>Ga0080003_1000909_pt1 | contig 17379 bp, 12 predicted proteins | sample JossMetagenome_FD_69206 | JGI IMG/M metagenome (GOLD analysis project Ga0080003, IMG submission 69206) | Hot spring microbial communities from Joseph's Coat, Yellowstone National Park, USA - JC2_E (SPADES assembly) (version 2) | ecosystem: Environmental > Aquatic > Thermal springs > Hot (42-90C)...
TTCGGCGCAGGGCATGATGCCTCGAGGTGGCCGACGCTGCGCAGCGAGGACAGACACCGAAAGGCGAATGCCGGAGCCAACGATATTTCACATTTAAAGTTGATCAAGTATACTTATTTACTGTCACGAAAGGCGAATGCCGAAGCCAACGATATTTCACAATCAAAGTTGATTTGGTATATAATGATTTAAAATAGTTGAGAGAATCTTTTGGAAGTTATTTTCATTTTAGAATTGAAAAGAGGTGTTTTGTTTGAAGATTTTGATGGTTTATCCAAGTTATCCCAACACATTTTGGAGTTTCAAATATGCCCTTAAGTTTGTATCCAAAAAAGCATCTTTACCTCCACTGGGACTTCTTACGATTGCAACATATTTACCAAAAACATGGGATGTAAAACTCGTTGATATGAATTGCGAAAAATTGAAAGACGAAGATATAAAAAATGCAGATTACGTTTTTATAAGTGCAATGACAGTTCAAAGAGAATCTTCAAAAGAAGTAATAAAAAAGTGCAATGATTTTGGAATACCCGTCATAGCAGGCGGACCGCTTTTTACCATGGAACCGGATACATTCCATGATACCGTTGATTATTTCGTGCTTGGAGAGGCCGAAGATATCATGGATGACCTTATAAAAGATATGGAAAGTAAAAAGGTCAAGAGATATTACGTTAAAACTGCTTTTTGTGATATCGCAAAAACTCCTGTACCAAAATGGGATTTGTTGAATCTTAAGTGGTATGCTTCGATGAGTATTCAATACTCGAGAGGATGTCCCTACAACTGTGAATTTTGCGATATAGGTGCTCTCGGTGGAAGAGTTCCGCGTCAAAAAAGCGCAAAACAGATAATAGATGAAGTGCAATCTCTGTACGATGCGGGATGGCGTAAATCCATCTTCTTCGTGGATGACAATTTCATAGGCAACAAATCAAAGTTGAAGAAAGATGTGTTGCCGGCCCTTATAGAATGGCAAAAATCTCACAGATATCCATTTACGTTTTACACGGAGGTTTCTATAGACTTCGCCGACGATGACGAACTAATGGAACTCATGTCTGAATCCGGTTTCGACAGGGTCTTTGTGGGAATAGAAACTCCGGATCCGGAAAGTTTAAAAGAAGCAAATAAATATCAAAACATAAAGCATGATCTTGAAAAATCGATTCACAAGATACAGTCTTTCGGATTTGAAGTTCAAGGTGGATTCATAGTGGGCTTTGACAGTGATATGCCAACGATCTTCAAAAGACAGTTCGACTTTATACAAAACAATGGCGTTGTCACTGCTATGGTCGGTTTGTTGAATGCCCCTCGCGGAAGTCAACTCTATGAAAAACTCAGAAACGAGAATAGATTGCTCGGAGAAATGACAGGCGATAACGTAGATGCCATGACAAACATAATACCAAAGATGGACTCCAAATCACTCGTGGGTGGCTATAAATCTTTGGTCAGTTTGCTTTACAACCCAAAGAATTATTACAAACGGCTAAAAGAATTTCTTTTAGTTTACAAAGTGCCTAATCTCCCAAAATCAAAAATCGGCGCTTCGGAAATCGGTGCATTTTTAAAATCCATCTTTTTGCTGGGAATATTTGGTAAAGAAAGAAAAGAATACTGGAAGATCCTGACATGGAGTTTATTTAAAAAACCCAAAGTGTTTTCCAAAGCAGTTTCATTTGCGATATACGGATATCACTTCAGGAAAATAGCAGAAAAACTTTCTAAATCCGAAAGAAAAAGGAGTTTATCTGGAGCGTGAAAAAAAATCTTTTATTTTTGGCCTTAGCGATCTTCATGATCGCTGTTATTTTGTCATCATGCTTTTTGATCTCGCCTACACTCACAATAAATTCGTCTCCGCAAGGAATGGGGGTACTTATAGATAACGTTCCTTACACCACACCTGTATCGACAAAATTGTCTTACGGTTTGCACACAATCAAAGTAATACCAACTTATGCGACGATTGGCGATTACGCCGGTACACAGAACACGCAATATGTCTTTTCTTCTTGGTCTGACGGATCAACTCAAAATCCACGACAGATAAATCTAACATCTTCTCAAAGTTACTCATTCACACTTTCAACTTACTACAAACTTGTCCTTGATTCGAATATAGGCATTTTACCATTGTCAACACCTACTTATCCAAATAACTTTTATCCTCAAAATTGTTCGGTAGAGATCACAGCACCACAGATTTCGGGATACATTTTCGATTATTGGATCATAAACGGAGGAGTTGTAACTGGAAATCAACAGACTCAGATTTTGACGCTTCCGACTCAGGCGACGGCTGTTTATATACAGATAGTTCCACCCTCGATCTCTCAAAATCCATATCCGACAAATGGAAGTACAAATCTTCCGACTTCTGTAAATCTAAGATGGTCAGCCTATGATTCAAACAACCTTTCACTTACTTATTCGCTCTATTTTGGGACTTCTCAAAATCCTCCACTTATTGTTTCAAACCTTTCAACTTCAACTTACACATTCCCAAATCTAAATTACTCGACGACTTATTACTGGTACGTGATTGCAAGCAACGGCTACTTCTCGACAAAGGGACCTCTTTGGTCCTTCACAACTCAAAATGAACCAATTCCATCGCCTCCAACCGGCCTTTACTACACTTCAGTAACGTCGAATTCCGTCATCCTTGGATGGTCACCATCTCCACTTGCATCTGGATACAACATTTACAGATCGACAAATGGAATCAATTTTTCGAAGATATCATCAACTTCTAACACCCATTACACGGACACGAATTTATCTCCCGCGACAACCTATTATTACGCCATCACAGCGTACAATCCATCAGGTGAATCTGCGTATTCCAATATAATAACCGTTACAACTCTGAACGCGGTCTCCTACGGATTTGTAAATGGCTCTGTAAGTATTTACACGGGCCAGAGTGCCTTTATCTCCTCTGTACCGGTTCAGCAAAGCACAATTCCATGGCAAATTCAAAGATACGAAGGCTCGGATTATGTTCCAAATGAAATCATAGTCGGACTCAAAAAGGGTATAAAGCCGAGTATGCTCTCTTCTTATCCGTCTCCATTTAAATACGATGTCGTAAGTACACTTCAAACTCCAAATTACGAGGTCAACGCCTCTTTGATAACCGTTTCAACGTCCGTCGAAAATGCGATATCCTATTTCAAGTCTCTTCCAAATGTCGCTTACGCCGAACCGAATTACATAGTTCATGCCCTTTCAGCTCCGAATGATCCCTATTACTCAAACCAGTGGTACCTGCCAGATATTCAGGCTCCACAGGCATGGAATGTTTCAACCGGTGCAAATACTGTGATAGTCGCCGTAATAGACACAGGTGTTTCATCAACACATCCTGACTTGCAAAATATACTCGTGCCAGGCTTCAACTTTGTCAACAACACGACAAACACAATGGACGATTACGGTCACGGTACATTCGTGGCCGGTATAATAGATGCTGACACAAATAATGGAATTGGTATTGCCGGCATAAACTGGGGAGGGGCTAATTCTACCAAGATAATGCCTATAGTCGTGCTTGGTCCAGATGGATCTGGATCTACTTATTATGTAAGTGAGGGTATAGTTTATGCCGTTGAGCACGGTGCAAAGGTTATAAATTTAAGCCTTGGCGGTACGAACTACGATCCAACAGAAGCCTCCGCATGTCAGTACGCATACGACAACAACGTTGTAGTTGTGGCGGCAGCGGGAAATGATTCAAGCAATTCTTTGGAATATCCGGCAGCCTTCCCGCATGTCATCCCCGTCGCAGCGCTTGGGCCGGACAACACGCTTGCATATTATTCCAATTACAGCGCAACGGTGATCTGTGCGTACGGCGGGGCTATGCATTACAACGGAGATCCGAATGGTATATTCAGCACGACTTATTCGACCTCAACCGGTATCAATGGCTACGGTTACTGGCAGGGCACATCATTTGCCGCACCTCAAGTCTCTGCCGTTGCCGCCCTCATGATAGCCCATGGCATAACTGGGGTTGACAACATAACGAAGATACTCGAAAACACTGCCACAAATATAGGCCCATCATCAACTTACGGTTACGGCCTTTTAAATGCTTACAATGCGATAACTTACAACGGCGGGTGGGAACCCATGGTAGTATGGGCACAAAATTCTTCTGGAATCGTGACAACGGCCGTTGTTTTACCGAATGGGAGTTTTTCAATGAAAGTACCCGTTGGAAATTACCAAATATACGCGTGGCAAGATTTCAACGGAGATGGAAAAGTGGATCAAGGAGACCTTTATGGGTATTATGGATATTCGGGCACACAATCGACACCGTTAACTTTGAGTGTGAGTGCAAATCAAACTTACAATCTAAATATCCAGGTAAGTCCAGAAATAAGCACTCCCCCGTCTTTTTATGGCGCACCGGCCGTTCTCGATGACTTCATCCAAAGCCTCATAAAGGCACATTATGAAAATCTCAGATCCTCTTTACAATCCAGTCGATGATCGTTTTTCGAAATTCGTTAGAATACTGGGGATCGCAAAATATTTCGTGATAGGCACCGTCAAAGATTTTCAATTCTTTATCCTTTGAGGCAATAACGGAGAACAACTTTTTTGTTCCATCGTACGGAACGATTTTGTCTTGAGATCCGGCAATCATAAGCACAGGTGTCGTAAAGGCAGATGCCCTTTCAAAAACTGTCTCTATATTTTTGAATAACTCGGATGAAAGCCTTGCGGTTATTCTGTTGTGGACAAGTGGATCTTTTGTGTAGTCTGAAATAACTTCCTCATTTCTCGAGATTGTCTTTGGATCTATACCGTTTTTAAAGGCCATCTTAGGGCTCAAAGTTGAAAAGACCTTTGCAACTGCCTTGGTCATACCCGAAACATTTTGGGAAGAAAATGCACCGCTTGAAAGTACTGTGCCCTTTAAGCGCCCCTGAAATTCCTCGTTGTACCTTGCAGCGATGAGACCGCCGAGACTGTGACCCAACATGAAAATCGGAAGATTCGTCTTTTGCATCTTTATGAAGTCGTCTATATCTTTTAAAAAATCCTCGAAATGGTCCACATATCCCTTTATGCCAGGATTCTTGCCATGTCCTCTTTGATCGAATCCCACCATCTCAAGACCGGCAGCGTTGAATTCTTTGGATATGACGTCATATCGTGAGACGTGTTCGCCCAGCCCATGAATTATCACAACAACTGCCCTTGCACCATTTACAGACCATCTGAAAGCATCTGTCTTTCTACCATTCAAGGTTACTTCAGTAGACTCCATTTTATCACCTCACGAATTCACTTTCCCTATGACTTTCTCTATCTCTTCGACGCTGATTGCCCCAATTCTCAAAATTTTCGGAGGATTGACCGTCATATCTATGACAGTAGAAGGAAGTCCTTTCTCAACAGGACCATCGTCTACGTAAAGATCTACCAAATCTTTAAGATAATTGTATGCATCTGTACACGTGAGAGGATCCTTTTGACCTGAAAGATTTGCACTTGTTGCCGCAATTGGGCCGACCAAAGCAGAAAGATCCCTGAAAAATTTGTTTGACGGCATTCTAAAACCAACGGTATAACCGTAAGAGATGGCCGATCGTGGAACGGCACAAGATGCCTCCAAAACTATTGACAAAGATCCTGGCCAGAAAGTTTTCATAAGGTCGGAGACCTTATCTGAAACATACCTTGAAAGATCAAAAACATGCGCCATCTTGGATATATGTATAAGCAGCGGCTTATCAAAATTTCTTCCCTTTATTTCATATATGTGCTTTATGGCATTATCATCGTCCAAAAGCGCACCCACACCATAAACAGTTTCGGTTGGGAAAACAACTGTACCACCATTTTTCAAAATGCCCGAAGCAATTTTTAAAGTTTCCGGATCTTTAGAAGACAGTATTTTGGTCATTTTCCCTCCTCGATACAAAAATGAGTCGCTTAGTTGCGACTCTGCTTTTACTCATTTGGTGCCGAGGGCGGGACTTGAACCCGCACGAGCGTAAGCCCACATGCCCCTCAAGCATGCGTGTCTGCCAGTTCCACCACCTCGGCAATCTTAAATATCATATCAAAGAAATAAAATTATGTCAAGTTCTAATGGTCAGGGCGACTGGATTTGAACCAGCGACCTCCAAGTCCCGAACCTGGCGTTCTTCCATCTGAACTACGCCCTGTTTAAAAAAATTATACCATGAAAAGCACAAACACGTCAATGTTAACATATATTGACTTTAGGATTTTGAATGTGTATAATTATCTTGATCGTTTCTCTAACAAACGCCAAGGAGGCAGAAATTATGGAAGCTCTGAAAGTTTCTTCAAAATCGAAACCCACGGCAGTAGCAGGTGCACTTGCTGGAGTACTTAGAGAAAACGGCAAGGCTGAGATTCAATCTATTGGGGCAGGAGCGGTAAATCAGGCTGTCAAAGCAGTTGCAATAGCGAGAGGATATGTGGCACCCAGTGGAATGGATCTCGTTTGTATTCCATCTTTTGTCGATATAGAAATAGATGGAGAGATGAGAACAGCCATAAAGTTTGTCGTTGAACCAAGAAAATGATCAAAAAGCGCCTAAAGGCGCTTTTTACTTTCCCATATCCGTGCCAACTCGAGCAGTATAGACAATGGCAAGCATCGTTTGGATCAAAGTGGTGTAAGAGGTACATGTATACTTCACTGTGCGTCCATCTATTCTTTTTAAACCAGGTATAAGCATTGATTCATCGGCCATTTCAGTGGAATTGAATTCTACATCGAGTTCATAAGGTGAATTGAATTTATAGGGTTTTATTGAACTATCGTACGTTCTGTCAAGTGCTGTCTTTACACCTGCAATTATTTCCTCTTTAAGAACATTTTTAGGCCGCATGATCGCGGCAAATCTGCTTAAGCCGGTTTTTGTTTCGATTAAAACGGTGCTTTGAAGTATATCTTTTAATTCACCAACAAGCGCATGATCTCCTATGACCAAAGAAACTGGTATTCTAAACTCGCCTGCAAACGCAGCGTTTATCAAAGTTTCATTCATTCTCATGCCATTTATTTTCATCGTGTGCACAGAGGCAGACGAATAGGTGTGATCCATTATTCCATGAATAGCGCCAACGCCGGCATGATATCCAACAAAAAAGACAGTGGAAAATGATTCGTCTAATCCGGCCATCATGTAATAATCTCGAAGTCCCCCTCTTAAAAGATAAAGTCTGTCGTCATATTCGGTAAAATCGTAAGATATATTTTCTCCGAGTGCGTGAGAATCGCACACAAGTATTTGATCTACATTTGAATTTTGCTTTGATGCTTTTACTCCATCAACAACCCATTGAAGTGTTTCCTCAAGATACTTATTCAAAAATCTTGGATCTTTATCACTCACCTGATGCCATGAATTTATTCCCGGCAATCCTTCCATATCCGTAGAAATGTAGATTTTCATAATTCCTCCTCAATCTAAATTTAAATACGGTCCTGCAAAAGCAGGACCGTCAATTTACTTTGAAAGCATGTAGAAATATGGACCAAATTGGGCTATTTCTGCGTTGTAATACCATCCTTTTACCCACTTTCGCGCAACCCAGTAGGCTTCTGGTTGATCTGGCCATATGTAAAGTGCATTTTCGTAATCCAATATCGAAAGTTCCTGCGCTATCTTTGCCCTCTGAACCGGATCCAAAGTCGTGACAAGTTTATCGACAAGAGAATCGAGATTTTGTTTGGCAAAATCGACGAAACTTTGTCCCAAAAATGAAGCATAAAATCCATTAGACGAATAGCATGCGAACGCAAAATCGTAAGGATCTGGATAATCCGCACCCCATGAAACAGAAGTAATCGGTAGTTTGCCGGCAATCAAATCCGCGCTGAAAGAAGAATTTATCTCTCCAATTACACTTATTTGAAATTTTGGATTTATCTGCCTTGCGTACGTACTTAAGGTTTGAAGAGCAAGTTGTCTTGTGGCATTTCCGGCACCGTAAACTATTGTGAATTTAAAACCTAAGTCCCATAACTTCCCATCATAGGCCTTTTTGAAATATTCGGTTGCTTTGGCTAAATCCTGATGATATTTCGGCAGATTCGGATCGTATCCGAGAAGACCGCTTATTATCGCACTGTTAGGTTGCAAAGCTTGTCCATTCCATACTTGTTCTATGTATTGTTTGTAAGGGAAAAGGTACTCGAAAGCTTTTCTGACGTCTAAATTTGAAAAGAAATCAGGTGGGATACCGTTTCCATCCAATTTGCCTGATCCTATGAATTTATTTGGAGTGGTTATATTCCACTGAAATGGCATTAAATCTACAAGTAACATCGGAAAACCAGTTAAAACCGTTATATCAGGGTTATTTTGGACTTGCGAAAGATTTTGAACCGGAACACGTATCGCATCCGCCTGACCGCGTTGAAGATCGAGCAAACTTGTCGTGAATTCATTTACGTATTTTATGACAGCGTATTTTATCTTTGCCGGCCCCGCCCAGTAATTGTCAAATCTTTGGAAAAACACTTCCTGTCCTGGCGTTATGTATTTTATCATGTAAGGGCCGCTTCCGTTTTCTATATCATACAGAGGATCATTGTCTACGGTCGGGTTATGGTACAACCACCAGTCATCTGCAGCACCATCCCATGCGTTGTGTTCGGCACACCATTTTTGATCTAAAACGGCCGCCCAGTTAGAAACAGGACCGGCGAGTATGTAAAGGAATGGTGCGTAAGGCTGAGGAAGATGAATTATCAGATCATTGCCCTTTATCTCAAAATCTTTATTGAGAATGTCAAAGGCGTTTATGAGAGCCTGTTTATATTTGTCACTTAACAACTTATTTGTTCCGGTCGCAAAGATACCAAGAGAATCGAAACTCGTGTAACTCAAAGGATTTTTGAGCCCGAGTTGCTGAGCAACGACCTGCACTATCGATGTGACGTACTGACCATCAATTTGTGGAAACAAAGGCCCAGTGAGTAACCATGCAGGTCCACTTACAACATCGAGTATTATCGTCCTCTCGAGTGAGTACACCACATCCTGCGGTGTTAGTTTGTCCCCGTTATGAAAAAGCACTCCATCTCTTATGTGAAAAACGTAAGTTGTGCCGTTGTCCAGTATGGTTCCATCTTTAAGAGAAGGAACATTCGTCGATAACATAGGAGAGAGATTAACGGTAGAAGTGCCATCATATTGAATTAGTTGATCGTAAAGTTGCATTACCACCTCGCTTGAGGTGAAATCGTACTCAAAAGCAGGATCCAAACTCCAAAAAGGTCCGGGTTGTTCGTAAACGAAAGTATCAGGATTGACGACACCATCGCTTATCGCAACAACACCGATGCTAAAAATCACGGCTAACAGAATCACAAAAACTTTTTTCATTAGATCAGCCCCCTTGCTTTTATTGTAGAACTTTTTATATTCAAAAGATTACCTTTAGCCATAATTGAATCTATTTCAAAAGTGTCTTTATCAACAAAAATCATATCTGCACGTTTGGATTTTTCTATGGTTCCTGCGTTTTCAAGTTTGAAAAATCTCGAAACATTTATAGTGAACGGCTTCAAAGCGTCTTCTATCTTCATACCCCCTTTAACACATGCTTTAAAGGCTTTGAACATGACAGAACAATCAGAAACTTTCATCGAAACAAAATTACCTTTCTCATCAAAGTTCGGAATACTCCCGTTAGAATCGCTGCTTACAAGGATATGATCCAAACTGGCGCCGTTTGAGACAAGATATTCAATAGAATCAACAACGCTGATGGATTCTTTTGAAGTGTCTTCCGCCGTTATGTCGACAAAACCGCCCATCTTGATCCATTCTAAAGCATTTTGAAGCAGTAACATATTCCTGTTCACATGCGTTGGCAGAAAAGATTCTATCTTTATTTCATCGTCAGAAACGGCTTCTATCAAGGGAGACAACATCTTTTTCGAGTTGCCGACGTGTACTATGATCTTGCCAGATTTTGAGGAAATCATCGAAGCAACACGGCATTCTTGAGCAACTTTTTTAATTTCTTCCACTGTTATGGCACTTGATCGATGATCTGAAATCGCCAATTCACCAATTCCTATTACCGGATCGATCAGCACGATATCTTTTTCAATCGATCCTGTGATGGTTTTAACCGGATATTGGTAAGATCCAGTCATCATGTAAGCGTTGATGTTTTCCGATCGCAATGAGTTTGTCTTTGCAAAAAGAGAAATCAAAGATTTTGTGATTGAATCGGTTCCAAGCAATCCAATTACCGAGGTGATGCCACAATTTAAAAGTTTTGAACTTTCAATTTCCGGAATTCTTGATAAAAATCCCCCTTCTCCTCCTCCACCTATCACATGAACATGGCCATCTATAAAGCCGGGAATGGCAATCATGTTTTTCAATTTAACCTCTTTGACAAAGTTGAATGCTTTCCCTTGAGATAATCCTTCGATATATCCGTTGGAAATCAAAATATCCATTTTACCTTTGTAAGTGGGATCGTACAGTTCAATCGCTTTAATTGATAGTATGGCAATCACCTCCCTTACCAAGTCAAGCAATGAACGTGCCAAATTTTCATTTAATTTGGAATGATAAAAATTATCGCATTTTAAACGAAATTCGAATTAACGATAGATTTTGAATTGTAAAAGTGGACGATAAAGTGGATCTGTGTAAGAAAATTATGTTCTAATACTGCTTATTCACAGTACTTAAAAACTGGTAACCCAATTCTGAAACACTTGCACCAATTCTTCCGACATTTACAGAGATGTATCCCAATGATTTTAAATGTGACAAAATCTTTCTTACCTCATTTTCCTTTATGTGACACATTTTTGCTATCTTGCTTCTGCCGGAATTTCTGTTTTCGTGAAGAAATTTAAGCACTTCGATCTCTGAATGGTTTAAAACATCAATTCCCTCAAATATCTTTTTCGATAAATATGGGGGTATTTCATTTATGCCAATCGCGCCAGAAAAAAGATTTCCTGTGTAATCTACGAAATTCTCAACTTCTCTTCCATTGCCAGGCCATGAATGTTTTTTAAGCAAAGATACCAACTCAGGATCGAAATAAATATCATAACCCTTTTTAGATACAAAATATTTTAAAAGCAAATCGAGATCGTCAATTCTTTCTCTTAAAGTTGGAATATGCAATTGGAAAGTGGATATTCTGTAAAATAAATCCATTCTGAATTTTCCAACTTCCATCATTTCGAATAAATTCATATTTGTAGCCGATATAATTCGAACATTTACAGGTATGACGTTTGTACCCCCTACTTTTATGATTTCTTTCTCCTGTAACACTCTTAACAATTTCGATTGCAACTCAAAGGGTATTTCTGATATTTCATCCAAAAATATCGTTCCGTTATTCGCTATTTCGAACAAACCGGCTTTACCACCTTTTTTGGCACCTGTAAAAGCACCTTCCTCGTATCCAAATAATTCACTTTCAAGTAATTCTTCGGATAGAGCCGCACAGTTGACGGGTACAAAAGGGCCATCTGATCTTTTTGAATAATTATGAATGGCCTGTGCGAATAGTTCTTTACCCGTGCCACTTTCACCTTCAAGCAAAATCGGCATATCGGAAATGGCCATCTTTTTTGCAAGTTTAACGACATCCTGAATCTTACTTCCACCAACTATTGCGTTGAAATCAATTTTGGCAACCATGCCGGCTTTTTTGATCTTGAAGGCATGTTTTCTTTCCACATCTCTGTAAAGATCGACGGGATAAAAAGAAATCATCATTGTACCGCCCGGTACCTCTTTTGAATTCACTATCATTTCAGCATCATTCATCTCAATTATTTCGTTGTAAAGTTCTCTATCAACGTATTTAAGTCCCATTTTTTGGAAAATTGAATGCATTTCCTTGCCGATACCGATCTGACCCAGATATTTTTCGGCGAGATAGTTAAAAAGTAAGATTTTTCCGTCTTCTTTGGAATAAGCAATCACAGCCTGCTTTGTCATGGAAAGCACTGTTTCCAGATCAAGTTTTACAGTTGCCATATCCAACAAAAATCTTTGTAATCCCGGCTGGGTAGATTTAACTGTTTTTGAATATTCAATTATTTTATTAAGATCTTCCCACTCAAACAAATTGAGTCTGAACAACAACTCGAGTATAACAGAAGGATCGAAGATCCGATCGTGTATGTCTATTACATTTTTGACAAAAGATGGTACAAATCTTGTCTCGCCAGGGGTTATGGCAGTTTCAAGACGAGGAAAATCTTTGCAACTGGGATAATAAATGTGCAAATCAAGATCAAGTCCCAACTCCTTTGTAAGTAGCACGACTTCTTCGGCAGATTCTTTTGAATCGTTTACCAGCAACATGGGAATACCACTTTTAAGAGATTTTAATCTTTCCCACCCCTCCATGGTTAAAGTACGGCGTGGACTTAAAATCGGAATTTTTTCCTTTTGTGGGATTACAACATATTTCGCCACAAATTCTCCGGACAAAAGTATCACATCTGCTTCGTCTATTGATACCCTTTCATCTTTGACGATATAACGCACGAAATCTGCCTTGCCTTTGAGGAAAAAGTTCAGTTCATGCTCTAACAATTCTGCCAATTCACTTTTCATCGAAACAATGCCTATTTTTTTCAATCAAATCATCCTTGCTATCAAAAAAGTCCTGTTTAAACAGGACTTTTTGAAATTTCCTTGGCTCCACCAGTAGGACTCGAACCTACAACCCTCCGGTTAACAGCCGGATGCTCTACCGGTTGAGCTATGGTGGAAGGTACAAAAAGATTTTACTACAATAATTATACTTTTGTCAACACACCGAATTGTGTCATAACAAATCTACATATAAATTATTTGACTGAAGTTCGCTTTCCGAAACTAAAACTTATAAATCTGGTGCCCCTAGAGAGATACATGCGTCAATTCAATAATGTACTTGGTGTCCATTCTTCGCTGAAGGCTTATAAATTTTTCAATAATTCCTAATCTCTAATGACTAATCTCTAATCACTAATGTCTAATCACTAATCACCTTTTTCTTGCTATTCGCCATATGCCATTGGCTATCGTCAATTGATCACTTTAATTACTTGTGTTACTTACCTTAGGTAAATATCTTACGATACAAACAACAACTTCTTTACTTCATCAAGGCTTATATCAAAAATATGATCTCGTATGTATTCAAGAGTATCTTTATCTGCCTTCTTAACGTATTCTCTCATCTGTGATGTGTAAGAATCCTTGAACTTTATAAGCAATAATTTTGATACATCTTCTCTTAAAGCCTCGAGTTTACCTTCAATTTTGCCTTCAAGTTTACCCTTAACCATTCCTTCCTCAAGCGCAGCCTTTCTTTCTTCTTTGAAGATATCCACATCGTACATTTGGATCAACCTCCTTTTCATATCCCGTATAAACCCTTCCTCGTAAACTGTTGAACTCATCAAAAGTGTCGATGCAATTACATCATTCCTTAATCCTTCAGAATTTATCCTCGCTTCAGTGTCTATTAATTCGACCATCTTCTCTTTTGTACAGTTCTTCATAAGAGGCATCAGGGCCATTGCTATTATATTTCCATTTTTTGCTTTCTCAAGCACTTCTGTTGCATCCATGTCCGCAACCCTTATAAAGGCCGGCGTAAATTTCACCATCTTACCTTCAATTACAGGTGTCGGTATTTTCCCTTTCCCAAGATAGACTATATAAGTATCAACAACTCTTTCAAACTGGCGTGTAAGAAGTGCGTTGTAAACATAAAAACGTCTTAGAGTATCGCTTTTCATCTCTTGCTGGAATTCAATGTGAAGAATATCGTCATCGGCTCTTAAGACAAAATCTGCATGCAGATCAGATATACGTATGTTTTTTATCTCTTCAGACAGGCTCTCGACTATCTCTGTATCAACGCCCACAAACTTCGCGATTTCGTAAGGAGAAACATGGGACAGATATTTCAATACGACGTCTTTGTATGCCATAGCTCACCTTGTAAAAAGTCAAAGGAAAATTGATCCACTATCTTGGATGAATCCTTCTAGTGCCAATTTTGTAAGTCTAATCTTAAAAAATGGTAGTCTTACTATTTAGGGAAGAAAATATAGTAGAGTTAAAAAATAGTTTTTGGTCGATGTTTTTGCTCATTTTCGTTCGATGTTTTTGTTCATTTTTGACCGATGACGACAATTCGATGAATACCTAATTTTTTTCTGTCCACCTTTGTTTAAATGGATAGGACTTTATAGGTGTTATTGTCTTAATGTATTCTTTTAAAGCATCTACAAGTAAGTAATTTGTGTTATATTGTATTGCTTTTTTTAGCATGACATAATTATCTCCACCATTTGCTATATAGTCATTAACAACTATTGTATAAATTGAATTAAATTCTATATTGCTGTCGCCTATCAATATGTTTTTAACTTCATTATTTTCAATTGTGTAATTCAGACCGTATGAATTCAACCTAGCACCACTATTTCTTGGATGATAGATAGCACCCCATTTGATAGTTTCAATTAAATCAGAACCTTTTATTTGGAGTATTACTATCTTATCTCCAAACGGAAGAATTCTAAGCAAGTTTCTGTAAGATATCTCACCCGCTGATAATCCTGTGCGAATTCTTCCTCCGTCTATTAAAGCAGCTTGTACTTTGTCTATTGTAGATACTTTCCACATCATTGCATCGGTAACGAGATGCCCTATCAAAGTATCAAATTTTCTTGTTGCATCATTTGTGTTTTCAAAATCTACATAAGAATATCCTACAATTTCATTAAGCACACTAATACTCTTTTGATAATAAGGATTGAGTAAATTCTGAATATCCAAGTCGGGAATAATTTGTTCATCAATAGGTATCAACTTGTATTGATAATCTATTATTTTTTTGTTTAATATTTCAAGATCAATTCTCGATAAATATCTTGAATATGAACCTGCCTGTATTATAAGTGTGTCATTTATCTTGAGAGGGGTAGTTACAATGGTATGAGTGTGACCATCAATTATGATGTCTATTCCAGAAATACTTTGGGCAAGCGACACACTTCCACCATAGGGGTCACCGATTTTATCATTTTGCTTGATTTTTTGAACACTATTTTCACTTCCATCACATATTTTTTCCTCAAATCCAATAATGCCAAGATGACCCAATACTATTATTATTCCTTCCGGTTCAATCTGCTCTTTCAATTGAGGAATGTATTTTTTGGTTATTTCTAAAGGAGAGATGAAATCTATATCTTTTACAGTTGCGGGATTAGCAGTATATTCTGTCGTCTTTGTTGTAAGACCGAGAATAGCTACTTTCATATCTGAAAACTCTTTTATTACATAAGGTTTTAGAAGAGTTTCGTTTGTTATTTTATGCTTTATATTTGCAGATATTACTGGGAATTTCGATAGTCTTATTTGCTTTGCTATAACAGACATTGGATTATCAAATTCATGATTTCCTATGGTCATAGCATCAAGATTCATCATGTTTAACGCAAGTATATCTGGTTCCGCATTAAAAAGATCAGACTCGGGCATACCTATAGTTACGTCTCCTGCGTGCAAAAATAAGAAGTCCCACTTATTGGCTTTTGACTCATTTTTTACTTCGTTTACAATAGTGGCAATTCTATCAAATCCACCTATCTTTTTATCATTCTCATCGTATGGCCAAGCATAACCATGTGTGTCATTTATTTCAAGGATAACAAGATGTTTTGATTTGTTTCTTGACATTTGATAATCCTGCCTTTTTGGATTAATTTATTTTTAAGTAACAGGCCATACGGCCTGTTACTCATCTAAGATAATAACTTTGGTATATATTTTCTGCTTTTTGTTGTGCCCAATCAAGAGCTTGCTGGGGTGTCATAGCTCCGCTAACAGCATTTTCTACCGCTGTTTTTATATCTAGTTGTACAGCTGGCCACCAAGGTAACAGTTCAGTCTCAGATATAGCGTTTTGTAACCCTTCAGCTATTGGTGCTGGATTATAAGGACTACTTTCGACATAAAGTTTCCACTCATTCATATTTATAACTTCTTTGTTGATAGGAGAATAATTGGTTTGCATAGCCCAATATAGTTGAACAGCTGGACTTAAAAGAAATTGAATGTATTTCCAAGCCGCGTTTTGCTGTTCAACAGTTGCCGTATTGAATATTATAAGGTCCTCTCCTTTTAAAGCGGGTCTTGTTTCTTTGTCTGGGCCGTAAGGTACAGGTACCATTTTCAACCCATCTTTTTGTCCTGCTATATCGGAAATATCATATGGAAGCCAAGCACCACCACCTAATAACAGTGCAACAGAAGATGTAGTGAGTTCATGATCTGGATAGCCTGCTGTTGCATAGGCATAACCTTTTTTTACGAGGTTTACAAGAAATGATAATGCTTTAACATTACCTGTAGAATTTATTGTGATCTTTCCATCTTTAGTTACATAGATTCCACCGCCAAATTGTAGAGCAACCGAAGTTAAAGCCATCACGTTTGTTCTAAATGCAAATCCATACCTTATTGTTTTTCCATTTTTCTTTATAGTCAACAATTTAGCATCTTTTTGTAGTTCTGCCATAGTTGTAGGAGGATTTATCCCAGCTTCTGCAAGCATGTTAGGTCTGTAGTAGAGTACATAGTTTTCTTGATTGAAGGGTAAAGCATAAACTTTGCCATTTATTTTACCCAAATTAATTTCAGCTGGATAAAGTTCATTTTCTACTTCTGAGAAATTAGGAAAAGTGTACAAAGGGGCAACTACGCCATCGTAAACAAGTTGGGCGGTCCAAGCAGGATAAGCTTGAGTCATAGTTGGCAAATCCTTTGCTTCAGCTGCTGCAAGTATTTTAGAATCAAGTTGAGAACCATTACCAATGAAGACTAATTTAATATCTATGTTTGGATTTTCTTTGTTAAAAATATTTGTGATAGATTGCAACGTTGTTCCCAAAGGGCCACTCATTCCTTCCCAAAAAGTGACTGTTACTTGTTGGGCTATAACAAAAGATGTGATAAACACGATTCCTATTACAAAAATGAAAATTCTTTGTTTCATATAGATCCCTCCATTCATTTGAGATTTTGAATCAATTCAATTTTGAAATTCCTTGTTATTTCTCAATTCTTTTTTCACCTCTACCCCACAACTACCTGCCACCAGGGTGTAAAATTTTTTTGTTATCCAAAAAACCACTAAACCGAGGTGACAGGCATGTTGCGGAGCTCTTCAGTGTGATGCCTACCTGACCTCGTGTATATTTTATCATGAACTACCAATTCGCCTTTGAAAGATCTTTTGCAACCTCTTCATCTGTCAGTTGCAAATACTTCTGTGTCGTCGAAAGGCTCGCATGCC
>Ga0080003_1000910_pt1 | contig 17372 bp, 14 predicted proteins | sample JossMetagenome_FD_69206 | JGI IMG/M metagenome (GOLD analysis project Ga0080003, IMG submission 69206) | Hot spring microbial communities from Joseph's Coat, Yellowstone National Park, USA - JC2_E (SPADES assembly) (version 2) | ecosystem: Environmental > Aquatic > Thermal springs > Hot (42-90C)...
GGCGAGGTTTGTCCTTTGCCTTGTGTCTGGATAAGGGACACCTGAGCCGTTCTCGCAGGAATGGAGATGGACAGGTAAGTGAGGCCGATGAGAGTGTCAGGGTCTATCAAAACCTCAACACCCTCATCGGAGAGCTTGCCCTGGCTAAATCTGGTCAGTTATCTCCAGGGATCCCCTGCCTTTAGGCATGGGGAGGATGTCAAAGGGTCGGAACATTAAGAAGGAAAGACACACACAGACCAAGAAGCAGGCTGCAGAAAAAAAAAATAGAAAACAGCCCTCTATCTTGATATAGTCAAGACATGCACCCTACCGAAGAGGCTACACGCAGCCAGGGCCCAGTGGAACTAGAAATTCCAGAAGCATTCAACGAGGACTGGCTTGCCGCACTACCCAAAGATTTCCCTAAATGCATCGTCCTCAGTGGGAGAATAGCCAGGGCTGATGGCGAACCCATAACGATAGAGCAGTATCTGGAACTGCCAGAAGATTTCCCAGCCCTGCTCAACGAATACGGAGAACTGGAAATGTCCCCAGCTTCAGACAAAGTTCATAACAACAGGCGCAATGCATTCTATCGCATATTATCATTTTACTGCCAGCAGTGTGGCAATCCTAATGGTGTTGGAATAGAAGAGGAAATATTCGTTTCTGGATTTAGGTCTTACAGGCCAGATTTATCCTATTTTAGTAGGGAACGGCTGCAGACAGCGATTCAACCCATAGGGAAAAGAGGACAGCGTTATGCGGTAGAGGCTCCTGATCTTGTGGTGGAAATCCTTTCCTATTCCAATCTTGAAAAAGTGGTGGTGGGTGAGGAGAAAAAATTATGGAAGCAGAAGAGCACCTCAAAATGGGCTCCCATATTCAAAGAACTGATTCAGGATAAGAGCCTGACAAAAATAGATCTCCATTTGAAGCTTTATGAAGCAACCCAGGTTAAGGAAGTCTGGATTGTTGGAGAAGTAACCAACGTGTATTCCCCAAAGCTAACGGTATACAGACTTGCTTCTGGAAAGCTCCACAAATCAGCTGAATTTATGGCTGGCGAGCTCTTCTGCTCCCCTCTTTTCCCAAACCTAGCAATCGATCCACAGTGGATTCAGGACGGAGTACCGGAAGGGTTTTATCTAATAAGATTTTTCCCACAGCTCTACGCTATTAAAGATGAACACAACCCGCAGCTGACATCCCAGGCCTATCAGCTTATCCAGCGCATACAGCAGGCTTTGACTCTTCCCTCCCATCCAACGGCATAACAAGGGCAGGAAAAGCATTACGGAGGCTGGAAATATCACGAGCCGAAGATCGTTATTATCAATCATAGACCAAAAGGATCACTCTGGGAACGCCGAATCAACTACCAAGAATATTTCCAAGGAAATTAGTTGGAAGGGCTTTTCTTTTGGATTTTTTTTATAAAATCCAGAGCTGATTGGATAATTTGACCTGCACTTTCTTTAATTGTTTCTGTGGCCGCAGCGGTAAGCCTTGGGGTGAGGTCTTCGCTAGGGTTTTGGAGGGATCCACTAATATTCACCGTTGTCCATTGATAGCCGTTCTTTTCTTGGGAAAAAACCTTTTCTTTAGCCCCAGGTAGGAATTCAAGCTGCTCTGGATTAATCCCTGTAAAAAGCTTTCCATGAATTTGATCTCCTATAACTTCGATTTGACCTTCGATTCTGATTTTTCCTTTGCATTCCATTTCGATATTGGAAAGTTCCGTTTTGCTGTTTGAAACAAAAAGGTTTGCTTTGCCTATATCAATAGGTAGCCTGTTTGTTGTCCCTAGTAGTGCTAAAGAAGCTATCAAGGGAAGAGCTTCGATCGCTCCATTTTTCAAATAAATAGTCCCCTCAAGAGAAGTCTCCATAGTTGGAGACTGGCTTAAGAAAGTTTTCCCATTGATATCTCCATCTATTTTTCCTTTCCATGAGGCAGGCAGAAAGAGGGGTAGTGGCAGGGAGTCTAAAGTCAATTCCATATTTTTTTCTTTGCTTGCCCATTTCCATTCGCCATTGGCTTCTATTTGGCCATGAGGTTCACTCACCACAACAAACTTGGAGATATAGAGACCATCAGAAAAAATTTTTAGGAATAGCTCTTTTATTCTGAATGGACCCAAAGAACCGACAGTAAGGTGTCCTCCTTTTCCTTGAGCTGTCCACATATCCGTCCCAGGAGATTTCAAGAGCTCTACTGACATACTGTAAAGCTTGCCTCCTCCGGCGATTTGTTTAGGCCATTTTAAAGTGCAGTTGTTGATGACAACCTTTTTTAATTCCACTTTTGTTGGAATCAAATTTTTATAAAAAGCTTCTTTATGCGGAGAGTCTGCTTCACTATAGGAGGCTAATGATAGATTTGGAGAACCCGTGGAAAGTTCTTTAGGAAATTGTTCTTTAAAGACGACTTCTAGATTGTTCACATTAAGCTGTTCGATGTACCAAGAACCAGAAAAAATTTTTCGTAGCAAAAGCTGGCATTCGATGTTTGATCCGACTATGCTTTCGATGGGGCTAGATGGTTTTCCTCTACCGGTATATTTATCGGTTAAGAGGAGATTTCCCTGTAGATGCAATGGCTCAAAACTACCTTCTACCTGAATGGCTTCGGTGATTTTTTGAGAAAGAAATTTTCTAAACCTTTGACTTGAAATATATCCGTCTATGATAGAAAAAAAGCTCACGATGAGGCCTATGAAAAGCAATGAGAGTATTAGAACCAAATAAGCTAAATTCTTGTACATTGTGTTTTTTCTTTTATCTTATGCAAGAGCTTTTTTATCATAATCCTTACTAATGAATCTGCAAGCTGTTGACTTTAGTTGATGATTAAAGTCAGAAAGTTTATTGTTAGGTTTTTCCATCTTCCATCATTATGATTTTATTTATCCTCCGCAGGCTATTAGCTCTTATTCCTCTTTTGCTTGGGGTCACTTTTATGGTTTTTTTCTTAATGTCTTTGACCCAAACGAACTATTTAACCCCCTTGAAGGCCGAAAGAGATATCAGTCCCCAAATGATTGAGGCATTGGAAAAGAAATTTGGTTTGGATAAACCATGGTATGAGCGGTATTTTTTATGGCTGAACAACGTACTTCATGGTGATTTTGGTTACTCTTGGATTTATAAAATGTCTGTGATCGAGTTGCTGATGCAAAGGGTGCAAGCTACCCTTTTGTTGAATCTAAGTTCTCTATTACTAGCCTGGTGCATTGCTATCCCAATTGGTGTATTGTCTGCTATTTACAAAGATTCTCTACTAGATCGACTCAGCTCTTTTTTAGCATACATTTCCATTTCTTTTCCAGAATTTTTTTTAGCCCTCCTGGCCGTTTACTTTGCAGCTCGAACTGGTTGGTTCCCCATCGGAGGATTAACATCCATAGAGTATCCTTTTCTTTCTCCTATAGACAAATTAGTAGACATAGCCTATCATCTTGTGCTTCCCACTGTTGTCCTCGGTATCGGAGGGATTGCCAACATGATGCGGATAATGAGAGGTAGTTTTTTAGATGCGATCCGTGCTGATTATGTGTTAACGGCCAGAGCCAAGGGACTTCCTGAAAATGTCGTCATGTTCAGGCATGTGCTACGCAATGCTATCAACCCCTTAATAAGTACCTTTGGTTATGTTATCGCTGGGCTATTGAGCGGCTCTCTTTTAGTAGAAAACATAATGAACTATCCAGGAATTGGGCAGCTGATTTATTCAGCGTTGATGAAACAGGACCAATTTGTGGTTTTAGGCTCCGTAGTCTTTAGTTGTCTTTTATTAGTTTTAGGGAATTTGATTGCAGATATTCTTTTGGCTTGGGTTGATCCCCGAATCGTCCATCATGAATGAGAAAAGATCTTATATTAAAGAACTATTGAGAAATCCTTTTGGGGGTTCTGCTTGCCTCATCCTTTTGTTGCTGTATCTTATAGCGATTTTGGCTCCTTTTCTAGCTCCCTACGAACCTTCCGATCAAGATCTAAAGAAAACCTATCATCCACCGACAAAAATTTATTGGCACTCCGCTAGGTTCGTGGTGGCACGTTACAAAAATGTAGATCCATCCTCAGCAACTTATAAAGTGATCGAGGGTGAATTTTGTCCTCTGAAATGGTTCGTCCATGGGTATGCCTACCGATTGCTTGGAATTTTTCCTTCTGATATCCATCTTTTTGGGGTAGAGAAGCCGGATCGAGTTTATTTGTTGGGTAGTGATAATACGGGAAGAGACGTGTTTTCAAGATTAGTGTATGGCTCCCAAGTTTCTTTGAGTATCGGACTGATTGGGGTCTCTATTACCATGATTCTAGGCTTATTGATCGGTGGGCTCTCAGGGTATTATGGAGGATGGTTCGACAATGTAGTGATGCGGCTGACTGAGTTTTTAATGGCCGTACCGGCTCTTTATCTCTTGCTGGCTTTGAGAGGCATCTTTGGGGTGAAGTTTAGTTCCGCTCAGGTCTACTTCCTTATCGTCATCATCCTGAGTTTCATTGGTTGGTCAGGATTTGCCAGAGTGATCAGGGGATTGGTTCTTTCTCTACGATCCCAAACCTTTGTCGATGCAGCCATTGTTCTGGGTCAATCCTCGATTAAGATCCTCCTCAAACACCTCCTCCCTAACCTGGCGAGTTATTTACTTGTGTCGGCCGCTTTATCGATTCCTGGATATATTTTAGGAGAAGCAGCTTTGAGCTTTCTTGGCCTTGGTATTCAGGAACCTTCTGCTTCCTGGGGGCTTATGCTAGCACAAGCCCAGGATATGAAGGTGTTCATGCTCAATTTCTGGTGGTTGTTGACTCCTGGAATTGCTATTTTGATAACCGTGGTAGCTTTTAATATGCTAGGCGATGTGCTTAGGGATCTTGTGGATCCAAAATTTCGTATTTATCAAACAAAAAGAGGTTAATCTATATAAATTGATTGATAGCAAAGAAAAAAAAGTTTCAACCTAATAGGATATCGTACGCATGCTTCTACAAGTAGAAGACCTTCATGTCCATTTCTTGACTCAGTCCGGTGAAATCCCTGCTCTGCGTGGCGTCAGTTTTTCAATAGAAAAGGCAGAGTCGGTTGCTATTGTCGGGGAAAGTGGAAGTGGTAAATCGGTGACCGCACTGTCTTTGACAAAACTTTTGGAGAGTCCTCCTGCTATCTATAAAAAAGGGAAAATTCTTTATGAGGGAGTAGACCTATTGTCCCTGTCGCAAAAAGAATTACGAAAGTATCGTGGCGGAGAAATCGCTTATGTTTTTCAAGAACCCTCGACCTCTTTGAATCCAGTCTATTCAATTGGTTTTCAACTTTTGGAGGCTATTGAACTACACCAACCTCATCTCAAAGACAAGAAGTCTGTTGGCTTAGAGGTGCTGCAAAAGGTAGGAATCGTTGATTGTCAAAGGGTCTGGAAAAGCTACCCTCATGAACTGAGCGGAGGCATGCAGCAAAGAGTGATGATCGCCATGGCCCTGCTATGTAAACCAAAGCTTCTTGTTGCTGATGAACCTACTACAGCCCTTGATGTCACCATCCAAGCGCAGATACTAGAACTTTTCGCTAAAATTCAGAAGGATCTGGCCATGTCTGTATTGCTGATTACTCATAATTTTGGTATAGTCAAAGGCTTTTCTGATCGGGTGGTGGTGATGTTCAGAGGGCAAGTCGTTGAAGAAGGCCCAACTGAAAAAGTGATTTATTCCCCCACCCATCCCTATACCAAGGCTTTGATTGATTGTGTCCCAAGACTTGGAGAAAAAGGGAAAAGATTGCGTGCTATCGATTATTCTTTAATAGAATCTTCCCTGAACTTATGACTGGACCTACTGTTTCCTCTCCCCTGCTTAGCGTTAATTCACTTAAAGTCTATTTCCCCATTCGAAAAAGCCTATTCGGCCGGTCGAAAGAGTGGGTTAAGGCGGTTGACGATATTAGCTTTACCATTAAAGAAGGACAAACTGTTGGACTCGTTGGTGAAAGCGGTAGCGGGAAAACGACTATAGGCAGAACGATCGTCAGACTGCAAGACCCAACCTCTGGTTCCATTCTTTACGAAGGTAAGCCAATTCACAATCTAAGCCAGAAGCAATTTCGCCCGTATAGAAAAAAAATACAGATGATTTTCCAGGATCCCCACAACTCTTTGAACCCTAGGCTCACTATTGAATCGATTTTAAGAGAACCACTAGATATCCACTTTCCAGGCATGGAGAAAAAACAAAAAAAAGAAAAAATTGTTGAGCTTCTCGAAAAAGTCGGACTCAGTGCTGAGCATCTGTATCGATACCCTCATGAATTTAGCGGAGGTCAACGACAACGGATCGGCATAGCCCGGGCCTTAGCCGTCGGACCGAAACTAATAATATGCGATGAACCTGTAAGTGCACTGGATGTGTCGGTGCAGGCACAGATCATTAATTTGTTAATGGATCTACAGCAAGAATTTAACCTTTCCTACCTTTTCATTTCACATGATTTAGCTGTGGTCGAATACCTCAGCGATTACGTGCTTGTGCTCAATAAAGGGAGGATTGTGGAAGAAGGAACACCAGAAGAAATTTATAAACATCCAAAAGATGCGTATACAAAAAAACTCATTGCATCCATTCCTTCCATCTAGCGACATTCTATGTGGATCAATTCGACTATTTTAGCTTCTTTTCAACGATCTTTAACAGACATTCATCGAGTCTATACATCGGAATGGGGATGGATAGAAAGGTATGGGGAAGACTATGTAGTGATCTTAAACGAAGAACAAAGAAAAGAAGAGTTGGTTGAATCGCTCTTTTGTTGGATCCGATCCCATGGATTATCCTGTAGAAGGGTATTTTTAAAAAAGCGTTTTAAAAAAGCAGGCTCTGCCTCTGAGGGGCTTCTACAACTCTATGGAGAACAGTCTTTTCCCTTAGAAACTATTTGTCATGAAAATGGGCTTTCTTACTCGATCCGATTTCATGGAGGTAGTTCTCCAGGCTTATTCATAGATCAAAGACAAAATCGGATATTTTTAAGAAAGAGGAAAATCGGCAGGCTTTTAAATCTATTTGCTTTTAGCTGTTCTTTTGGACTGTGTGCTGCTGTTGCTGGAGGTCAAAGTTGGAATGTGGACCTTTCGGCTAAATTTTTGGAATGGGGCAAAGAAAATTACAGGCTCAATGGAGTTGCGCCCACTGAGCACACATTTTTGGCCATTGATGCCCGAGAATCTTTGAAGCTACTCCGCAAAAAACATATTGGATTTGATCATATCATTATTGATCCCCCCACTTTTTCCTGTGGTAGGCATGGCAAGCATTTTTCTTTTCCTAGAGATTTTGAGCTAATGCTTGATCAAGTATTGGATCTCTGTTCAGAGGAAGTAACAACCCTTTTTCTTTCAACCAACTACAGAAAGTTGCAAACAAAGGGGCTTTTTTTAAAAGCCCAAAAAGTAGCAGCCAAAAAAAACTTGCAGCTTTCGTTGCTTCACGGTCCGTTTCCTTTACCAGATATACCTTTGAGTGAGCTGCCAGCCTGTTGCTGGATAGAAGTAAGGCGTTAGTCAAAGACTTTAGTAAGCTACCTAGCTTTGAGAGGAGGCAAGAGAAGAAAATTTTATTTTTTTATCTTTATCAACCCGCACCCCTTCCATCATAAGAAGTTTTTCTTTCATTGACTTTCCGCCCAAGCTATAATGGCCAATTTGGCCATTTTTTTTAATCACGCGATGACAGGGAATCAGCAGAGGCAAAGGATTTTTTGCTAGGGCGGATCCAACAGCCCTAACAGCAAGAGGATGCCCTATTTCTTCTGCAAGTTGACTGTAAGTTTTAACTGTCCCTTTGGGAATTGTTTTTACCCGTTCCAATACCATTTTGTAAAAGGGGGAAAGCCCTTGAAGCCAAATGTCTCCCTCAAAATTATCCCCGTTTAGTAGACTCTTGGACAGTAGGCTAAAAAGCATGGGCGATTGCCTTTGACTTTCTAGAATCCATTTAGATAAGTGAGGAATGTTTGGGTCAATCCGTTGGAGTCTTGTTGGTAGACCTTCGATTAAAACTATCCTCACAGGCCCAAGAGCACTCTCAAGAAAGATATGCTCTTTGGACCGATTTTGTGTGGAAGTCATGGCGTCCATATTTCTTCTATATTCCAGACTAATGGCCCGATGCGGGGAATTTTTACATTCCGCCACCGGTTTTTCAATCCAACATATGTATTTGGAGTTACCAGATAGATATACGGCTGCTCCTCACTCATAATTTCTTGAACTTTAAACCAGCATTGAATCCTCTTCGCCTCATCCAAGGTAGTTAACTGTTCGATCATAAGCCTGTCTATTTCTGCTTCCCAGGGGGTGGCAGGCTGTGGTTGGTTAGGATACCACTGATGCAGTCTTCCTTTGCTCATGAACACAGACATGCCATCGGCAGGATCTCCTCCTCCCGTTAGTCCAAGCAAACAGGCTTCATAATCGTAACTATCACTAATTTTGGTTACGAGCGTGCCAAAGTCGATGAATTGCAGGAGCACTTCAATGCCTATCTGTTTTAAGTTTTCTTTAAAGATGGTAGCCATGGCCGTGCGGATTGGATTTTCTTGATTGGTCAGAAGCGTAAAAGAAACTGGATGGTTTTCCTGATCAAAAAGTCTGCCAGTGGCATCCCGGTGGAATCCAGCCTGTTCTAGAAGCTGCAAAGCAAGGCTAGGATTATAGGGATACTTTTTAACGTTCGGGTTATACCATTTTACATTAGCAGGGGTTTCAGGGCCCCATAGTGGGGTCCCCCTTCCAAAAAGCACGCCATTAATAATCCCTTCCCTATCAATGGCATAAGAAATGGCTTGGCGGAAGAGTCTATTTTGAAACCATTTGAGCTTGTAAGGAATGACATAAGGGAGATTGTTTTTATTTTTCCCAGGGTTCTGATTAAACCAAAGAAAGGAAGAAGCGGTAGAGGGACCTCTGTCGTAAATGGTATAGTGATAAATCTTTTCCCCTTTTTGAACCCATGCGACGTTGTCTGGGCTGATACCTTCGATGTCTGTTTGACCTGAAGCAAAAGCAATCAAGCTGGCGTTAGCATCCTTGACGAACTTGACAATTAAATAATCGATATAAGGCAAGCGGATATCCCCATTGGCTTTTTTCCAGTATCTGGGATTAGCTTCTAGAACGATTCGTTCTCCAGGATTATAAGAAAGAATCAAAAAGGGGCCGCTTGTAACAATCGACTTAGGATCTTTTTTGGCTGTGCTTATATTCCATTGGTTTTGTAAAGATCCATCCTTGAAATAGGGTTCGAGGATATGCTTGGGCATCAATGGAAAGCCTGACATGTAGCGTAAGAAAGGAGCGAAGATTTCAGGAGTTTGGATCTGAATAGTTTGATCATCGATCTTTTCTACTTTAAAAGGTTTTCCGTTTACAGAAAGATCATACGCATTCCGGTTAGGGAATCGGGGATCGTAAATGCAGGCAAAGCTAAAGAGCACGTCATCAGCGGTCAGCGGTACGCCATCACTCCAACTCAGCCCTTTTCTGAGTCTAAAGCGAAAAGTTTTATTGTCGGGAGCTATCTCCCACTGCTTTGCCAGCCCTGGGATCACATGATCTTCTATTGGATCATAGGAAAGCAGACTATCAAACATCAGATTAAGGAACGAAGCAGAAGTAGCATCTTCTGAGACAAGCCAATTAAAAGTAGAAGGCTCTGCGGCACTCGTTTCTATGAATATGCCTCCTTGTTTTCCTTTAGGCATGGAAGATGTTTCCATTTCCTCAAAGAAAGGATATGCTGGTCGCTGCGCCTTTTGGATTTTTCTTTGTCGGTTACATCCTCCAGCTAGTAAAGAGAAAAGCAAAAGAAAGAAAAGAAACCACAATAGGGCTAGGGAATTCCTTTTTTCCCCTTTTTTTATTGCATCAGAGGGATGGAATAAAAAAAAGGTTTCATAGGAAAAAAAGCATCGGTGGAATCGCACGGGGTTAAAAGGTATCATCTTATTGAAAAAAACAAAATTGAACAAAAACGCAACAGAACAATCTTGCAAAAAGGCCACTTTAGATCTTTTTATAAGAGAGGCGGAATCAAAAGGAGTTGATCATTGTGATAATGCAAAGGACTATACGCGAACCGGTGAGCGTGGAAGGACTGTCCCTACATACAGGGAATCCGGTCAGAATTGTCATTAAGCCAGCGGAAGCTGACAGTGGCTATGTATTTAAAAGGGTTGATCTTCCCGATGAACCCACCGTGCAGGTCTCGGTTGATAACGTCAGGCAAACGGAACGAGCGACGACTATAGGAGAAGGAAACGTCAAGGTTCATACCGTTGAACATGTTTTAGCTGCTTTAAGAGGCTGTGGGGTGGATAATGCTCTCATTGAACTGAATGCCAATGAGCCACCGATTGGAGATGGCAGTGGCATGTTCCTAGTCAATGAAATCTTAAAAGTTGGAACAGTCGAACAGGATAAAGCAGTTTCTTTTTTTGAGCTGAGGGAACCAGTTTGGGTCGAAGGAGAGGATGGAGCATACATTGCCGCCTGGCCAGATCAGAACTTCTCGATTAGTTGTACCCATGTCAGTCACACAGGACTGTTTACGCAGTATTTTAGTTGGCAGTACGATATCAAAAGTTTTGTAACAGAAATTGCCCCTGCCCGAACTTTCGTCTTTTATGAGGAACTGGTCCCTCTTATCGAAAAAGGGTTGATTAAAGGAGGCAGTCTTGATAATGCGATTGTCATTAGGGGGGAAGCAGTCTATAGTCAGCAGCCTTTGCGGTTTGAAAACGAGTTTGTCAGACACAAAATTTTTGACATGATTGGAGACTTTGCTCTCTTTCCCAAAAGATTGAAAGCCAGAGTTGTGGCCGCTCGGCCTAGTCATTTTCTGAATGTCAAATTTATCAGAGAAATACAGAAAGCCTATAAGAATTATCTTTCCCATTTGATGCCCCTTGAAAATATACCCGTTGGGGAAGGAGCCTTAGATATCAATGAGGTGATGAAGATTCTTCCGCATCGCTATCCATTTTTAATGTTGGATCGAGTGCTCGGTTTTCAGGATGACGTAAAAGCCATAGGCCAGAAAGCGGTGACGATGAACGAAGCCTATTTTCAAGGCCATTTTCCTGGTCATCCCATTATGCCGGGGGTGCTTCAAATTGAAGCAATGGCTCAGCTAGCCAGTATCCTTCTGTTGAGAAAAGCAGGGAATGCGGGCAAACTCGGTTACTTTATGAGCGCCGACAAGGTGAAGTTTCGAAAGCCGGTGATGCCGGGGGACACGCTGATCATCGAAGTGGAAATGACTAAGGCAAGAGGGAAGATTGGAAAAGCTTTTGGGAAATGCTATGTCAACAAGGAGACGGTGTGCGAAGGAGAGCTTCTCTTTGCCTTGGTTGACGGTTAAGCCTACCGGTCGGAAGTGGTGGATCGTGTGATAGAAAACCTAATGAATTGGTAATGCAGACCTCTATTCATCCCACGGCAGTTGTAAGTTCAAAGGCACAGATAGGCGCTGGAGTCGAAATAGGTCCCTATGCTTATATTGGTGAAGGGGTAAAGATTGGAGACTATTGTATCATTCATCCGCATGCCGTTCTCAAAGGACAGATTGAAATTGGCCCGGAAAACGAATTTTATTCTTTTTGTGTGATTGGTGAGAAATCCCAGGATTTAAAATATCAAGGAGAGCCTACGTATCTTAAAATCGGAAAAAACAACGTTTTTAGGGAATTTTCTACCGTTCATCGTTCTACCTTTAAGGGACAAACGACTGAAATCGGCTCTTACAACCATTTTCTGGCCTACACCCATATCGCTCACGATTGTCGAATAGGAGACTGGTGTGTGTTTTCTAACAATGCCACACTGGCTGGACATGTAGTGGTAGAAGACCATGTCACAATAGGCGGTCTTTCGGCTGTACATCAGTTTTGTCGGATTGGGAGATTCTCGATGATTGGCGGCTGCACGAAGGTTGTTCAAGATGTGATCCCATTTTCTCTAGTGGATGGCAATCCAGCTAAGCTCCGTTCCCTCAACCTTGTCGGTTTAAAAAGAAATCATTTTTCTGAAGCACAGATTAAAAGTCTCAAGTTTGCCTTAAAACTACTCCTAGATGGGGGATTAAACATTTCCCAGGCCTTAGAAGAGTTAGAAAAAGTCACTGAAAAAACTCAAGAGCTTATGGCCATCATCCGTTTTATCAAAGATTCTGAACGAGGCGTTATTCGCTAGCTGCTTGATTCCCTCTGATAGCCTTGAGGCAAAATGAATTTGAAACTTTTTGGTTTCACTCTTTGTTTATATCCAAAAGGAGGTTTTTCATGATCAGTTTAGATGAAATCAAAGTGCCGCTGGATGTCCCTCAATCAAAAAAAGATACCTACAAGCGGATTTTTTTTGAGATCACCCAAGGATCAGGACGACTGATGCTGATGGCTGGGGATCAGAAGGTGGAGCATTTGAACGACGATTTTTACGGCCCTGGCATTTCTCCCGAAGACGCTGATCCTGAGCATTTGTTTAAAATTGCAAGTAAAGCGCGGATCGGAGCCTTTGCTACACAGCTTGGACTTATTGCTCGCTATGGAATGGATTATCCGAATGTACGATACGTCGTCAAGCTCAACAGTAAGACGCATCTGGTAAAAACTGCTCAGAGAGACCCTTTAAGTCTTCTTTGGCTTTCCTTTGAACAACTCGATTATTTTTTGGAGACCAAGCCTGTCCCTATTGTTGGGGTAGGTTATACGATCTATCCAGGCAGTGAATTCGAACCACAGATGCTTAAGGAAGCTGCACAACTTGTTTTCGAAGCCCATCAGCGTGGACTGATTGCTATTATATGGGCCTATCCTCGTGGGAAAGCAGTGAGCAACGAAACTGATCCGCATCTTGTAGCGGGAGCCGCTGGATTGGGCGCATGCCTCGGAGCAGATTTTGTTAAGGTAAATCCGCCTTCGGTAAAAGAAGGTGATCCAAACCTAGCACTGAAAGAAGCGGTAGCGGCCGCGGGAAGAACAAGACTTATCTGCGCTGGTGGGAAAGAAACAGCCGTCAAGGATTTCCTAAGCAGGTTACATGGCCAAATCCATATCGGCGGTACTTATGGGAATGCCACAGGAAGGAACATTCACCAAAAATCCTTGAGCGAAGCAGTAGCTTTTTGTAATGCAATTGCTGCTATTACTTTTGATGGAGCATCCGTGGAGGAAGCTTTCGCCATCTATAAAGAATCGTAGAGAAAAAGATGGCTCATTTCCTTTCATCTAGGTTTCTTTCGGTTTGCAAGAAGTCGCTCATGGGACTGAATTGACCTCCTCAAAGGAATTTCCAGTTGCTTAGAAGCTATCCTCCCTGATGGGCCGTGGAGTCTATTCGCCTCTGGACCCTGAGTGAGAACATGCACCTTGCAGCTAGAGAAGAAAACCAATCTTGACCTGGCAAAAACGAGTTTCTCAAAGCCACTTTAGAAGTTAAAGTCACCAGCCACCTCTCCCTCAAAGCACTCAGTAGGGGTTCAGAGCATTGGAGGCGGCGGAATGTTCCCTTCGGCAAGAGCCTACTGCTTACCAGATTCGGTTAGAAGCCCATCCCCATTAGGGGAAAGAGGAGAGTCACTCTGGGGAGGAATCTTTTCTTTTTCTCCAAATACCAGCCCAATGCAAAAGGTTGTTAGGGCTCCAATACATATTCTCCAAGGGAAAGCAATATGAGGCATTGGAAAGGGCATTAAAGAACCATGCGCATTAGTTTTTGGATCCCCTCCAAACAGAGGGCCACTTAGAACCAATACGGCAAGAAAACCTGCAGCCATGGCGTAGGCATTTTTTTTGTCGCTGCCTCTTGTTCTAGTCAGTATCCCCAAAAGAAAAACACCAAGTAGTGGTCCATAAGTAAAGCCAATGATCCCAAGAATAATCGGCAATATTCTTGCTTCAGGTGAGTAAACTACATAAATCGCTGTACCAATCCCGATAAGGGAAGTGAGAAAAGTAAAACCAATGGTGGCAGCACGCAGGATAGAAACCTTTTTTTTCTCATCGGGGATGGCATCCATCGGGGGATGCAGCCAATCCTGACAAAAAGAGGTGGCCAACGCATTCAAAGCCGCACTTAACGAACCTGTAGCTGTGGCAAAAATCGCGGCTATGACAATGCCTCGAATGCCCGAAGGGAGCTGAGTGATGATAAAATATGGGAATATTTCGTTTGGATTTGCTGGCAGAGCAGAATCGGCATGCATCGAGTAGAAAAAAGATAACAAAAGGCCTATGGAAAGGAAAAGAAAACCGATTGGTATATCAGCAAATCCAGAGAGGATTAACGAAAGCCTACTTTTCTGGTAATCTTTTGCCGTGAGCAACCGCTGGACGATGTCTTGATCGGTCCCATGCGTGGCCATGGTAGTAAAAGTCGAACCGATCAACGCCGACCATATGGTATAATCGATGGCCAGAATCACTAGCAAGTTTTCAAGCAGACCTTTTGAGGGGATAATGCCCATAGTAACCCAAGGTCGATCGATGAGTTTATGGAAAAGTGTGGCACAGGGATAAACATAAGAGAGTTTTTCTACAAGAATCCAGAAAGCAAAAATACCGCCTAGAAGCATCACTAGAGCTTGGATGAGATCAGTCCAGATGACCGCTTTGATTCCCCCAAGGGTGGTATAAATAGCCGTAAAAGTACTGATCAGAACAATGGAAAAGAAGTAGAGTGTCACTTCCTGCAATGGACTGAGAGGATTCTGGAAGAGGATTTGCGTGCCAACTACTAGAATGATCGCCGCGACATAGAGTCGGGTCCCCATGGCAAGCACCCGAGTCAAAAGAAAGATTGCAGAGGCGATCTTTTGGGTAAGTGGCCCAAAACGAAGTTCTAAAAATTGGTAGATAGAATGAACTTTCAGTTGAAAAAAAGGCTTGATAAAAAAAAAAGCGATTATCACTCTGGCTAGGATGGTTCCTAGAGCAAGTTGTAAATAAGTGTAGTTTTGAAGGACGTAGCCTTCAGCAGGTGTTCCTAAGAAGGCCCCAGCGCTTGTTTCTGCAGCAATAATCGATCCTAGGATCGACCACCAGGGCATTTTTCTACCTCCGAGGGTGAGATCATCGTATTTTTTCTCTTGACCATTCTTGCTGCTCAAGAGACCGATCCAAAAAATAAGAGAAAGAAAAAAAAGGATAACTAGCCCATCAAGCCATAAGGATGTAGACATTTAGCTCGTTTTCCTTTTTCTTTGAGGTTTATAGTGCCAAAAATAGACAGAGACATGAAACAGAATCAATGAACAAAAATCAGCTTTGCAACAATTACTTACTTATTCTTCGTCTAACATCCTCCTGAATGGCTTCCCACCATTTCTCCAAAAAGTTCTGAGCCTCTTCTTTGACTTGCTCAAGTCTGTTAGTCACTGGAAAGTGGGTAAACAAATAAAACTTTATTTTCGGCTCTGTTCCTGATGCTCGGACCACCAGCTTGTTGTTATTTTCAAAGAGAAGATGTAACATGATTTCCTTTGGAATGAGATCTCCTTCGCTATCATAATGGTCTTCCTGACCAAAATCGTCAAAGGATAGAAGTTTTTGACCAAGAAATTCTCTTGGAGGCTCTTTTCTATAAGATTGCAGAATGGCGGCAATGTAGCCCGACTCCTCAGCTCCTTCGAAAGTTAAACTCCCTAGTTTTTCAGCAAAATAGCCAAAACTATTGTAAATGGAGTCTAGATATTCTAAGAGATTCATCGATTGAATAGCTGCCCATCCAGCTACTTCGATAAGTTCCAGTGCCGCGCTGTTGGCATCCTTATCCCTTACATAATCTCCACAGGAAGTCCCATAACTTTCTTCTCCTCCGCAGATAAAATATGTTCCTCTTTGGAGTTGCACAGCTCTCCTTTCTTCAAAAGGATGAGAGTCGTAATCCACAAGGCCAGATTGCCTCTCATATTTTAACAGCTTTGCACCAATATATTTAAAACCGGTGAGCGTTTCCACGCATCGAACATGAAAATGCTCGGCAATTTTTTTAATAAGATCAGTCGTTACAAATGATTTAATTATCACAGCTCTGTGCGCATTTTCCGGAGTCAGAATGCCAAGTTGGAAAAGTTTGGAGGTTCTATAATAAGCAAAAAGGGCAAAAATCTGGTTCCCAGTTAAATGAACGAATTCTCCATTTCGATTTTTTATTGCTGCTCCCATTCTATCTCCATCGGGATCGGTTCCGATGACAATATTGCTGTTTTCTACTTTTGCTTGTTGGACGGCTAGTGAAAGGGCAGCAGGATCTTCAGGATTAGGAGTCTTTACGGTAGGAAAGCTGCCGTCTGGAACCGATTGGCTTTGGACAAGGCTGTAGTGAATTCCGTGCCTGTCGAAAAGCTTTGGAATGATTTCAATACCAGTCCCATGCAGGGGAGTATAAACTACCTTTAGTTTTTTTTTCGCGCTAGCAAAGGCTTTGGGATCAAGGCAGACGGTTTCGACGGCTTCAATATAAGCTCTATCAGCATCTGGTCCCAGATAAGTCAAAGAGCCTTCGGCAGAGGACGTCCATAAATCTGGAGAAGATTCGATCTTCTCCACTTCTTTTATGACCTCAGAGGCGTGAGGTTCAATGAGTTGGCATCCATCACGAAAGTAGGCTTTAAAGCCATTGTCATAAGGAGGATTATGGCTTGCCGTAATCATAATCCCACCATGCGCCTTCAACAATCTGACAGTAAAAGAAAGCTGGGGAGTGGATCGCTGAGACTCAAAAAGAAAAGCCTCTAGCCCAACCTTTTGTAATTCTCTTGCACAAAGTTCGGAAAAATACCTAGAAAAATGACGGGAATCATGGGAAATGACAATTTTTAATGGTTCGCCAGGAAAATTCCTTTTTAGGTAATTAGCTAAACCTAAGGCAGCGCTGCGAACATTGCGATCGTTCATGCAGTTAACGCCAACAGCTGGAAATTGAGGAGGACCATGGGGATCAGCATTCCCTCGTTCGGCCTGAGTGATAACCCTTCCTATTGTCCGGCCACGAATACCACCGGTTCCAAAAGAAAGCTTTTTATAAAACCGTTCATTGAGCTCTTCCCAGTTGTTGGTCTCTACCAGTTCCTGGATAGATTCCTTTTCAATCGTTGTTAAATTAGTAGTGCTTAGGAAGGCATGAAGGTTTTTAAAAGCTTCTTCGAGAAGTTTGTGATCCTTGAAGGCCGCTTCGATTGCATTGAGTAAAGAAATGTTCATATATAGTTTTATCTTGACATCCTCCCCATGCCTAAAGGCAGGGGATTCCTGGAGATAACTGACCAGATTTAGCCAGGGCAAGCTCTCCGATGAGGGTGTTGAGGTTTTGATAGACCCTGACACTCTCATCGGCC
>Ga0080003_1000913_pt1:0-2500 | contig 17360 bp, 15 predicted proteins | sample JossMetagenome_FD_69206 | JGI IMG/M metagenome (GOLD analysis project Ga0080003, IMG submission 69206) | Hot spring microbial communities from Joseph's Coat, Yellowstone National Park, USA - JC2_E (SPADES assembly) (version 2) | ecosystem: Environmental > Aquatic > Thermal springs > Hot...
TCCCGCATCCTTCCCCCGCCATAGCGTCAACAGGTCCACCGCACCCACCTCGGTCCGCTCCACCCGTAAGCGAGACCAAAGCGCCGGTAGTAGCGCCCCAGTGCCCGGCTTAGTTCATCGGCTCGCAGTCATTGGTCCTGGTCACTAACCTTCAGGTCTTGACGTACCCGGTGCACCGCCCCCACTCCCATGGACAAAAGAGCGGGATGGGTGCTGGCTTTGAGGATGACCCAGCAGAACCTTGGGGCAGTATCCAGTTTGTAGCACCCACCGCAAGGCTTGTAGGCTAGCCTGGGTAGGGGAACGGTGGGGGTCGTCCTGGGTTGCCATGGGTTCAGCCAGCAACGGCATAGGCTCAGGGAGGGATCGTTCGCCCCAGCCACCAGGCTCAAAGACAGGAAGCGTCAACCCCAGCCGTCCGCTGATCGCTGGTGGCCTAGATACGGCTCAAGCCTTAGATTGGCGGGCCTTCGGGTACCCACCCACCTCGTCTACCGCCAGTGCCCAGTCCTAAGAAGCCTGCTGGAAGCGGCGGGCGAGGCGGGCCTGATAGGGATGGGGTCTAAGGTCCGGCGATAGGCAGCGTGGCGGAGGTGGCAGGGGAGGAGACCCTTGCGACCCATCTTTTGCAAGCTCTTGTGTTCGAGGGTCAGCAAGCCAGTGATGTAGGCCTGTTCAAAGTAGGATGAAGCTCTTCGCTTGACACCGAACAGGGATGGCGTAGCTACCGACCTTTTTCAAGACTCGGGGCTACAATATCTCTTGCCTGAAAGAATTGCAGGGTGGCCCGAGACTTCTAGCAATGATGAAAGCAGCGGATACCCGAAGCTGCTTGGAGATAGCAGAGGGATGTAAATATGCTCATGACAGCATCTATCGAGCTTTGGAGGTGGAGCTGGAGCGGTATTTCATGTGCTGTTTGGCCTTGTTGAAGCCGTTAGGGTGGTGATTGCCCGCTGGCAACGGGGGCTACTGGATTTACCATACTTCCACAGGGCCGTATGTGTGGGGTTTCTGTGTGGTGGTGCTGTGGACGAATGGATGAATTCGTCTGCCGCTGGCCTTTCGGGTGTGTTGGAGTGATAAGGGTGAAGGGCGAAACGAACACACTCTGGTCATGGAACTGCTGTTATGGGTGGTGGAGCAAGGGTTCAAACCCGAGTATGTGCTGTTTGATGCATGGTACGCCCCCAAGGAGCTGTTGAGAAAGATTCATGGGCTCGGGCGGTCTTTTGTCACCAGACTACGCAAGAACCGATTGCCGGGTGGTCGCCAGCTCAAACACCATGGATCGCCTTTCTAGATCAAAGAGGGCAGACTCAAAGGTCTAGGCTTCTTGGTCAAGGTACTCCGCAGGGGTAACTTCTACCTCTACACCAACGCAACAGAGCTCCCCAAGCATCAGATATTGGAAATCTATCGCATCCGTCCCAACATCGAGGAAGCCTTTCGAGGCCTTCAACAGGAACTCGGATGGCAGGGGCATCGCCACCACAAACGCGAGAAACTCGCTGCACATCTAGCTCTGGCTTTCTTAGCTACGCGCTGATCAAGTTTCACCGCTCACGATCCAATCACAAGATGATCTTCTACCAATACCGTCGTAAACTCGTCTCTGGCGCTATATTCCCTGATTGATCCCCTTTGGCTCACTTCGCAGCCTGACCGCGTAAAATCAGAATAAATAGGGGCACCCGAGGACGCCTTCCGTGGATCCTATCCAAGACCTTGAGCAACGGCTTCAATCTGCCCAAGATCCTCTGACCCGCGAAGATCTCCAGCTGCGGTTAGCTCAAGCATGGGGATTCGTTGACCCCTCCCGAGGCCGCGCCTTGGCTGAGGAGGTGCTGGCCTCCTCTCCCCAAGAGGCTGCCCGGGCTCACCGGGTCTTGACCTGGAACCTCATTCGGCTCCACAAACCCTTTGAGGCTCTTGAGCATTACGAAGAAGCCCTTCGTCTGGCCGAAGAAAATGACCCCCTGGGGGTTGCCGATGCCTTGCTGGGCATGGGAATCCTCTACGACCAGCTCGAGCAATTCGAACGTGCTCTTCAGGTGCTCGCTCGGGCCCTTTCCCTCTATCGCGAGCTCGGATCGCTTGACGGGGAAGCCGTAGCTCTACGCAGCTTAGGGGTCGTTCGTTCACGCTGCGGCCAAGCGGAAGAGGCTCTTGGGAATTACCGAGAGAGCCTCGAGCTTGATCGTCGCTTGGGCCAGGAGCAGTCCTATCATCTGACTTTAAATAATATAGGAATCAATCTGAAAAACTTAGGTCGGCTGGAAGAGGCCGAGTTGGCGTTGAGCCAAGCTTTGCAGTACTTCAGGGACCAACGGCTGTGCTATCCCCTTGCAGGAGCTCTGCATAACCTCGGGCTTGTCTATCTCCGCCAAGAGGCCATAGCGAGGAAGGTCGCCAGGCTCTCGAGGAGGCTTTGTCTAAAGCTCGCCCCGGTTCCCTAAAGGAAGCGGCCTCTCATGAGCGCCTCGCTGAGATCCTTGAA
>Ga0080003_1000913_pt1:7500-17360 | contig 17360 bp, 15 predicted proteins | sample JossMetagenome_FD_69206 | JGI IMG/M metagenome (GOLD analysis project Ga0080003, IMG submission 69206) | Hot spring microbial communities from Joseph's Coat, Yellowstone National Park, USA - JC2_E (SPADES assembly) (version 2) | ecosystem: Environmental > Aquatic > Thermal springs >...
CCGAGCTCGACGACTCAGGGAGGCTCTTGAGGAGCTCGGCTCAACGACCGCTCGCTAGTCGAGCTGTTTGGAGAGTTCCCTGAGGAGCTGGCGAGCGGCCTGCTCAGGGCTGAGTTGACCCGCAGCCACCTGGGCGACAAGCTCGGTGGCTTCCTCACTCTTACGTCGACCCCATTCCTGGATCAGGCTCTCCAGCTCAAAGCGAGCCCGCTCTAATCTTCGCTCGTCGAGGGTTCCGAGCTTCTCTAAGTACTCTCTGTGCTCTTGAAGAGCATCGTATACCTCGCTGATTCCCTGCGCCTGTGTGGCGACAACCCTTAAAATGGGAGGTTTCCACGCCCTGGGCGGGGCAAGTTCGAGAGAGCTTTTGATCTCTCGGATCAAGGTCTCACCCCCGGGTAAGTCAAACTTATTGATCACAAAGAGGTCAGCGATCTCCATGATCCCCGCTTTAAAGGCTTGCACGGCGTCGCCCGCTGCTGGCGTGAGCACCAAAACGGTCGTATCCGCCACCCGAGCGATATCTACCTCGCTTTGACCTACCCCCACAGTTTCGATAAAGACGACATCAAATCCAAATGCCTCGAGGAGAGCCAAAGCACCGACTGCAGCCCCTGCTAGACCTCCTAAGGCTCCCCGGCTGGCCAAAGAGCGGATGAACACCCCCGGATCTCGGTGGTGGCGCATCATGCGAATCCGGTCTCCAAGGATCGCCCCTCCACTGAAGGGACTGCTGGGGTCAATCGCTAGGACTCCTACTCGCTCTCCTCGACTTCGCGCCTCACCGATGAGCTGATCGGTCAAGGTGCTCTTGCCGGCTCCAGGGCTTCCCGTAATCCCTACCACCTTCGAGCGATGGGTCCCCGGGATCCTGCGAAGCAACTCCTGTCCACGCGGATCCCCGCTTTCAATCCAAGTGAGAGCGCGAGCGAGAGCCCGCAGATCCCCCTCGCGCAGATGTCCCAACAGCTCTTCGACGCTCATTTCAGCCGGCCTGAGCGATGCAGGCGATCTCTACTCGAGCCCCCCGGGGAAGAGCTGCTACCCCCACAGTGACACGAGCGGGATAGGGTTCTTGGAAGTATTGAGCATACACGTCGTTGAAGCGCTGAAATTCTGAGAGATCCGTAAGGTAACACGTCGTTTGCAAGACATCTCTGAGCGACGCTCCCCCTGCTTCTAAAATCGCCTTGAGGTTCCGAAGCACTTGGTGGGTCTGCTCCTCGATGCCGCCAGAGACCAGAGCACCTTCTGGGGTGAGAGGAATCTGGCCTGAGACAAAGAGGAGGCCACCAAACCGCAGAGCCTGAGAGTAAGGGCCAACAGGAGGGGGAGCTTGATCTGAACGAACGATTTCCATGTCCCTCAGCTTACCGGGAGTGGACAAACAGAAGGTAGAGGACGAGGAGAAGCCAAAGGGCCAAAAGTCCCCAGCTTCCCCAACGTTGCCATAAGTTCCGAGCGGGCTCCATGACCTGGGTTGGAAGAGGTTCAGGGTCGCCCAACTGGAAGCGGATCGGACTCGGGGCCGCCTCGAGCAAAGCCCCATAGCTAGGACGCGTTGAAGGAGGGAGGGCCTCCACGCCGATCACCGCGACGCTCACGTTGTCGGGCCCTCCCCACTGATTGGCGAGCTGGACGAGTTGGGCAGCAGCTTCTTCCGGAGAAAAGCTCTGCAGGACGCTCTGAAGGGTTCGGTCATCCACAACGGAACTGAGGCCATCGGTGCATAGCAAGAATCGATCGCCAGGATGGACTTTTAGGCCGATCAGATCGATCCGAGCTCGGGGAAAAGAGCCCAGCGCATTGGTGATGACATTGCGCCAGCGATGGCTGCGGGCCTCAGCTTCAGTAAGAAGACCCTGGCGGAGCCGCTCGGCGACCCACGAGTGATCCTCCGTCAGCTGGCTCAGCTCTCCTCCGCGGAGCAGATAAGCCCGCGAGTCTCCCACATGGCCGATCAGAGCATAAGGTAGATCGAGCCACAGCGCGGTCGCGGTCGTGCCCATACCCCGGGACTCCGGATTTTGAGCGGCCTCAAAAATCGCCTCGTTGGCCCGCTCGAAAGCCTCTAAGAGCTTATGGGGAGAAGGAGCCAAGCTTTCGAGGAGATAGAAGGCAATGCGCTCAACCGCCATCCGGCTCGCCACCTCTCCGGTGCGGTGCCCCCCCATACCATCAGCCACGATGAAAAGACCCCCATAAGAGGTGATGCTCTGGAAGACCGCATCCTCATTGAGCTCACGACGCTGCCCAGGATCGGTCAGCACCGAAGAGCGAAGAGCCGGTAGGCTCTCCGGGGTGGACATGGCTCAAGTATACGGAACTTCAAGAATCTGTCACGTGAAGCTTGGGCATCAGGACCCCACAACGGAGGTCCGGGGCCTATGCCTTGACCCATTGATCTACAATAGCAAGGAGGAGCGCACGATGATCAGCGATCTAGATCTTATCCAGGCTCGGAACCAGCTCTCAGCCCCTGAGCAGGTTGCCTTAGAAGACCTCGAAAACCAGGAGTGGTTGGAATCTTTAGAGTACGTTCTGCGGAGCGCAGGCAAGGACCGGGTAGGAGGGCTCCTCGAACTCCTCGAACGCTATGCCCTCCGCCAAGGAGTCCGGCTGCCCCACCGGCTCCAAACTCCCTACATCAACACGATTCCCCGCGAGCAGGAAGGGGCGTATCCGGGCAACCTCGAGCTGGAGCGGAGGATCGCTCAGCTCGTCCGCTGGAACCTCGCCGTGATGGTCACCCGGGCCAACAAGCATGCGGACGGGATCGGAGGGCACATCGCCACCTACGCCTCCACCGCTGAGATCATGGAGGTGGGGTTCAACCACTTCTTCCGAGGCCCCGAAGCAGGGTTGGACCGAGACATGGTCTTTTTCCAGGGTCATGGAGCACCGGGGATCTATGCGCGTGCTTTCCTGGAAGGTCGGCTCAGCGAGGACGATCTCGAACGTTTCCGCAGGGAACTCGCTCCTGGGGGAGGACTCTCAAGTTATCCCCACCCCTGGCTCATGCCCCACTTCTGGGAGTTCCCCACGGTGTCGATGGGCCTTGGGCCAATCCAGGCCATCTATCAGGCCCGCTTCATCCGCTACCTCGAGAATCGAGGTCTCAAACCCAAGAGCAGCTCAAAGGTCTGGGCCATTCTGGGTGATGGTGAGACCGACGAACCCGAAACTGTCGGAGCCCTTCGCCTCGCCGCCCGCGAGGAGCTCGACAACCTTGTCTTTATCGTCAATGCTAACCTACAACGCCTCGACGGCCCGGTACGGGGCAACTCCAAGATCATCCAGGAATTGGAACGCTTCTTCCGGGGAGCAGGCTGGAACGTGATCAAGGTGGTCTGGGGCTCCCGCTGGGACGACCTGCTGGCCCGCGACCAAGAAGGAGCTCTCATCGAGCGCTTCGAGCGCCTCACCGACGGGGAGAGCCAGCGCTATGCGGCGTACGGGGGAGCGGAACTGCGGAAGCGCTTCTTCGATACCCCCGCCCTGAAGAAGTTGGTCGAAGACCTCAGCGACGAAGAGCTCACCGAGCTCACCCTCGACCGAGGAGGACACGACCTCAAAAAGCTCTACGCTGCATTCAAAGCCGCCAGCGAGCACGTGGGCTCTCCCACCGTGATCCTGGCCCGCAGCATCAAGGGTTATGGCCTCGGCCCCACCACTCAGGCCAAGAACGTCGCCCATCAGATCAAGAAACTTGGCGAAGAAGACCTTCTGGAGTCGAGGAGCTTCCTCCAAATTCCGCTCAGCGATGAGCAGGTCAGGGCGCTCTCCTATTATCATCCAGGGCCAGAAAGCCCCGAGGTGCGCTATCTCAAAGAGCGCCGAGCCGCTTTAGGGGGTTCTATTCCCCAACGGAAGGTCCGCGCCCAAGCCCTCGAAACCCCGGGGTCTGAGCTCTTCGAAGAGTTCTATAAAGGCTCAGAAGGGCGAGAGATCTCGACGACGATGGCCTTTGTCCGCATGCTGACCAAGTTGTTGAGGGATCCCAAGGTGGGCAAGTACATCGTTCCCATCGTCCCCGACGAAGCCCGCACCTTCGGGATGGAGGCCTTGATCAGCAGCGTGGGCATCTACAGCCCCCAGGGCCAACTCTACGAGCCGGTCGACGCAGGAACCCTCACCGCCTACAAGGAGTCCAAGAGCGGCCAGCTTCTCGAAGAGGGGATTACTGAGGCTGGGGCCATGAGCAGCTTCATCGCTGCAGGAACCGCCTATGCCCATTGGGGGATCCCCACGATCCCCTTCTACATCTTCTACTCGATGTTCGGCCAGCAGCGGGTAGGCGATCTCTTCTGGGCCGCAGGAGATCAGCGGACCCGAGGCTTTCTCCTCGGGGCCACCGCCGGGCGGACTACGCTCCAAGGCGAAGGCCTACAGCACAACGATGGAAACAGCCACGTTTTAGCTCTGACGGTCCCCAACCTAGAGGCCTATGATCCTGCCTACGCCTACGAGCTGGCGGTCATCGTCGAGGATGGGCTCAAGCGAATGTTCGCCAAGGGGGAGGACATCTTCTACTACATCACCTTGATGAACGAAAACTACCCCCAACCCCCCATGCCCGAGCCGCGGGAGCAGGTCCGTGAGGGCATCCTCAAGGGGCTCTACCTCTTCCAGCGCTCCGATCTCAAGCGCCCCAAACTCCGCGTCCAGCTTCTCGGCAGTGGGGCCATCCTCAACGAGGCGCTCAAAGCCGCTCAGCTTCTGGCTGAGTTCGGGGTAGCGGCCGATGTCTGGAGTGCACCGAGCTACAAGCGCCTCTACCTGGATGCTATTGAGACCGCTCGCCACAACCGGCTCCATCCCGAAGCCCCTCGCAAGCCCTACGTTCGCCAAGTTCTGGAAGAGACCGAAGGCCCAATCATCGCAGCGACCGACTACCTCAAAGCTCTTCCCGAGCTCATCGCTGGCCATCTCGACCGCCCCGTCCACAGCCTCGGCACCGACGGCTTCGGCCGGAGCGAGACCCGCGAGGCGCTTCGCGACTTCTTCGAGGTCGATGCCAAGCACATCGCTCAAGCTGCCCTCGCCGCCCTTCACCAAGAGGGGAAGCTGGAGCTCAAGAACCTGCAGGCAGCCATACGGAAGCTTGGGGTGGATACCGACCGCGAAGCACCTCACCTGCGCTAAGGAGGTCTTATGAGCGAACTCAAACTTCCCGCCTTAGGGGATAATGTCAACTCGGCAACCGTCGTCGGGGTGCTCATTCAGGAGGGGCAGTCTCTGGAGGAGGGCCAGCCTATCTTGGAGCTCGAGACCGACAAGGCGGTCATGGAAGTCCCCGCTCCCCAAGGGGGTACAGTCTCCAAAGTACTCGTCAAAGCTGGCGACGAGGTGAAGAGCGGCCAAGTGATCGCGATCCTCGAAGAACGCCAGTCGGCTTCCGAGCCTCCCAAGCAAGCTTCCCCAGAGCCGCCTGCTCAAGCTGAACTCAATCCTCCCTCACCCGCAGCTCCTGCCAGCCAGCCTCCCACCGCCCCCAAGCCTGCTCCCGAGCCCGAACCTTCAGGGGGTCCCCGACGCCTCATCCCCGCGGCTCCCTCGGTCCGACGCCTCGCCCGCGAACTTGGCGTCGACCTGACCCAGGTCCTTGGCAGCGGGCCAGCGTATCGCATCAGCGAGAAGGATGTCCGGCAGGCAGTCGAGGCTCCAGCTACCCCAGCCCCAGCCCCCACCTCTCCCCGACTCCCCGACTTCAGCCGCTTTGGAGAGATCCGCCGCGAGGCGATGAGCGGGGTCCGCAAGGCTACGGTTCGCTCCATGGCCCAGGCTTGGAGCACCGTGCCCATGGTGACCCAGTTCGACAAGGCCGATATCACCCAACTCGAGGAGTTGCGGCGGCGCTACGCAGGACGGGCCGAAGCGCAGGGAGCCAAGCTCACCACCACAGCCCTTCTGCTCAAAGCGGTTGCCCTCACGCTCAAGGCCTTTCCAAAGTTCAACGCCTCACTCGATCTCGAACGGCAGGAGATCATCTACAAGGAGTACATCCACCTCGGCGTCGCGGTGGATACTCCCCATGGGCTCCTCGTTCCAGTGCTGCGCCATGCCGACCGAAAGGGGGCCATCGAGCTCGCCAAGGAGCTCGCGGAGCTCGCCGCTCGGGCTCGCGAACGGAAGCTCACGCCGGAGGAGATGGAAGGGGCTAGCTTCTCAGTCTCTAATTTAGGCGGAATTGGGGGGACCGGCTTCACCCCGATCGTGAACTGGCCCGAAGTCGCCATCCTAGGGGTCTCGCGAGCTGAGGTCGCTCCGGTCTGGAACCCCGAGCAGCAGAGCTTTCTCCCCCGGACCATCCTTCCGTTCAGCCTGACCTATGACCATCGGCTCATCGACGGAGCCGATGCTGCCCGCTTTACCCGTCACCTTGCCGAGCTCCTCGAGGATCCGTTCTTGCTCATCCTCGAATAAGGGTCTCGAACTCATCCACCATTCCCTCCAGCACACCGAAGGCTGCTTCGATGGGCTGGGGGGTTTCCATATCGATTCCAGCAACCCGAAGAGCCTCTAGGGGATAGACTGAGTCCCCTAACTTGAGGAATTCCAGGTAGCGCTGGGCGGCTGGCTCCCCCTCTCGAAGCACTTTTTGGGCTAAGGCGTTGGCTGCTGAGATGCCTGTAGCATACTGATAAACGTAAAATGGTTGATAAAAATGGGAGAACATCATCCAGCTCGCGCCGAGCCGCTCTCGATCCACCTCAACCGCCGCTCCGTAGCCCTCCTGGAAGCGCTCAGCCAGTCGATCGATCATCCAAGGCGCCGAGAGGGAGGATCCCTGCTCTAAACGCTCATAGCATTCCAACTCAAAGCGGGCTAGAGTCGGCATCACAAAGAGGTATCGGTGGAGGTTGGCAAAAGCTTCCTCAAGGAGGACCAGGTGGTGCTCGGGGGGCAGAGCGTGTTTGAGGTAAGCCCGCACCATGGCCTGATTGAAGTTGGAGGCGACTTCGGCGACAAAGAGGCTGTAGCGGGAGTAGACGTATGGCTGGAGGTTGCGGCTGAAGTAGGAGTGCATCGAATGGCCCAGCTCATGAGCCAGCGTGCTCAGCGAGAAGATGTCTTCGCTATAGCTCATGAAGACAAAGGGATGGGTCCCTTGAAGGCCGCTTGAGAACGCCCCGGCCCGCTTGCCCTGGTTCTGGCCCCAATCGACCCAGCGCTCCTCAAAAAGCCCCCGGCGCAAAGGTATGACGTACTCTTGGCCCAAAGGTTCCATCCCCCGACAGATGAGCTCTGCCGCCTGAGCGAAGGGAATCTTGGGGCTTGGGCGAAGGGGAGCTGGCGCATCGTACGTGGGGACATCGAAGGTCGCCAGGCTGCCAAGCGCCTGACGCCTGAGCGAGAAGTAGCGCTGCCAGAGCGGAAGGTGTTCTTGAAAGACCGCGAGCAGGGTGTCATAGACCCTGCGAGGGATGTGGTTAAGGCTCAACGACATCTCGAGGGCTGATGGATAAGCGCGAGCCCGGGCCTGCACGATGGTCGCTTTCATGTGTCCTTGCAAGCAGGAAGCCAGGGTATTCTTGAGAGCTAAGTGCCCATCAGCGTAGGACTCCCAAGCGGCCCGGCGCACCTCTCGCTGGGGATGAGTCAGGAGCTCACCGATGGTGCTGTGCGAGACCGGAAGCTCGCCGACCGGGGCAAAGCGCATATCGGCGTTCGTCGCTGCCTGCGCAGAGGCCTGGAGAGCTCCTAGAGGATCTCCCATCTGAGCAAGCAAAGCCTCAACCTCCTGGGAACGGATATGCCCCCGACGGCTTTGCAGTTGATCGAAGTAGTGGCGGTAGATCGCTAGCTCAGGCTCTTCCGCCATCCAGCGCTCCAACAGCTCCTCGGGTAGCTCCAAAAGCTCCGGCTCAAGGTAAGCCGCCGCGCTGCCCACGAAGCTCAACAAGCCGCGGGCTTCCGCGTTCATCGCTTGGAAGACCGGATTGGTCCCGTCGGTGGCTTGCTGCAGGTTGGCGTAGAGATAAACTTTTTGGGCCTGGAGCATGACCCGATCCCGAGTCTTCAGGGCTTGAAGAAGGGTCTTGGGACTCTCGTTCAAGCGCCCAGCAAAGGGGCGGAGCTCTTCGACGGCTTGGCGAGCTTCTGCGAGGGCCTGGCGCCAGGCTGTTTCGTCCTTGAACAGGCTCTCGAGATCCCAGGTCTGCTCCTTGGGAAGTTCGTTGCGGCGCGGTAAGGAAGACATGCGGTCATTATAGAAGGTCGGTCTGTGTCAGACTATCCAGAGTGATGCTCTCCCCCTTCCACATCGAGGCCCAAGATGGCCGAGCCCGCGCTGGGAGGCTGACGACCCCCCATGGGGAGGTTCAAACACCCCTCTTCATGCCCGTAGGCACGTTGGGCAGCGTCAAAGGGCTCTCCCCGAGAGAGCTTGCCGAGATCAAGAGTCAGGTCCTGCTTGCCAATACCTACCACCTTCTGCTCAGACCCGGTCCCGAGCGGGTCCAGAAACTCGGGGGGCTTCATAGCTTCACCGGATGGCGCCAGCCTTGGCTCACCGACTCCGGAGGCTTCCAGGTCATGAGCCTCGGCCACCTCCGGCGTCTCAGCGAGGAAGGAGCTTTATTCCAGAGCCACCTCAACGGCGATCTTGTCTTCCTCACTCCCGAGCGAAGCCTCGAGGTCCAGGAAGCGCTAGGGGCCGATCTGATCATGCCCCTCGATGAGTGCCCGCCCTATCCCAGCACGCCGGAGTACCTCAAAACCTCGCTCGAGCGGACGCTGCGCTGGCTGGAGCGGACCCTTAGAGCAAAGCGCCGCAACGATCAACTCCTGTTCGGCATCCTGCAAGGAGGGGCCTCCCTGGCTCTTCGCGAGATAAGCCTGCGGGAGACCCTTCGCTTCGACCTTCCCGGCTACGCGATCGGGGGCCTAGCCGTAGGAGAGCCCAAAGAGGAGATGATTGCGGTCCTCGAGCAAAGCACCCGCCTCTTGCCTTACGAGCGCCCTCGCTACCTCATGGGGGTGGGACATCCCGAAGATCTCGTCGCAGCCATCGGCCTTGGCGTCGATCTCTTTGACTGCGTCTACCCGACCCGCACCGGGCGGTTCGGTTATGCCCTGATCCCTGAGGGTCGGCTCAACCTCAGGCTCAGCCGCTACCTCGACGATCCCCGCCCCATCGATCCTGAGTGCGACTGCACAGCTTGCCGCGAGTTTAGCCGAGCCTATCTCGCCCATCTGGTGCGAGCTGGCGAGATACTCGGTCTGAGAATGCTGAGCCTGCACAATCTCCGCTACCTCCACCGGCTCACCGAAGCGGCGCGACAAGCCATCCAAGAGAGGCGCTACCAGGACTTTGCCAAAGCCTTTGCCGAGCGGCGCTTTGGCCAAGAGGTCCCCGCGTGGTTTCGGCGAGCCCTCGAGATCCAAGTCTGGACCTAACCAAGGAAGAACTCGCATGCTAAAGGAGTGGAGCTCCTGTTTCCTCACCTCCAAGCCGCTTTAGGTGACCCTCTGACCATCCTGTTCACCGCTCTGCGTGTGGCGGTGATCTACCTGTTGCTCCTCCTGTTCCTCCACCTCTCCGGCAAAAGGATCCTCGGCCAGCTCACCCCTTTTGACCTCGTGACCCTCCTTTTGATCTCCAACGCGGTGCAAAACGCGATGATCGGGCCCGATAACAGCCTTGTCGGTGGCATCACAGCTGCCGCTGTGCTCCTCGGCCTGAACCGCTGGGTCAGCCAGAGCTCGCTCCGACGGATCCTCGAAGGGCACCCCATCCTCCTCATTCACGAAGGGAAGGTCCTTGAGGCCAACCTCCGCCGAGAGAACGTCAACCTTGAAGAGCTCCTCACCGCTCTACGCGAGCACGGCTGCAGCCGACCCGAAGAGGTGAGCAG
>Ga0080003_1000915_pt1 | contig 17310 bp, 9 predicted proteins | sample JossMetagenome_FD_69206 | JGI IMG/M metagenome (GOLD analysis project Ga0080003, IMG submission 69206) | Hot spring microbial communities from Joseph's Coat, Yellowstone National Park, USA - JC2_E (SPADES assembly) (version 2) | ecosystem: Environmental > Aquatic > Thermal springs > Hot (42-90C)...
CGCGGGGGCCTGGGGGGGCCTGGGGCCCTGAGGAGGGTAATATGACATGCGCGGGCCCATTTAACTGTAGGGCTCCTGTTAGGTGGTAATGTTTAAAGTCCCTGCGTCTATACCTTACGTGGGAGTGCGTCGGGTGTCGCCTCCAGGGGGCTAGGGGCCTTGCCTTGGGGGGCGCGGGCCCCTAGGAGCCCCCTTTTGCTTATCCTGCCTTCCTGAGGCGGCCAGGCCATAAATGGATTACTTTCATTTTCCTCGCTGGCCTCCCGCAGTCCTCCTCCCCGCGGTCCTCGCGCTCGAGCGGAAGTGAGCCCTGAGGGGCGAACCTTAGCGAAACCCCGCCTACTCCCTATAGTTTCTCAGGCACTTAGCGGCCCATGGACAGTCATGGAGCACTCATGGTGCGGTTATGGAGCGTTTTATGTGACATTCATGTGACAGTTATGGTGCGGTCATGGTGAGGTTATGGTGCGAGTTAAGCGCCTCTACAGCCTGTTCAGGAGACATAGAAAGCGTTCAGGAGACATAGAACGTTGTCTCCAGGAGACGCAGGAGACAATGGAGCTCTGTCTCTGGGATGTGTCTCGGAGACGGAGCACACTGTCTCCAGGGGGCTAGGAGGGGCTGCAAGCTGGGCCACAGTATGGCGCAGGCGCTGGGTGCGCCTGGGAGACGCCCTGGGGCGGAGACAGGCCCCGTACGCAGCCCTGCCCTGTGTCCCTGAGGCCTGGCCCAGCCAGGCGCAACAGGAGGCCGTACCATAGTATGGCCCAGCTTGGAGCCTCGCCCAGCGTACAGGGGCCAAGTGCTGTGTCCCTGGGACACATGCTGGGGACACGGCTCCAATGCGCCCATTTGGCCCTGGGGACAACGTTCTGTGTCCCAAAAACGCGTTTCATGTCCCCATAACGCTTTCTATGTCCCCAAGAAAGGAAAGGGAGTAGTTCCTATTTACTAGAAGGGCGCGCGTGCCCCTCACGGCGTCCCTGCCCGCCTGGGGCTTCCGTGCGGGTCAGGGCCTGCCTAGCGTCATACGCACAAATTTGGGCGTGGAGCTCAATAGGCGCCTTGGGCGAGCTCACGTCATTTATCACATGTCATAAGCACAAAAGTGTGCGTTAAGCTCGAGCGCCTCGAGGCGCCTCGAGGGAAAAGGCCCCTTGATATCGGGGCAAGCGTCGAGGACCAAAATGCGGAGCGAGGGCGTCCCGCTCAGTCACTATTACACTACAGGCACTTAGCTCGTACATGCATATCAAGTTCATAACAAGTTCACACCAAGTTCGTATCAAGTTAGCATCAAGTCAGCATTAAGTTCACACCAAGTTGATAACAAGTTGATAACGCAACGGCATGTCACAATTGCCCCTATAGCTTATTGGTGAGGCGAGTTAGGTGCCCAATAACAGTCATGGATACGGTCATGATACGGTTATGGTTGCGGTTATGATAGCATCAAATATACAGTCATGATAGCAACCATGATACACTCTCTCATTCCATCAGCGCCTCGAGGCGCCTCAGGGCCCCCTTAGGCCAGCCAGTACCTCCTCGGCCAGCTTGACCTCAGTGTAGTGAAGGATGTGGTCAAGTGACCTGTGGCCAGTTATCTTGGCGACTATCGAGGGCGACACGCCCCTCTTCAGAAGGTAAGAAACGAAGGCGTACCTGAGGCTGTGGGTGTTGAAGCCGTAGGCCCTGCGGCAGTACACCTTGACGGCTGCCTTTGGGTTCCTGAGGGCTGACAGCCTGGCGCAGGCCTCGCTCAGCAGCTGCCTGCCCTCGCCTGACCTCAGCTCCTCTGGAAGGACCATAAGGCGCATATCATTGTCCTTGTGCTTCTCGACCCTGACCAGCGCGAGGTCCTGGCCAGAGGCGCAGAACTGCCGCGTGGCCTCCACGGCCTCGCCCACCCTGCTGCCGTTCCTGAGCTGTATGAGCAGGACCACGTCGTAGGGGCCCCCTGAGCCCAGCATGTGGTTCAGTATTCGCCTGTACGCCTCCTCGAAGTCAAGGCCTGAGTCCCAGCCCCTCCTGACCAAGGCGGCCCCCGCGTTACCTTAGGGCTGTAAGGTAACAGGGGGTCAGGCCAGCTCGAGAGGGCCAGCGAGGGCGCCGCCTGAGGGCTGGCAACACGTCTGTGTATAATGCTTAGAAAAAAAGCGACGCAGTTGGAGGGGCCACGCTTAGCTGTAGTATATTACGGTGACGGTCTCCGTGGCGGTACCGAACGCGTTTGTGTTCCCAATATAGACCGTTACCATGCCTGGGGCCACTGGGAAGTATACGGTGCCGCCTGTCCCAACCGATATCTTGCCGCTGTCATAAGTCCAGCCATAAATAGACGTGCCTGTGATCTCCACGTAGGTGTTTGACGTTGTTGAGGAGAGGACTATGACCTCTACGATCCCAGCGCGTGGGACTTTAAAAGTTAAGCCGCTGGCTGAGCCAGCTGCCTGACTTACCACATAATCGCTAAAAGGGGTTATTGTCAATGGCAGCTCCTCGAAGTAAAACGTTAGTGCGAACCAAGCCGTGATAGCGAATAAGACTATAAAGGCTATGGCTATCCACTTCCAGGTAGAGGCCTTCACCGCACGTCCCCCCGCTCGTTTTTATGTTGGGCCTCCTCACATAAACGCCTAGCTGTAATGGGCCCTGAGGGGCGAGCTTAGCGCGACGTGGGCGCTGGGGCCTGCGCTGTCCAGGCCTTGGCTGCCTGCCCGCCGCCTTTCCACTCAACTGCCTCATATCAATGCTACTTACCAATACCAATCCATTACAGCTGGGAAACTGCACCATTACCACTCTCCAATACCAATCCATCGTTGCTTGGAAAGTAGGAGAGTAGCACAGTGGTATTGGTGCGGTATTGTACCTTCACAATACCACTGCAATGGTGGTATCAATACCGCGGTATTGGTGCGGTATTGGTGCGGTATTGGATTGGTATTGATACCACTCCATATAGTGCGGGGGCTAGCTGCGGGCAGCCGCAGCAGATAGAGGCAGCAGCACCAATACCGCGGCATTGGAGTGGCTCTTTCTACTTTCACCCAAGCACCTCATATCATTGCCACTTTCCAATGCTAATCCATTGCCACTGGGAAACTGCACCATTGCCACTTTCCAATGCTAATCCATCGTTTCTTGGAAACTAGGGAGGTGGTGCAGTGGCAATGGTGTGGCAATGTGCCATTGCAGCGCTATAGCAATGGTGGCATCATTGCTATTCCATTGCTATGGCAATGGTGTGGCAATGGTGTGGCAATGTAGTGGCACCATTGCCACACCATATGGCACAGGGGCGGGCTGCACAGAGCTGCATCGGGCCGCAGTAGCTCCACACATTTTCCGCCCCTCCATTCCACTTTCCAGAGTAGCACCACTCAGCTGGGATATTGCTCCATTCCACCCGCCAGGCAGTACAGATGCCACCATTCCACTCCGTTCTATTCCAGTGGAATGTACATTCCACTCAGTGGAATATGCAACTCTATTCCACTGGAATGGAGTGGAATATTCCACTGGACGCTAGTGGAATATGCAACTCAGCGCAGTACAGGGGCGAGCAGCGGGCAGCTGCAGCGTATATGTTATTTTTAGCTTAAAAAACTTAGAAAAAAGCCGAACAGCTTAGGACAGAGCCGAACAGACTCGAGTCAGGCCGAAGAAAGACGAGCAAGGCCAAACAAAGCCGAACAGTCCTTATTTATCCTTATGATAATGTCCCATGATATTCTCTTTATAGAGATAAGAAATATATTTCTTAAGATCCATTATTGACCTTGAAAATCAGTTGCCTAAAGAAATATATTGCTTTTCATATAACATAAGATTATTATGTGCAATGACTTGGGGGCCACGGCCGCGGCGCTTCGGTGCAATGCCTTTGGCAAATTTGCTAAAGACTTAAATAGCCCCGAGGCGCCGCAGGGCATAGGGGGAGGGCGGTGGGCAGCGAGGAGGGCAACGGCGAGGGCGGCGGCACGCTCATTTGCCCCAGGTGCGGCAAGCCCCTGCTTAGGATTGAGTATAAGAGGCGGGGCTCGAGGCTCTACGCCTACGGCCTGCACAAGGACGGCAACAAGTACTACTATCACTACCTTGGGCCCGCCAAGAACTACGAGTACGTCTCAAGGCTCCACGAGGACCTTAACCTCAGCCTCAAGGGGCTGATGGAGGAGGTCGAGGGGCTGGCAAGGGCCAAGGACTACCTGGACAGCCTGGCGCAGGCCATAGAGGAGCAGCTGGAGGGCGGGAGGCTGCCCCCCAGGAAGGCCAGGGCCCTGGCTGCCTCCATTAGGAGGCTCTGCGGGCTTGCCGAGAGGCTCGAGCAGCACGCCGAGGGGCAGGGGGCAGGGGCGGCGACGGCCTAAGGGCGCAGTAACGACGGCATCGGCAAATTTGCTAATGATGTTACTGCCCTGCGGGGGCCTGGGGGCGCCTTGGGCGGGAGACTCGCACCCTATATAATATAAGGAACAGCGGGGGCACGCCTTCGGCCACGCCAAAGCTATGAGCGACCTCACTAAGTGAGGTGGGGCAATGCCATTAGCAATTTTGCCGAGCCTGGTCGTCAGGGCGCACGGCCGCGGGGGCGAGGGTGGTGGGGCGGGGGGATGTGTCGAGGGGAGGGAGGCGGGAGAGGGGGACTCCCTCAGCCCTCACGGCGCCCCAGGGGAGAGAGCCCTATGGGCGTCCTCGAGGGGCTGGCCAAGCGCGGCTATGGTGCTAACGAACAGGTTAAGCAGGCCGTACTTGCCAAGCCTCTGCTTAACGCCCGAGTGGGCCCTCAGCTCAAACCTCAGGGCGTTTGGCGGGTCCTTGCGCGGGTTGTTGTAGATGTAGAGGTAGGCAAGGTTAAGCAAATCACCAAGGCCCGTGGAGTCCCTCAGGGGCACTATGACCTTAAAGTAGGTGACTACGGCCTCCCTGCCCTCCTTGGCATAACGGTCAAGCTCCCCTATGAACTGGCTAAGGGCTGCCAAGCGCGGCGGGAGGTGCCTCCACCAGGCCCTTAGCCTGCCGCCAACCCTCTCCCTCTCCTTCACCTTAAGCTGGCGCTCCACCAACACCTCAGGCTGGCCGCCGCCACCGCCGTCCGTCAAAACAGCGCCCTCAAACAATGACATTGGGACTGACCTTATGGACAGGCTGTCAAGGGAGGGGAGGCCCCTAAGGATGGAGGCCCTAGCGCCTGCCATAGCGTCGAGGCAGAAGCGCAGGTCGCTCAGCAACTTATCGGGGCGCCTTGAGATATCCTTAGAGACACCCTTAAGGGGCACAAGGACAAGGGCAGGGGCCCCTACGCTGTTGCGGTAGGTACTGCTTATGATAATGTGGTACCTGCGGGCGCAGGCAAGGAGGGCAGGGTCATAGAGCTGAACCCCTGGCTCAAGGCGCGGGGCAGCGGCTGAGGCATAATCAAAGAGGATAAGGCCTTGGCCTGGGACATCAGCCACAAGGGAGGTAGGGGCAAGCCCCCCACCTACAACAGAGCACACGGGGCTAGGGCCTGCGGAGGCAAGGACCTCCTGAAGCACCTTAACGCTACCAGCGCACAGGTAGCGGGCACCTCCTGCTGGAGTAGAGCACCTGACGCAGGGGAAGGCTGACTGGGCGCCTCCCCTTACGCCAAGCGGGAGCAGGTAGGCGTCGCCAAGCTTTATGACGGGGAGCCTATGGGGGCCCACGTCCACCATAGTGGCTGTCAGGTACCTAAGGCGCGGAGGCCTGGGGGCGCCCTCCTTGCCTGCAGCAGATGGCCTACGGGACTTCCTTGCCTTAACTGTATGAGGCGTAATACCTGCAGGACTGGCAGGACTGGCCTCGGGCTCCCCCGCGAGCCAGAAGCGCGCCCACCAAACCCTAGTCCCCCCCAGCAGCTGCTTGAACTCCTTGGCTACCTCCTTGGCCTGTTCAAACTCCAGCCAGTGCCTTGTGAGATATTCATTATGTAGCGCCTTCCTGCCAAAGCTCTTTGGTACTGTGAAGGAGGCCACGTACTCTACAGCGTCCCAATTGACGTTGTAGTACCCCCTCCAGGTTTTGCCCTCCTTTGTCGTGGCCTGGCTTAGTATTCCCCAGTCTATGGCCTCCCTTATGACAAGGGAGAGGCTTGTCCTGTTGCTCTTGGAGTACCCAAGGTAATCCCTGATGTCCCTTGAGCTTAAGACGAAGCGCTCCCTGTTCCTTTCCATCCTTGTCTTCTGCAATACCTTGGCAAGAACCCAGACCATGGGCGGGGGCCTTAGCCTACGCCACTCCACCTGGGGCTGGAGGTAGCGCGACAGCGGCCCCTGGGGCTCCCCCCTGGGGGCTGTACAAGAGTGACCGCGGGGGCCTGGGGGGGCCTGGGGCCCTGAGGAGGGTAATATGACATGCGCGGGCCCATTTAACTGTAGGGCTCCTGTTAGGTGGTAATGTTTAAAGTCCCTGCCTCTATACCTTACGTGGGAGTGCGTGGGGAATCACCCCTCGTGAGGGGCCCGTGAAAGGGCATGGGGAATTGAGGCCCCTCACGGGCCCGCTTAAGCTTATCCTGCCTTCCTGAGGCGGCCAGGCCATAAATGGATTACTTTCATTCTCCTCGCTGGCCTCCCGCAGTCCTCCTCCCCGCGGTCCTAGCACCCGAGCGGAAGTGAGCCGTGAGGGGCGAAGCTTAGCGCGGCGTGAGGGCTGGGGCCTACTCTGTCAAGTCCTTGGCTGCCTGCCTGACGAACTCAATCAGCTCGGCTAAGGCCTGCCTCCTCTTCCTTAGATCCTCCATCAACTCCTCCTTAAACTTCCTGAGCTCCTCGTCGGCCTGCTGCTCGCTCACTGCTCAACCCCCCTCCATATGTCCTGAACCTTAGAGGCCAGGAGCCTGTACGTCCTCCTCGCCTCCTCTGGGAGGTAGGGAGGGACCTGCCTGAGGAAGAAGTCAAGCGTCATCTTCGTCCTTGCGGCAAACTCGTCGAAGAGCTTACTAGTGGCGTCAAAGGCCCACTGTAGCTTCCCGAGCCTGTCCTCGAGGGCCCTTATCTTCTCGTCCCTTGTCCTTATCTCCTCCTCGTACTTCTGGCGAAGGGCCTCAGCGTTCTGTGCGGCCGCCCTCAGTTCAACGTAGTGCCTGACCAGCGCCTCGGCCGTCCTCTCAGGGTTCTCCAGGTCTATCTCCTCAACCCTCAGCCTCGCTAACAGGTCTGGCAGTATCTTCGTTGTCGTGTCGCTGAGGAGGTGCTGCCACCAAAGGATGTCCTTGGCCCACTTCTGTAATATGGGCGCCCTGCTGTCAATTTTCTGCCTTATGAGGCCCATGATGTAGGCGTAGTCCCCTGATATGCCCTTTTCCTCCCCCTCTGCCCCTTCCGCTTCCTTGGCCCTCCCGCGCCTCTGCTGGGCGTAGAGCCCTGCAGCGACCTCGTTAAGCTTAACCGAGACCCTCTCCCACCTGTTGGTCTTAGGGTCCCACACCTTGAAGCCCCACCTGTCCCTAGCAAGCCTAGCCCCAGCCTCAAGGCGCGCCCTAAGCTCCTCCTCGCTCTGTATCGCCATTGCTCTCAGCACCGTGATTGGCGCCCTGAGGCTATAGCCATTGGTTCACCCAGGCAAACCTCCGTCTAGGGCTAGGCGTCTGGCCCCGCGCAACTGCTAGCCGCACCATAGTATGGCCCAGCTTCAAGCCTCCAGTAGGCTGCCCCTGCGGGCAGACAGCGCTGTAGACGCGCAGCTAGACGGGGCTCAGAGGCAGGCGCGTCTGGCAGACAGCACACCTACAGCAAGCCATCGTAGGGGCAGACGGGTCAGGGCCCCCTGAGACCAGAGAGGACCTCCTCAGCCAGCTTGACCTCAGTGTAGTGAAGGATGTGGTCGAGGGACCTGTGGCCTGTTATCTTTGCCACTATGCTCGGCGACACGCCCCTCTTCAGCAGGTACGACACGAAGGCGTAGCGAAGGCTGTGGGTGTTGAAGCCGTAGGCCCTCCTACAGTACACCTTAACGGCGGCCCTTGGGTTCCTCAGGGCTGAGAGCGCGGAGCAGGCCTCGCCCAGCAGCTGCCTTCCCTCGCCTGACCTCAGCTCCTCGGGGAGGACCATAAGGCGCAGGTCATTGTCCTTGTGCTTCTCGACCCTGACCAGCACGATGTCCTGGCCAGCCTCGCAGAACCTCACGGTGGCCTCTACCGCCTCCCCTACACGGCTGCCGTTCCTGAGCTGTATGAGAAGGACCACGTCATATGGGCTCCCTGAGCCCAGCATGTGGCTCAGTATCCGCCTATAGGCCCCCTCAAAGTCAAGGCCTGAGTCCCAGCCCCTCCTTACCATGCTAGGCCCTGGCGGTTACCTTAGGCAGGTAAGGTAACAGGGGGTCAGGCCCGCTCGGGAGGGCCAGCGAGGGCGCCGCCTGAGGGCTGGCAACATGTCTGTGTATAATGCTTAGAAAAAAGCGACGTAGTTAGATGGGCCACGCTCAGCTGTAGTATATTATGGTGACTGTCACCGTGGCGCCGTTCGGGTCGGTGTTCAAAACAGAGACCGTTACTTGGCCTGGGACCACTGGGAAGTATGCGGTGCCGCTTGTCCCAACTGGTAAATCGTAGCTCTGGTAAATCCAGCCACTATTAGGCGAGTTTGGGAGGTAGAACTCGCCTGAGATCCGCACGTAGGTGCTTGGTGATGTTGAAGTGACTATGACCGCTATGTACCCAGCGTATTGGAGGTTAAAATGGAGGGTGTAGGCCCAGCCAGGCGGCTCGTTTACCGTCTGATCGTCAACGAGGACCGTCTCGTTCTCAAGGTTCACGAGTGACCACGCCTCAGCTGAATTATTAGCCCAGAACTGCTTCGCTGATACCTCACTGAGGTACGTGGTGTAATTCGCCCATGCGAACGAAGCCGTGATAGCGAATAAAACTATAAAGGCTATGGCTATCCACTTCCAGGCAGAGGCCTTCACCGCACGTCCCCCTCGTTTTTATATTGGGCTTCCTCACATAAACGCCTAGCTGTAATGGGCCCTGAGGGGCGAGCTTAGCGCGACGTGGGCGCTGGGGCCTGCGCGGTCTAGGCCTTGGCTGCCTGCCCGCCGCCTTTCCACTCAACTGCCTCATATCAATACCACTTACCAATACCAATCCATTACAGCTGGGAAACTGCACCATTGCCACTCTCCAATACCAATCCATCGTTGCTTGGAAACTAGGAGAGCAGCACAGTGGTATTGGTGCGGTATTGGTGCGGTATTGTGCCTTCACAATACCACTGCAATGGTGGTATCAATACCACTGCAATGGTGGTATCAATACCGCGGTATTGGTGCGGTATTGGTGCGGTATTGGAGTGGTATTGATACCACTCCATATAGTGCGGGGGCTAGCTGCGGGCAGCCGCAGCAGATAGAGGCAGCAGCACCAATACCGCGGCATTGGAGTGGCTCTTTCTACTTTCACCCAAGCACCTCATATCATTGCCACTTTCCAATGCTAATCCATTGCCACTGGGAAACTGCACCATTGCCACTTTCCAATGCTAATCCATCGTTTCTTGGAAACTAGGGAGGTGGTGCAGTGGCAATGGTGTGGCAATGTGCCATTGCAGCGCTATAGCAATGGTGGCATCATTGCTATTCCATTGCTATGGCAATGGTGTGGCAATGGTGTGGCAATGTAGTGGCACCATTGCCACACCATATGGCACAGGGGCGGGCTGCACAGAGCTGCATCGGGCCGCAGTAGCTCCACACATTTTCCGCCCCTCCATTCCACTTTCCAGAGTAGCACCACTCAGCTGGGATATTGCTCCATTCCACCCGCCAGGCAGTACAGATGCCACCATTCCACTCCGTTCTATTCCAGTGGAATGTACATTCCACTCAGTGGAATATGCAACTCTATTCCACTGGAATGGAGTGGAATATTCCACTGGACGCTAGTGGAATATGCAACTCAGCGCAGTACAGGGGCGAGCAGCGGGCAGCTGCAGCGTATATGTTATTTTTAGCTTAAAAAACTTAGAAAAAAGCCGAACAGCTTAGGACAGAGCCGAACAGACTCGAGTCAGGCCGAAGAAAGACGAGCAAGGCCAAACAAAGCCGAACAGTCCTTATTTATCCTTATGATAATGTCCCATGATATTCTCTTTATAGAGATAAGAAATATATTTCTTAAGATCCATTATTGACCTTGAAAATCAGTTGCCTAAAGAAATATATTGCTTTTCATATAACATAAGATTATTATGTGCAATGACTTGGGGGCCACGGCCGCGGCGCTTCGGTGCAATGCCTTTGGCAAATTTGCTAAAGACTTAAATAGCCCCGAGGCGCCGCAGGGCATAGGGGGAGGGCGGTGGGCAGCGAGGAGGGCAACGGCGAGGGCGGCGGCACGCTCATTTGCCCCAGGTGCGGCAAGCCCCTGCTTAGGATTGAGTATAAGAGGCGGGGCTCGAGGCTCTACGCCTACGGCCTGCACAAGGACGGCAACAAGTACTACTATCACTACCTTGGGCCCGCCAAGAACTACGAGTACGTCTCAAGGCTCCACGAGGACCTTAACCTCAGCCTCAAGGGGCTGATGGAGGAGGTCGAGGGGCTGGCAAGGGCCAAGGACTACCTGGACAGCCTGGCGCAGGCCATAGAGGAGCAGCTGGAGGGCGGGAGGCTGCCCCCCAGGAAGGCCAGGGCCCTGGCTGCCTCCATTAGGAGGCTCTGCGGGCTTGCCGAGAGGCTCGAGCAGCACGCCGAGGGGCAGGGGGCAGGGGCGGCGACGGCCTAAGGGCGCAGTAACGACGGCATCGGCAAATTTGCTAATGATGTTACTGCCCTGCGGGGGCCTGGGGGCGCCTTGGGCGGGAGACTCGCACCCTATATAATATAAGGAACAGCGGGGGCACGCCTTCGGCCACGCCAAAGCTATGAGCGACCTCACTAAGTGAGGTGGGGCAATGCCATTAGCAATTTTGCCGAGCCTGGTCGTCAGGGCGCACGGCCGCGGGGGCGAGGGTGGTGGGGCGGGGGGATGTGTCGAGGGGAGGGAGGCGGGAGAGGGGGACTCCCTCAGCCCTCACGGCGCCCCAGGGGAGAGAGCCCTATGGGCGTCCTCGAGGGGCTGGCCAAGCGCGGCTATGGTGCTAACGAACAGGTTAAGCAGGCCGTACTTGCCAAGCCTCTGCTTAACGCCCGAGTGGGCCCTCAGCTCAAACCTCAGGGCGTTTGGCGGGTCCTTGCGCGGGTTGTTGTAGATGTAGAGGTAGGCAAGGTTAAGCAAATCACCAAGGCCCGTGGAGTCCCTCAGGGGCACTATGACCTTAAAGTAGGTGACTACGGCCTCCCTGCCCTCCTTGGCATAACGGTCAAGCTCCCCTATGAACTGGCTAAGGGCTGCCAAGCGCGGCGGGAGGTGCCTCCACCAGGCCCTTAGCCTGCCGCCAACCCTCTCCCTCTCCTTCACCTTAAGCTGGCGCTCCACCAACACCTCAGGCTGGCCGCCGCCACCGCCGTCCGTCAAAACAGCGCCCTCAAACAATGACATTGGGACTGACCTTATGGACAGGCTGTCAAGGGAGGGGAGGCCCCTAAGGATGGAGGCCCTAGCGCCTGCCATAGCGTCGAGGCAGAAGCGCAGGTCGCTCAGCAACTTATCGGGGCGCCTTGAGATATCCTTAGAGACACCCTTAAGGGGCACAAGGACAAGGGCAGGGGCCCCTACGCTGTTGCGGTAGGTACTGCTTATGATAATGTGGTACCTGCGGGCGCAGGCAAGGAGGGCAGGGTCATAGAGCTGAACCCCTGGCTCAAGGCGCGGGGCAGCGGCTGAGGCATAATCAAAGAGGATAAGGCCTTGGCCTGGGACATCAGCCACAAGGGAGGTAGGGGCAAGCCCCCCACCTACAACAGAGCACACGGGGCTAGGGCCTGCGGAGGCAAGGACCTCCTGAAGCACCTTAACGCTACCAGCGCACAGGTAGCGGGCACCTCCTGCTGGAGTAGAGCACCTGACGCAGGGGAAGGCTGACTGGGCGCCTCCCCTTACGCCAAGCGGGAGCAGGTAGGCGTCGCCAAGCTTTATGACGGGGAGCCTATGGGGGCCCACGTCCACCATAGTGGCTGTCAGGTACCTAAGGCGCGGAGGCCTGGGGGCGCCCTCCTTGCCTGCAGCAGATGGCCTACGGGACTTCCTTGCCTTAACTGTATGAGGCGTAATACCTGCAGGACTGGCAGGACTGGCCTCGGGCTCCCCCGCGAGCCAGAAGCGCGCCCACCAAACCCTAGTCCCCCCCAGCAGCTGCTTGAACTCCTTGGCTACCTCCTTGGCCTGTTCAAACTCCAGCCAGTGCCTTGTGAGATATTCATTATGTAGCGCCTTCCTGCCAAAGCTCTTTGGTACTGTGAAGGAGGCCACGTACTCTACAGCGTCCCAATTGACGTTGTAGTACCCCCTCCAGGTTTTGCCCTCCTTTGTCGTGGCCTGGCTTAGTATTCCCCAGTCTATGGCCTCCCTTATGACAAGGGAGAGGCTTGTCCTGTTGCTCTTGGAGTACCCAAGGTAATCCCTGATGTCCCTTGAGCTTAAGACGAAGCGCTCCCTGTTCCTTTCCATCCTTGTCTTCTGCAATACCTTGGCAAGAACCCAGACCATGGGCGGGGGCCTTAGCCTACGCCACTCCACCTGGGGCTGGAGGTAGCGCGACAGCGGCCCCTGGGGCTCCCCCCTGGGGGCTGTACAAGAGTGACCGCGGGGGCGGGACTGCTGGCCGTACGAACGCGGGGCGGCGGGCTCATGTGGTTGTAGGGCTCCCGTTAGGTGGTTACGTTTAAAGTCCCTGCCTCTATACCTTATGTGGGAGTGCGTGCCGTGTCGCCTCCAGGGGGCTAGGGGCCTTGCCTTGGGGGGCGCGGGCCCCTAGGAGCTCCCTTTTGCTTATCCTGCCTCTCTGAGGCGGCCAGGCCATAAATGGATTACTTTCATTTTCCTCGCTGGCCTCCCGCAGTCCTCCTCCCCGCGGTCCTAGCACCCGAGCGGAAGTGAGCCCTGAGGGGCGAAGCCTGGCAGAGACGCAGAGGCAGAGACAGAACTCACATGACAGCCCTGCCCCGCGTCCCTGAGGCCTGTCCCGCACGGGCGCAGCTGCTAGCTGCACCATCATATGGCCCAGCTTGGAGCCTCACCCAGCGTACAGGGGCCAAGTGCTGTGTCCCTGGGACACATGCTGGGGACACGGCTCCAATGCGCCCACTTGGCCCTGGGACAACGTTTTGTGTCCCAAAAACGTGTTTCATGTCCCCATAACGCTTTCTATGTCCCCAAGAAAGGAAAGGGAGTACTTCCTATTTACTAGAAGGGCGCGCGTGCCCCTACGACGTCCCTGGCCTAGCTGGGCAGGCCCTGAACCGCAGGGAGGCCCCTAGCGTCATACGCACAAATTTGGGCGTGGAACTCAATAGGCGCCTCGAGGGGCTTGCCAGCCGTCTGTCCCTGGGCGCTCATTCTCGTCAGCCTACGATCACTAGTCGCGCCCAGGGACCTCCGCCTTCGCCCGCAGGGCCCCATTTACGGCGCTCCCCATGCGTAAGATTCCTGGCACTTCTGTCTCTGCGGGCTGAGGCCACGAGGTTTAGAGGTTCACGCCGAAAAGGGAAGGCGAAGAAAAAGAGTTTACTAGGGCGCTTAGGCGCCCCTTTGGCCTTCAGGGCTATGAGGTCACGTTTATAAGTATCAGCTCCTTGGGCAGGGTGAAGCTGTAGCCGCTGGCGTTAACGTACATGGGGGTCAGGTCACTGTAGTATACGCTAACGTAATAATTCGGGAGGGGGTTGCTTATTGTAATAGTGTTTACGCTCGCCGCCAGTGACTGGTACTGGTACTGGAAGGAGCCTAGGAGCCCTGCTATCACGAGAAAAGCGGCGCCTATCTCTGGCTGGCTCGCCATGAGCGCAGTCCCTATAATCGACGCTATGGCCGAGCCCGCGTCAATGCCTATGCCCAGGGGCGACTCGCCCCCGTTAACGGAGAGGTCCACGTAAGAGTATTCTTGTTGCGAGTTAGGGCCGGGGCTCAGCGTAGTGTAATGCGTCAGGTTCGTGTCGTAGTCCTGCCATATGACTGGCGCTGGCGTGTTTGGCAGAGGGCACGTGGAGTTCATGTCAGTCCCGAAGAAGTAGCTTGGCGCCTGCATGAAGACCTGCTGCTCTTTGGCCCACTCGCCCACGTTAATGCACGGGTCGTAGGCAAGCCAACGATAGATCACTGGGGCCTCTGCGCCGTCGCTCTCAGCGACCTTAACTGCCGTCAGCTGGAGGCCGAGGCTCCAGTTCCCCGTCGGCCCTGCACCGAGGCCAATGCTATACTCAGTCCAGTTGACCAGCGCGACCTGGCCGACCATGTAGAGCTGGGCTATGTCAGGCCCCCCTTCCTCATTTTGCAATGGGATATAGGCCTCTGCGCCGTTACTTTCTGCGACCTCTCTCTCAGTCGTGAACGTGAACGTGGTCCCCAGCTGCGGGGAAAGCTTACTGACGGCCTGGAACAGGTCCCCCGTCTCCTCGTAATCATCCGTAGCGGCGTCGAACGCGCTGCCGGCTATCATGAGGCCGTTTATAGTGAACTGATTGACATACGCAGAGGCCACCGTTATATCTATGACCACATCTGGATTGAACTGGCCTTCGACACTGCTAGGCTGCCCCAGGGCCACGGCGAGGCTTATGGGGGCCACGCTCTCGTTGTTGGGGTACCAAGCAATTACGTGAGGCACATAGACAAATCCCCCGCAGATGTTGTAGCATACGAAAAAAGCCGTGCTATTAGTTAGTGTGGTGGTGACGGTCGTCGTTATGGTCTGCTCTGGCAACGCCTTACCGAGGCCCCTCACAGCTACCCCAGCGCCCCTGCCATTGGCCTTCAGCAGCGTCCTGAAGGGGTGGTCCACCATCACGTTTATTATGGTCCCGTTGCCGCTCAGCGGCAGGCTCAGGTTCAGGGGCTGGAAGGAGGGCTGGGTCACAAGCTCTACGCTTCCGTTGGGCAGGGCTATGGGGTATGAGACCCAAATGGTTATTGAGGGCTTAAAGGAGAATATGGCCGCCATGCCGTAAGCATGTATCCAGTCCTCGGCCCAGCTGACTAGCCTGCTAAGGTTTATCAAGGCCTGCGGCCCAGTCCCGTTGAAGACGGGTATGAACTCGGTGCCGTTAGGGGTTGGGGCCCAGGCCCAGACTGAGAAGGAGGCGTTGGTGAGCTGGGTCGGGTCCCCGTCGCTTCCTATAGCGTAGGCCCTTACTATTATCACGCCCCTCCTGTGGAACAGGCTAGGCACCAGGTAGGACAGCCCAGCGAGCAGGGAGGCCGAGACAACGATGACGGCAATGACGAGGGCCAGGGCCCTGGCCGCCCTCAAGATGACCGCACCTCAAGATGCTTTGTGCTTTGAAAGGTAAATAGCTTTGCGGCCTAAGGTCAAGGCGCCTGGCCTTCAATAGGCGAGGAGCCCCAGCCCCTTAGGCCAGCCAGGACCTCCTCAGCGAGCCTGACCTCGGTGTAGTGAAGGATGTGGTCGAGGGACCTGTGGCCAGTTATCTTGGCGACTATGGAGGGCGACACGCCCCTCTTCAGAAGGTACGACACGAAGGCGTACCTCAGGCTGTGTGTTGAAGCCGTAGGCCCTGCGGCAGTACACCTTGACAGCTGCCTTTGGGTTCCTGAGGGCTGAGAGCGCGGAGCAGGCCTCGCTCAGCAGCTGCCTGCCCTCGCCTGACCTGAGCTCCTCGGGGAGGACCATTAGGCGCACGTCGTTGTCCTTGTGCTTCTCGACCTTGACCAGCACGAGGTCCTGGCCAGTCTCGCAGAACTGCCTGACGGCCTCAACCGCCTCCCCTACACGGCTGCCGTTGCGCAATTGGACTAGGAGGACCACGTCGTAGGGGCTCCTGGCGCTCAGCATGTGGCCCAGGATTCGCCTATACGCCTCCTCGAAGTCAAGCCCTGAGTCCCAGCCCCTCCTTACCATGCGAGGCCCTGGCGTTACCTTACCTGGCTAAGGTAACAGGGGGTCAGGCCCGCTCGGGGGGCCAAGCGAGGGCGCAGGGGCGGGCTGCACAGAGCTGCAGCATATATGTTATTTTTAGCTTAAAAAAACTTAGAAAAAACCGAACAGCTTAGGACAGGGCTGAACAGGCCCGAGCCAAGCCGAACAAGGTCTAACTAAGCCAAGCAGAGCCTAACAGGCTCAAGTCAGGCCGAAGAAAGACGAACAAGGCCCAACAGTCCTTATTTACCCTTATGATAATGTCCCATGACATCTCCTTTATATGAATCGGGGGTTAAGGGGGCGTAAAACCTCGCCTCCCTGAGGCGGGGATGGGTAGCCCCCTTTGTAGTTACGCTTAAATGCTTCTCTTTCAAATATCCTATTGATGCCCACCGTAGGGTTCCGCTTCAGGGCGTACACTGATGAACAAACGTTGAGGGCGTTAAAAGCCCAGTTGATGTTAGCGTGCGAGGTATACAACACCCTGCGGTGGGCAGATATCTATTTCTACCAGAGGGATGGGAAAGGTCTCACTCAGACCGAGCTGAGGCAACTAGCCCTAGATCTGAGGAAACAGGACGAGCAATACAAACAACTTTACTCACAAACTGTTCAACAAGTTGCAGACCGCTATTATGAGGCTAGGCAACGCTTTTTTGAAGGTTTATCACGTTTCCCGAAGGAAAAGAAGCCGCACAAGTGGTACTCGCTAGTCTACCCTCAGTCAGGTTGGAAAATACTAGGGGTAAGAGAGGTAAGAACGAAGAGCAAGAGGAACAGGAAGAAGGTGATGAAGCTAAGGCTGTCAAACCTAGGTATCTTCAACGTCATTGTTCACAGGGACTTTCCGCTGGGCAAGGTAAAGAGAGTAGCAGTAAAACTAACAAGTAGTGGGGAGGTATATGTTTCGTTCATGATTGAGGACTACGAGTTCCCAAAACTACCATCAACTGGAAAAGTAGTGGCAATAGATGTTGGTGTAGAGAAACTTCTCACTACCTCTGATGGGGAATATGCCCCCAACTTGAGACCCTACGAGAAAGCGTTAAAGAAGCTCAAGGTTCTACACAAGCGTCTGTCAAGGAAGAAGTTCCTGTCACACAACTGGTTTAAGGCAAAGATTCGTCTAGCGAGGGCTTATGAACACTTAGAGAACTTTAGGAAGGACATATATATGAAACTAGGGAAGTGGTTTGCAGAGCATTACGACGTAGTCGTTATGGAGGGTATCCAAGTTAAACAGTTAGTGGAGAAGTCAGAAAGGAAGTTAAGGACGAGGCTTTATGATGTTGCTTTCCATGAGCTT
>Ga0080003_1000917_pt1 | contig 17283 bp, 20 predicted proteins | sample JossMetagenome_FD_69206 | JGI IMG/M metagenome (GOLD analysis project Ga0080003, IMG submission 69206) | Hot spring microbial communities from Joseph's Coat, Yellowstone National Park, USA - JC2_E (SPADES assembly) (version 2) | ecosystem: Environmental > Aquatic > Thermal springs > Hot (42-90C)...
CCCCAAGCTTCGGGGGAGGAGGTGGAGGGAGTCACCACGCCGAAAGATCGGCGGCTTCAACGACCTCCTACGTCCCCGTGAACGGTACCATGACCGTAACTTACTACGTGAAGACCGTCAGCGGCCCGCACCACCACGTAGGTTGCAAGTCTTGCCAGTCCCAGGTCCCTCTATCAAGCCGCGCCAGACAGTACCTAGTAATCTTGGAGTTCGTTTCAAGCGAAAAAGGAGGCTACGGGATGACCTACGTGGGGCATCACATATACTTGAAATGATTTTGTCTGGCTTTTGGGCGTCAGCAGTTGGTCTCTGGTTTGTGGCGGCAATTTAAATCGACTTTTTAGTTTGTCGCATAAGTCTAAAACCCCGCATTTATTCGTGAATTTCGCGGATACGCGAGGCCCTTCACTTTGGCTTTGGTGAGAAAGCGTTAAAATTTCAGATTGTTATTTAATAATGCGCAATTTAGAAGAAGCTTATATACCCATTAAGTTGGTCAAAGTATGAAAGCCATTTACTCGACGGTAATCGTCGTCATCATAACCTTGGTGTTCATATTTGCTGTATATCAGAGTTTTACGGCGGCTCCAAGCGTCCGAGTTACTTCTCTTAAGCTGAACGTTGAAGGTCCCGAAGATGGGTTGACGGTTTCCGAGAAGCCGCTCGTAAGTTCACCATTTCGTATTAGATCGCTAAGCTTTTTCGGGGTTGAAATGAATTTTACGAACAACGGGAACAAAACGGTCTCTGTAGTTACGATCACTACTAACATGAGCGGTTTCTCGATTTCTAGCACTTATTTCTCAGAGTCGCTTCCTTTATCGCTTTCACCCGGCCAGACTAAAACTTTGTACGTAGCCGTAGAAACGCCGAGCTTTTCGTACTCTGGCCCCGTCAACTTAACCGTGATCCTCAGCGGCCGAAGTAAAGTAGCCGGGTAAAGCTAAACGGCGCGCCGTGGGCGATTCCCGCTATGGGTAGCGAACAAAAAAGTTCAAGGTGGATCGTAAGTCAGCTGCTCGTAATAGCGAAGAAAGGGCCCAGGCCAAGGGCTACCGAACAGCGGGCGGAAAACGGTTAGAGCCACTGTTATAGATAACGTTAGTGGCCTCGGGGAAGCAGAATATGACTTTTGGTGATAAGCGGAATACGACTTTAAGGATAAGCGTATCCACAAGATATTTAACTGAGTGTATCTGCGTTAGCGTAACTTAGGGCATACCCGAATTGGGCCGCGAAACAACAATAATTCTGGGATATTTTCACGGAAAGCTACTAGCCGCGACACGCCGAGCATTAACACAGAGGAGAGAGCGTCAGTTTGCCTGAGTAACCCGCTTAAGGTAATGCGCTAACGATTACCACGTCGCCGTCCCTGATTTTTAGCGCGTCTCTAACCGAAACCGGCGCGATGAATTCCACTATGTCGTTTGGGTGGTGTGTCCTTTCTGGAAAGATGAGCGCTCCCTGGACGAGCTTATCCTCTCTAGCTACGGTTGCCCTGATGCAATCGAGAGAGCCCATAAGTCTGCTCCCGTAAGCAAATCCTTGCACGTGAACCTTGGAGAGCTTGGTCAGGTCATCCCTAGTCGGATGTTCCCCCGTTATCCTTAAGTTGAGGGTCTCAGGAAATGGTTTGAATCCCAACGCGTTATTTATCTGAACCCAGTACCCCTCAATTGACGTGTAGTACTTGCCATCGCTTATGCCCGACGCGACCAAGGCCTCGAACACCAAATTTCCGCCTTTATGTCCCTCATTCCCCAGCAAGTCTTCGAGCTGTAGTCTTACGCTTTCCAAGAATTTTATACCGTTATCAGTAAGCGCTATCTCCTGTCCGCCCTTGACCAGGTTTCTGCTCAGAATACCCTCAGACTCTATGAGCCTTAGGACCCTAGCGGTCTCTTGTTGAGACAGCCCAGACTCGGTCGCAAGCTTAGCGGAGCTAGCAAGCTCCCCGCGCTTTTTCTCCTCGAGTAGCGCCAGTAAAACGAAGAAATAGCGCTCTCTCGCGCGCACTTTAAAAATAGTGTAGCTTATTTTTATGTTTTTCCGATGGGCATTATTAGTCAGCCTTAAAAACCGGCTTTTCAGAGGGAAGGAGGCCCTGTAAGGCTGACTACCTCGAGCCAGCCTGCCAAGAGGTGCCTCGCAGGCTAGGAGGGTGCTAGCCCTGCTGCCTAATGTCGTTCTGACATCCTCTCATCCCTGAAGGACTTGGGGCCCCTGCACCATCGACGGTGCCCCCGTCATCCCTTTTCAGTCCGGAGGTCTTATTCCATCTCAGGCCCTTTGGGCTTATCAGGCGTGAATTCCCCACTGCCCGTGGGTACAGTTTTAATGCCATCCGAATTGATAAGGCTCGCAATTCATCTCATCCCTGAAGGTCAGAGCTTTCTTGCTCGCGTTTTTGTCTATATGCGATTGACCTACGCTTTCCAGTAAGACTTATCTCGAGATAGCTTAGGGTCATATGCCCATAGTTTCTCTCGGAGAGGCGTTCGTCGAATTCGTAAAAGCTGAAAAAGGGGAGCTCGCTAAAACGGGGTCCTTTTTTGGCCCATATCCCAGCGGAGCTCCCGCGATTACCACATCTGCTGTAAGTAAAATGGGGATAAAATCTAAGTATATAGCCGTCGTCGGCGATGATCAGTTTGGCCGCGCCTTCATAAGCAGGTTAAGCGCGGACGGGGTAGACATTTCTTCTATTAGGCGGGTGTCCAGCAGGACGACGGGCATGGCCTTCGTTTCCTACAGCGATGGGTCGCGCTCCTTTCTATTTCACGCTAAAGATTCGGCTACTGCGTTGCTTAAAGAAGGTGACGTTGACTTGAGGGGCGCAGAAATCCTCCACATCTCGGGTTCGGCGCTTGGCATGGGATGGGGTGTTGCAAGGGCGGTCAAAAAAGCGGTTAGGGAAGCAAAAGAAGCTGGCATTCCGATTTCGTTTGATCCAAACGTGAGGACGGAGCTAATGAATGAGAGGATGAAGGCTCAGCTAATTGGATTATCGAGGTCTTCGGATTATCTTTTATTGAGCAAAGAGGACGGGGCCCAGCTATTCGGCGGTGACGTAGAGGGTGTCTCGCTGTCTCTTTCAAAGCAGAAAAGAGGGGTAATTTTAAAAATGGGGAAAGATGGGTCGATTTTATTCGAAAAAGGCGTAAGTCGCGCCATAAAGACTTATCGTGTTCAAGAAGTGGACCCGACGGGGGCGGGCGACTGGTACAATGGCGCATTCTTAGCTATGCTCCAGCGGGGGAAAAGCCTCGATGAGGCAGCGGCTATAGCTTCGGCCGCAGCCGCTATATCCGTGACGAAGATTAGTCCGATGGACGGCCCGAGCAGTTACGATGAAGTAGCTGAATTCATGAAAAAAGCTAATAACTAAGGTTGTGAAAGCCTCGATTAGATGGTAGCTCCTTTGAACCAGTCTTAAATTTTGCGCTACCTCCCTTATTATGAAGGTTTTAGCCCTAGCCGTCCTTTTTCCTACTGAAGCCAATTCCGTGGGTTATAGCACAGCCGGTTAGCCAAGGCGGAGGATCTAGGGGATACATTTGGTCAGTTCACGCCCCCTGGTTTGTCCCTTCGGGATTTCACAACCTTAGCTACTTTCAAGAGCTCAGGAATAACGGATACAATGCAGTTTTTTATAGGTGCCTTGGGGAGCCGTAGAATGCGCGCCAGATGAATACAATTTTTCTGCCTTAAATACGTACCTAAATACGTATATGAATTATGCCTACGAAGCGCACCTAAAGGTTATCTTGGCGACCTTTCATAGGGAGGTTAGGGGCTTGGGGGAAGCAGTAAACTCATGCTTTAGCGTTATAGGCGGTCTTCCCGAAAACCAAGTATATCAGCCTGCGCCGAATTGACAGCAGTAGGATCGGTGCGATCCGAATTATGCCCGCGGAGACGGACGCAACCGAACTGCTGCGCGGGAACCCGAAACGGCCTAAGACCTCCGCGGGCCTGAGGGATCGGGTGCGGTCGATGAAGCAGGAAGCTTGGGCTTCGGCTGAGGAGTAGCTCACGTATTGTCAGGGGTCTGAGGGAAGACGCGGATCAAACGCTTAAGCTACCAGCAGACTCCAAAAAATACGGGATTAATCGTAGGGTTGGTGCAGTCCGAGTTCGCCCAGGAGATCGCTACCTGTATATGACCTCGGACTGAGGAACGCTCGTAGAGAAGCGATCGAGTAAACCGTTGGATCAGGAAGCTTCGAACCTTTACCTTAGGGAGCTCAACTTTTCTTCAGCGTGACCGGCGTTTAAACGCTGGCATCGTTCTGGAAGAATTTTTACTTGAGGTCGTTGAGTTGATGCTATGCAACTTTATTGATGCCCAGGTCTTCGATTGTGCGCGCTACTTCCCGTTTTTCTTCTGCCGTCAGGTTATCTAGAGGCGACCTGGTGGGACCCCCATGAAGGCCTATATAGTCCATCGCGGCTTTTCCGACTGGTATGTACATAAGGTTAGCCTCATATATCGATGGAAGGATTGAGAGGGATCCCCGCTTTTTCTTGTACTTGTCGTACAAATCTAAAATTGGAACTATTTTCTTTAAGGCTTCATAGGCCTTGCTGAAATCTTTTTCGCCGACTGCCTCATATATTTGATAGCTTAAAGAAGGCGCAAAGTTAGCTATGCTGGTTACGTATCCCGCGTAATTGAAGCCAAAAGAGTTAGCGGCCACGTACTGTAACTCGCCATGACCAGCGAAGAGTGCCAGTTTAGAGTGGTCAATGCGAACGGACTTCCAGAAATACTCGAAGAAGTTCGGGGAATTGTCCTTTATGGCCACTATATTTTTCAGCCCAGAAAATTTAACCATGAGGTCCACGTCTATTAGAGAAGCCGCGACGTCTGGATTGTTATAGATTATTAGTGGGATATCAACGCTTTCAGAGATCTGCTTGTAATAGTTGTACATTCCCTCGCGGCTAGCCTTATGGTAATATGGCAGAACCACCATGGCAAAATCGGCGCCTGCATCCTTTGCATACTGGGCAAGCTTAATTGTTTCCCTTCCGCCTGGTTGCGATACTCCGGCAATCACTGGTAGCTTTCCACCTACGGTATCGACGACTGTCTTTATTACCTGTTTTTGTTCGTCTATCGAGTTCGCGTACGCTTCGGTGGTGCTCCCGTTGGTCAGTATAATTACGTCCTTTCCTTTCGAAAAATTTACCAGGAATTCCGTATTTGCCTTTAACCCTTCTAGGTCCAGGTCGCCGTTCTCTTTGTAAGGGCAGAACTGAACGACTATCATGCCCTTGCACTTTTTAACGACTTCCTCTTTTGACATAACCCATTACATAGGTTAGCTTTTAAGCTTTAAAAAATTTTACGGTTGTAGTTGCACTTTAACGACTTCGTTCCTCGAAAGGCCTAGTTCAAAGCCTTCCTGAGCTTTGTCCAGAGGCAAAACGCGGCTGACCAATTTCTTAGCGTCGACCTGCCCTTTGCTGATAAGCGATATGGCCGTGGGAAAATCGCCCCAAGAATAACCTACAGTCCCGACGATTTCCTTCTCGTTGTCCACGATTTCCATCGGCTTCAGCTGGAGCTGGGGAATCTCGAAAACGCCAGCGATAACCGTCCTGCCACCCTTTTTCGTGAGCGAGAGGGCCAGCGCCGCCGTCTCAGATTTTCCAACAGCTTCTAGCGATGCGTCCGCACCTACCTCCGTGTCGTTTAATATTTGGTTTGCGTCTTCCGGCTTAACTACCAGATCGGCGCCAATTTGTTGCGCTAACTTTTGCCTCCACTCGACTGGCTCGACAACTGCTACGTAGGAAACGCCGGCCGCTTTTGCCGCGGAGAGGGCGAACAGACCTATTGTACCCCCTCCAACAATGGCCAAATGATCGCCTTCTCTTAAACCAGCTTGCTTGAGCGCGTGCACCGCTATAGCAAGGGGCTCAACGGCAGCGCCCTCCAAATAACTCATGTTGTCGGGAATCCTATATACCCATCTATCCCCTACAGCTATCTTTTCTGTGAACGCCCCGTCTACTTGATTCCCTAGGAATTTAAGGGAGGTGCAAAGGTTATACTCTCCTCTCTTACAGTAGTAGCAGTGACCGCAGGTAACGAGGGGCTCGACCACTACCCGCTCTCCTACCTTATGCGTTGAACCCGGCCCGACTTCTATAATGTCGCCGGCTAACTCATGGCCGGGGATTATCGGAAGTTTGACGTTCGGGTGCCTGCCCACGTAGATGTGCAGGTCGCTGCCGCAAATACCCACATTTCTAACGCGTATTACCACTTGCTCGGGACCTGCGTGTGGCTCTGGTATATCAATTGTTTCAAGCTTTTGGGGTCCAGTTATTCTAACTGCTTTCAACCTAACGTCCTGCTGCGATGTGGATTTAACCTTTTCGATTTAAAGCGCCTGGGTGTAAGGCAAGCCTCTTAGAAATTATCGGGGATCAATCGATTTTGTTTGAGGATTAAGAGGGCAGTAGGAAGTCGCTAATTGCTGCTCGCTAGGCTTAAAAGCTTTGACATAAGCCATTTATAGCATTCAAGTCGGCCGTTTGGGTCGCCAAAGAGACTATATACGTGTTGCTGGAATTATATTTCGCTCTTGCGTTGGCTTTATTGATGTTATCGGAGTTACGGGGTTTTTAGGCTAAGGCTAGGCACCCCCGCCGAGTGGGCTACCTTCGACGCTAACAGCTCACCGGGACCCAGACTTCCCTACGCCCTCGAAGAACCTTGCCTTACACTTTCCTCTTCTTCACTGATGGCTTTGAGCGTTGAGAGGTCTGCGTTCTCCAGAGGAAGTGTAAGCGCTTCCTTTAGTTTCTTTAAGGGTTGGGCGCTCTTATTCATACCCTACGGCTGCTCGAATCCGTGGGGTTTGTTCAACCCAGGTGACCGCCTCCTCAACGTCACGTTTTCGGACTCGAAAGTTACGTTCGACCTAAACGGTTTTCCTGTCAACCGGACCTGCGCTTTCGACCAGGTAGTGGTCTACGTTTACAAAATGAGCGAGAAAGCCCTTCAGGGAGGGGATGAATTGCGAAATGTTTAATTCAGCAGTGCAATCAAGGGAAGGGCATTCCCGAATTCACGCCTGTGGAGATGCCTCTGGCGGGATACCTGAATCGTGAAGGTATTAGCTATGCTTCGTTGAAGCAGGAACCTCCATCCTTCAGGGATGAGAGGATGTCAGAACACATTAATAAGATAGCTCCGACCTTCAGGGAGGAGGTGAATTGATAACCGAAGCTTTACTAATGGTATTAAAACTGTACCCACGGGCCATGGAATTCACGCCTGATAAGCCCATAAAAAAGGGCCTGAGGTGGAATAAGACCTCTGGATTAGAACTGATGGGGGTACCGTCGATGGTGTAGGAACCTCAGCCTTCAGGGAGGGGAGGATGTCAGTTCACTTGACCCGTACTTCACTGACGTACTGGCCACAATTAAAAGCGCATTCACCGCCTGCTCTCGGGAAACATAACCCAAACTTTTATATGTCATCGGTTATTCCGACATAACGGGGTATCCGGTGAAAAAGATGAAATTGGGGGTAGGCGTGATAGGTTGCGGCTTTATAAGTCAAAGTGCTCACATACCCTCCATAGTCCGCAACGAAAGGGCGCAGTTATTAGCAGTATCCGATGTAAAGCCTAACCTAGCCGCGAGCGTTGCCACGCGTTGGCACGTACCGCTTTGGTACGCGGATTACCACGACCTTTTGGAAAATAAAGATGTGGAGGCGATTTTCATCCTTACGGACAAGTACTCGCACTTTCCCATAGCAATGGACGCCCTTAGCGCGGGAAAACACGTATTCGTGGAAAAACCACTAGCTACCTCTTATAAGGACGCGGTAAGGGTAGCGGAGGAAGCAAAAAAACGTTCCCTGATAGCTTTCGTGGGTTACATGAAAAGATACGATGCAGGGATGAGGCTTGCCCGCGAAAAAATTTCTTCGGAAGGTCCTCCACTTTACGCGAGGGCTACTTATTTTGGAGGCAACTGGACCTTTGGCGAGCCCCAGATTAAACCCTTGACAAGCAATGAAAAAGTCCCTCAGATCGTTAAGTCTTATCCAGAACTTCCACCCTCTTTTATACAGCTTTACGATGACTTACTCGAACAAATACATTTGGTGAATACAGTTCGTTACCTCTTTGGAGAGCCCCGCGTTGTATCAGCACACCGCAGTGGAGGTTTCCTTGTATCTCACTTGGACGCGGGGTACATGATTTCCTTGGAATTCGGTTCCGTGAACCTAGGTCGGTGGACCGAAGAATACTCGGCCTACTATAAGGATCTGGAGATAGCCGTTGAAGCCCCACCCCCGCTTTACCGCAACACCACTGCCAGCGTGACTCTTAAAGGGGCTGATTCGGACGTGGTTTACCCGAGGGTCGGCTTCAAGTGGGCTTTCGAGGAGGAGACAGAGTCCTTCATCTCGGCTATTGCCGATTCCAGGCCGTACCTCTCCGGAGCGGATGACTCAGCTAAAGACCTTGATTTAGCGGAAAAAATAATTCGGTCGGCGGCTTCGGCGGCTTCGGCGGCTGAAGCCGAGTTGAGAAAAAGTATAAATGTACCCAAAGAGCTAGCTTATGCGCTTGGGTTTTGTCGTAGACAGGCAAATGGGCGATATTCAGAGGACGTTTGAGTGGGCGCAAAAAAACGGTTTCGAGGGACTTGAACTAATGTCTGCCCCAGGTTCGATAGCAGATCCAGAAAAGGTACAGGGCGCCGAGCTGCGTTCGCTTGCAAAAAAGTATGACCAGAAGTTGGAACTGGATTTCTGGCAGAATTTGCTCGATCCAGACGCTGAAAAGAGGAAAATCGTTATTGGTCGTATGAAGAAGGTGGTAGAGCTCGCGGCCTCCTCCGATGTAGAGGTGATAGTGGGCTCATGCGGAAAATTTTCGAATAAGCTCGAAGAAAATTATGCTAAATACTCGGAGGTCTACCCTGAGGTGGCCGACTTTGCGTCATCTCAAGGAATTAAAATAGCTTTTGAGATTTATCCAGGATTTAATTTTGCACACGCACCCTCTACGTGGAAGAAATTATTTGATCTAGTCCCTTCGCGTGCCTTGGGTATAAACTTGGACCCATCTCATTTAATATGGCAGTTCATCGACTACCTTCAAGCTGTACGCGACTACTCGGACAGGATTTACTCCGTGCACGCCAAGGATACCGAGATCATAAGAGGCAGGCTTTCTCGCGAGGGCATCCTCGGTAATGACTGGTGGCGGTATAGGGTGCCAGGCTGGGGAGAGGTAAACTGGCATTCGCTGATCTCGGCTTTGATAGAAGTAAAGTACGGGGGAATGCTGTTCGTTGAGAATGAGGATCCCTTGTTCGGGTTCGAGGAAGGTATCTTGAAGGGTTACAGTTATCTGAAGGATTTGGTGCGCTAGCTTTTTTTCCGAAAATCAAAATATCCAAATTTTTCTTTCTTTTTCTGTTTCCTTTTATCCTCAGCCTAACGAGGAACTCCTCCGATAGGGAATAGTTTCAGCTACAGGTATTTTTTCCAGTACTTCACCGTTTCTTCAAGGTTTTTGATCACTTCTTGGTCGTTTTCCTCGAACGGCGGGATGTACTCGAGGAAAGCGTGGACCTCCTTTGCCCCCCTACTTCTCGATGCTCGAGATCACCTTATCTGCCTTTATTATGCCGATCTCGTTGAAGCTAGGGGAGAAGGGCCAGTGCCTGTCGGCCTTCCCGTCCGTCTGCTGGAGGTGGATGACCGGGGAATCCGTTGCAAGCTCGGCCAGCCACTCGTACGGGTCACCGTCCGGGCCCTCCGATCTGCACTGGTGGCCGACGTCGATGGTCAGCTTAACCGGTACCCCATCTCCTTGATTTGAGGTTTTCAGCACCTCGCGGGCGTCTTCAAGCGTCCAGGGTTTTTCCCTGGGCACGGGCATCGGCTCCCACAACAGCATTTCCAGCCCGAGGGACTTGGCGCGCCCGCGCAGGACCTTAACCCCCTCCATTATCTCTTTGTCGATTTGGACCCTACGAGCAGGATAGGTAGCTAGCCCCGTAAAAGTCGAGTGCATCTTTAATCCGTAAGCCTGGCCCACCTTCTTCACGCGGGCCGGTTCGTACTCTAGGGCGTTCTTCGAGGTCCTCGGCTCCAAGAGGTCAAAGGAAAACTGGACTTTATCCACGTCCAACCTCCTGTACACCTCCGCCCAGTCTTCGGTTAGCGGCCGCCTCTTCACCGCCCAACAGTTGTTTATCCCGAAATATATTTTGCTCATAAGATGTCCGGGAGAACGCTTTAAAGGGAAGGGTGAGCCGTCCTTATTGTATGAATTTTTAAATAGGTTTATAGCTTAATTACAACCCTCGTATTAGAATCTTTTTTCACTATTTATTTGGATGGACTTAAAAATATTCGGTTTATCCTATAATAAAATGAGAATTGTTCCCGTAGGGATTGCTATGCTCGGAGATGAAAGACCCTGGGCCATGGAAGAGTTAGAGCCTTTATGCGGAAAAAAAGTTCAGGCGCTTTCAGACTTTCTTGAAGGGTCACTTGACTATAAAGGGGTTCGCCCTAGGATCGTAAAGGCGCCAAAGGTCATCACTTCTGTCAAGGAAGCCAAAGAAATGGGAGAGTGCTTACAAAAGGAGGGGGTCGGCATCCTTATCCTGCAATATTACATTTGGAATTACCCCTACCTCGTCTGGCCCTTGGTTAATATATTGGGAAAGGATAAACCTATTCTGAAGTTTTCGAATAACGAAGGAGGATATCCTGGTAACGTGGGATTACTGGCAACGTCTGGAGCCTTGGGGCAGGCGGGCATTAACACCGAAAGGGTAGTTGGCGACCTAGAGGACAAACGAGCGCGCGATAAAATACTGACTTGGATAACGGCCGCAGAAGCCTATGCTTCTTTGAAAGGGCAGGTTTACGGTTCCTATGGCGGCCATTCAATGGGCATGGAGACCGGTTATTTTCACATGGTACCATTCCAAAAATACTTTGGGCTTACTGAGTACAGCATTGATCAGATGCTTTTGCGCGAAGAGATGAACAGAGTAAGTCCGGAGGAGGTCGAGAAGGGCTTCTCGTGGCTTTCATCTCTTTTAGGTGATAGGATTGAATACGGAAAAGGCCTAACGCCTGAGATCCTCAAGCAGCAGTTAAGGCTTTACTTGGCCATGAGAAAAGTAAGTTCTGATTACGACTTCGATTTCTGCGGGATCAAGGGTCAACGGGAATTCACGGAAAACGTCGTGACTACCGACGTGGCAGAAATGATAATGAACGATCCTTAAGACTGGAATGGCCCCAAAGAACCATTCGTATGCGCTACGGAAGCGGACGCTCAAGGAGCGCTCACAATGCAGATCCTTAAGTATATCGGAAGAGGGGTTCCAGTTTTGTTCGCCGATGTGAGGCTGTACGTACCGGAGGACGACCTTTGGGTTTTAGCAAATTCCGGGGAGCGCTCCAGCTGGTATGCCTCGAGGAGCTACGACCCGCGCGAAAACTTCAAGAAGATAACCCTTTGGCCTGCGGTCGAGAGGTACTTCCCGAAGGGAGGTGCGTCCGTGGAATTTGATGCAGCCCCCGGCGAAGTGACGCTGGCTAGAATGGGCATGTCTGAAGACAGGCCATTCATGGTCATAATGAGCGCGAATCGGTTGATCTGCCGGAAGAGGAAAAAAGGAGGATTAAGGGTAAGACCGACCCAACGCGGCCCCACATGTACGTGAGGCTCAAAACCTCGTTTGACGAATTTGTAAACGCGTTTCCAGCAAACCATGTGCACGGCATACCGGGTAATCACGTCAAGGAGCTGGTAAAGTTTTGCGAAATAGCCGGGATCGAAGCCGTCCTGCTTGGTTGATAAACTCAGCGGATTTTTCTAGCCGCCTGAACTTGGCGAAAATTATAGAAATGAGCAAGAAAGCTCCAGCCCTTCAGGTAGGAAATGAATGGCCAGGTGAAACGTTGATGTACAATGAAGAACATTAAGCCTCGCATGAAATTGCTCCTGGAAAAGGTCCTGGAGAAAGTCGTACTGAAATCCTTGATAACCGATTGATCCGATAACCGATTGATTTAAATGGACTTCGGTACAAGGTTGAGAATATCTCCTTTCCAAGGTCCGTGCTGAGGAAGTAGATAAAGGCACATCTCGATGCGCGGAGGGGGATGCGCGCGAGGCGAGCGCTGATACCCTGGGGGCACCGCCGACGGGGAAACCTCAAAGCAGTAGTGGGTCCTCGCAGAAGCCGCCCGATCACGAGAAATGACGCTGAAATAAGCGCGAAAGCGAGGACCTGAGGCTTTAACCGAGGAAAGTACCCCAGTTTTGAGTTAGGGCCAGTAACTTTTCATAACTTTTTTGAAGCTCGCCTTTTCCGCTCGGAGTATAAACTTTTATATCAAGTGAGTCCTTTAACATTTTTCTCATTTCTGTAACCGAACTTATGACCTTTAATCCGGTTGCCTGTACAGCAATATTGCCTAGTGCCGTCGCCTCGTCTGGGCCGGCGTAAACGGTCGATTCTATCGCGTCCGCGGTCATCTGGTTTAAGAGGTGATTTCTCGATCCGCCTCCGAATACGTTTACACCCCCTAATTTTTTGCCAGTTATGGATTCGGCCCTTTCAAGGATCAATTTGCGCTTGAGTGTTATACTACCGAAGTAAACCCTCAGGATACCGCGCAGCGAATCTGGAACGGGCTGCTTTGTCTCTTCCAGGTAGCGTCTTATCTCAGATAGCATGTCCCCAGGTGGCAAAAACCTAGGGTCATCGACATCTATTACTCCTACTTCTGTGGGCGAAGCTTCAGCGAGTCTCGTAAGATCGTCATAAGAGTAATCTTTACCCGCTTCACCAGTTAGGCGCTTTATTTCCTGTAATATCCACATACCCTGCATATTCTTCAAGAAGGTTATGGTATTAAAAGCCCCACCTTCGTTGGTGAAGTTCCAGTGAAGCGCCCCTTCGTTTATGATGGGTTTTTTCGGTTCGAGGCCCACGAGGTCCCACGTGCCCGAACTTATGAAACCCACGTCGTTCCCGACCAGAGGACCTCCTGCTACGGCGGAGGCCGTATCATGCGTGGCTGGGGCGATGACCTCGGGGCGTCCATCTAGCTTCAAATCTTCAGCTAGTCCTTTATCCAAGCGCCCTAATATAAGGCCGGAGTCCACGATTTCGGGAAAGATTTCGCTTGAAATATCGAGTCTATCGATTAAGTCATAGCACCACTTTTTATCTAGGCTCAAAATATGGGTAGTCGAAGCATTCGTATACTCGGAGGCCTGTATCCCAGTTAGCCAATAATTGAAAAGGTCGGGGATCATGAGCAATTTTCTGGCGTTCAACAAGAGGGGCGACTGCTTTTGCGCTAAATAATAGAGCTGATAAATGGTGTTAAATTGCATAAACTGTATTCCTGTTTTAAAGTAGATTTCCTCTTTGGGTATTTTTTGAGGGCTCCTTTCATGGCTTCATCAAATACAGAATTTCTGTACGCCATGGGGATGCCAAGTAGGTCGCCGTTTTTATCTAGAAGCGCGAAATCTACACCCCACGTATCGATACCGACCGAGTCCAAGCCTCCAAACTTAGTTGAAGCGAGCTTAATCGAGTCCTTTATTTTTTCCAAATCGCCGTTGTGTCCCAATATAAGTTACGACCTATTTTCACCGGGAAATTGGGAAATCTGTTGACCTCCTCGGTTTTGAGCGTTCCTTCCTTCGCATCGATTAATCCGACGATTGCCTTTCCGCCGCTAGCCCCAACGTCTAATGCTAAAATCTTAATTAATTCCATGAGTAGCCCAATAGGATTGGCTTTGGATTTTTATTGCTTTCGCACGTCCTGGGGCTCGCGAACATAAAACCGCCCGCGATTTTATTCCAAATCTCGCTTTCGGCTTTGTAAGTTCTTGATTGATGGCCGCGAACCTTGCCCCGCTGTGAATGACGCCGCCTATTTCAACGGTAGAACCAGAACTTTCTTTTCCTTTTTCTATTAATATCATGTTTCTCTGAGCGCTAAATCTAGAGGCGCGAAGGTACCAGTTATGCCAGCCCCTATTACCATAGCCTGCATAGTTTGATTTAATGTTCGCGTAAAAATTTAACCTCGTGGGTTTAAGGGGCCGTATTCCATTTTCATTCGTAAGGATGGTTATTCCCCGTAAAAAGCTCATAATGTCTTTCGTATGATCCTTACCAGAAATGTCTTTCTATATGGATGGATGAGACGCCCGAGGATGGCCGCGCCGCAAGGGTAGCATGCTGGAATACTTTCCATACTCCGAATTTGAAAGTAAGCGCGGCCATAAAACGGGAAACCATGCTTGTAAAGAGAGGGTAGTTCGCCTAGGCTAGTACCCAGCTTAACGAGGAGCGCATTTTTAAATTATTCGTTTCATCGATTAGTTCTTGAAGCAAGTTAATGCCATAAATCGGGGTACCTGCCTACCAAAACAACTGCGAAGCTTGAACCTGGACAATAATAGATGGATCGCCTGGCTCGCTGAGCTTAAATTCTTCACAGGCATTTTTATATACTTACTGCCGAGGAGGAGACGGAGGCCCTCTACAAGTGCTACGCCTTTGGGGGGGCTAAGGTACCTTGAATTGGATGTAAACGACCTCATTAAGAAGGGTGCTAGTAGGAAAAAAGCCATCCATTATTTATATAAAAAGACGTTTACCTCGAGGCAGGGTTTAAGTAAAAGAAAAACGATAGTCGTCTGGATAAAAAATAAATTACGCATCAGCCTCAGCTAAAGCTTCGGGGCTTCCCCCTTAAGTATACTCGGTCTACTCCATTGGGCCTCGCCGAGTTTGAGGTCAGTTATGAGCAGCGAAGGCCGTAGATTCGGGTCACGCTGATCCTATCGACAACTTTTAACGGTTAGATTTTTTGAGACCTAGCCCAGCTAAAGCTTTGATCTACGGCTTCCCCCTCAGACCCCTAACAAGGCTTTTAAGTCGGGGCACAATTTTTTTATGAAATTTTCGGTCCGAGAAAATTTGGTGCCTGGCAAGGATTTCCAGGAAAAATTGTCTTTGTTGCAGGAACTCGGGTACGACGGTATCGAGTTGTGGGGAAAGCAGGAACTTGGCGAGAGTTTAAAGAGGTACACCGATCTGCTTGGTTCATACAAAGTAAAAGTGTCGACTATTTGTTCAGGGTACAGGGGTGACCTTCTGTCGGCATCCAGGACAGACAGGGAGCTTGTCGTCGCTGAGATAAAGGAAAGGCTGAAGTGGGCATCTAATCTCGGTGCAGTAGGCGTAATAGTCGTACCAACCTTTGGTGCGTCTAAGCTGCCTGATTTATCGCCTTATTCCTCTTCATTTGAGTTGGAGAGGGCTTTGCTGATTACGGAATTGAAGGACCTGTCTAAAGCTGCATTGGACGCTGGCGCCAAAGTATTATTGGAGCCGTTGAATAGATACGAAACCCATTTCCTAAAGAGGTTGAAGGATGCCTACGAACTTGCTGAGGAATCCGGCGAAGGTATCGCTTTGATGGCTGACTTCTTCCACATGAATATAGAGGAGGGAGATATACCGTCAGCCATAAGGTACGCATTTCCAAGGCTCAAGCACGTCCATCTGGCAGACAGCAATAGGATGGAACCGGGCACGGGCCACACCAACTTTGCGCCAGCCTTCAAGGCATTAAACGAGCTTGGCTACGCTGGCTATGGGGCCCTTGAATGTTCCTTGTCTGGCGAGCCCAAGAAGAGTCTAGCCGCTACTCTAGGGTTCTTAAAATCCCAGCAAGGTTAAAAGTCTCATAGTTCAGGGTGCGGCCCGTATCGGGCTTTAAACAGACCTCGAATTAGCCAACTCGGCGTGCATGAACGTATAATGGCAAATATGTTTAAATATGCAAATTTTTTGTAATATGTGAGCAAAAAAATATTGGTAGCCTGCAGGGTGCCTGAATCGTCTTTAAGCCTCATTCGCGGGCTGACCCATGAAATAGTTGTTTACGAGGACCACTTGCCTCCAGACATGAGAGAGTTCGATGCAGTGTTAATAAGGGGGAACGTAAAAGCAGACGGCAATTTTTTATCAAGGCTTAAGAAGGGCTCGGTGCTGATCAGGCTCGGCGTTGGGACGGATAACGTTGATCTTAAGGCTGCGAAGGAACTCGGGGTTAAGGTAGCAATACCCCCTGTTCCTCATCGGAGTCCGTCGCCGAGCACGCATTGGGGATCACGCTCGCGCTCGCTAAAAGGATACCGCGTTGCGACGGGGAAATTAAATCTGGGGGCTGGCCAAAGTCGATTTATGATGGCCTTGAATTAAGGGGTAAAACGCTTGGCATAATTGGGTTCGGTTGTACTGGCAAGGAAGTTGCCCGCTTGGGCCAAGCGTTCGGTATGAAAATACTGGGCTACGACAAATACAAATTGGTTAACGAAAAAATAAAGGCTGATTATCGCGATTTATTATCCGAGTCGGATTTCATCAGTTTTCACGTCCCGTTGACCGAGGAAACGAAGGGAATGCTGGATGTCGAGCAGCTACCGCTATTGAAGCGCGGCGTCTTCATAATTAACGTCTCGCGCGGCGAAGTGGTCTCTATCCCCGCCTTACTGGAGGGTCTAGATAAGGGGATAATAGCAGGTGTCGGGCTCGACGTGGTTTCGCATGAGCCCCCTGAGACCAGCGAAGAAAAGCGGCTGGTAAGCGACCCGCGCGTCATAGTAACGCCCCACGTAGCGGGCAGTACGGAGGAAGCGGAAGAGCAAGCGGTCCGTATGGCCTGTTCGACCCTGCAAAAGCTCTGGAGCGAGGAAAATGACGATGACGCTTCCTTAAGTTGAAGGCCAGAGGACTCCTTCTGAGATAAAGTTTTAAGTTAACGATAATAGTAGTATGAAGTTGTCCGATAAAGTAAGGGCAGTGTTTGTCGGTTGTGGCGGCATAGCGTCTACACACGCCAAGGGATTACGACTTTTCAGGATGTTGATTTAGTCGGTTTTTATGACGTAGTCCCGGAGGCGGCCAAGTCGCTCTCGCAGAAGTACGGCGGGGTTACGACGTATTCAGACCTCGAAACAATGTTTAACGAAGCCAAACCCGACGTGGTTTTCTACTATCTTCCACCTTTTGCTCATGGTCCTGAGATAGAGTCGGCAAAAAGGCGAATACCGTTTTTTGTCGAGAAGCCAGTAGTTTTAGACCTCGACCTAGGGAAGAAAATACTGGATGAGGTGGATAAAAACAGGGTATTGACGGGAGCAGGCTACATGAACCGCTACAGGCG
>Ga0080003_1000919_pt1 | contig 17275 bp, 14 predicted proteins | sample JossMetagenome_FD_69206 | JGI IMG/M metagenome (GOLD analysis project Ga0080003, IMG submission 69206) | Hot spring microbial communities from Joseph's Coat, Yellowstone National Park, USA - JC2_E (SPADES assembly) (version 2) | ecosystem: Environmental > Aquatic > Thermal springs > Hot (42-90C)...
AAAGATATACTGTTTGGAGAATGCAAATGGAGCAACAGCAAAGTAGGGAAAGAGGTTTACTACGACTTAAAAAGAAAGGCGGCTTTTGTGCAGTGGTATAATAATGAGAGGCACGAGCACTTCGCCCTCTTCTCAAAGTCCGGCTTCACAAAGGATATGAAGGAAATTGCAAAAAAAGAGGATGCTATGTTATTTGACCTTCTCAGCATAGAAAAAGTCTTGAATGTCTAAATTTTTTAAAAATCAGCAGGGTTATTTTGAAATCTATTTAAAAATAGCAGGGTTATTTTAGAAAGGTTTAAATATATATAATACTTAAAATATGTATATGCCAAGTAAAAACATATTTTTTAGAAGGGATTTAGAAGACAAAATTACTCCGTTTCTAAACAGAGACGAAATTATAATCGTGCGTGGCCCTAGGCAATCTGGCAAAACAACACTAATGCGGATTATAGCAAATAGACTAAAATACAAGAAGGAGTTTGTAGATTTTGATATACCAGGCAACAGGCTTGCAGTAAGCGAGTCACCTGTTGAATACGTAAGAAGACTTGCAGGAAACTCTAAGCTCGCACTCTTCTTTGATGAGATCCAAAGACTTGAAAACGCTGGAGAGCTGCTGAAGATTATATACGACACATTTAAAAGCAGCGTAAAGATTTTTGCAACCGGCTCTTCTTCTCTGGAGCTCAAGCAAAGGGTGCTCGGCGCTTTGGTTGGCAGGGCAATAGTTTTTGAGCTTTACACATTTGGTTTTGGGGAATTTGTCAGGGCGAGGGACGAAGGCCTCTACAAAATATTTAAGGAAAGAAATGACTCGGTATTTGGATTTATTGAAAAAGGAGTAGAGCCTTTGCATAAGGCGCTTTCTAATGATCTGCTTACGCTATGGAAAGAATATATAGTATATGGTGGCTACCCTGAGGTGGTTAAGGCAAAAGACAAAGGACTAAAGGAAGCGTTGTTAGAGAACCTTGCCAACCTATATATAGAGAAAGACATTATTTCATTCTTCAAAATAGAGAATACAAAAGAGTTTGAAAATTTTGTTAAGATTATTTCATTCAACGATTCGCAAATTCTAAAACTATCAAATCTTGCAAACGATGCCGGAATAAGCTTCTATAAGGCAAGGCAGTATCTGGATATATTGGAAAATACGTATATTGTAAAAACAGTCTATCCATATTTTAAGAATATAGCAACTTCCATAAGAAAGGCACCAAAGTTATATTTTCTTGACCTCGGCCTTAGAAACATTATGCTCAAAAACATGCTTGAGTATGATAAAAGAGAAGACATAGGAAAACTAGCAGAGAATTTTGTTTTTATTGAGCTTGCAAGAGCTGGAAAAAACATTAAGTATTGGCATACAAAAAGCGGAGCAGAAGTAGACTTTGTATTAGAGGAGCAAGGGGAAGTAGTGCCAGTAGAGGTGAAGATGGGCGGCTCAAAGGCCCTTGGAAAGAGCTTCTATAGCTTCATAGAAACATATAAGCCAAATAGAGCGCTGGTTATAACTTTTGATGAACTCTCAAAAAAAACAGTTAAAGATACAACTGTTTATTCAGTACCTATATTTTACTTATAACAGAACCCCTGCTTAGCATAGATTCTAGTTTTTCTACCTGACCAAAAACAAGTATGTGCTCTTTGACCTTCTAAGCATAAAGAAGGCTTTGAATATCTAATTTTTAAAATTTAGGGTTATTTAAACCAAATATAAGTTACATAAATTTGAATTGCATCTATATTTCACTTACTAGCCACCAAAAGCATGCACCACAGAAATTTATATTTTTAGGAATAGTAAAACAGGGGTTTTGCTATTTAATTATTAAACAGCACTTTTTTACATTATTTACATTAAAATCCTGACAAATTAAAATCTTTTCTACAATGATAAATTAAATTCTACAATAAGTTGCTTTCTTTCGAAAAAAGTAGTAAGTATCCTTTTAAAGATTCCAATTCTCTGTCTTCCTGCTAAAATTATTGTTAAAAAAAGTATTTTTCCAATAGGTTAAAAATAATTATAAAGAGTTTGATAATTTAAAATTACCAAAGAATCTCAAAAAATAAAAAAAGAAAAAGAAAATACCTGCTTTTGCTTTCTATACCTGTAGCCAAGCCATTCCTACTACTTTATCATTGGTTTCAAGCTCTGCTTTTATTCCCATTGGAGTGACCCAATAACCCCCTAGTTTTAGAGATGCTAGATCAACATCTTCCCACAAGTTTCCGACTATTTCATTGTCAACTACTATTTCTATGTGCTTCGCACCTCTTCCATCTGTCCATGTATGTCCTTTTGTGGCTTTTGATAGAGCTTCTTTTAGTTTCTCTTCAACTTTAGAAGCTGGTACAGATTTGTCTGTGTAGTAACCACCACCCCTAAACTTCCAACCGAATCCGGGCATTCTTCCTGGCATTTTTATCACCTAATAATATTTATATCATTAAATATATAAACTTACCGGTCAGTCAACTCAATTGCTTTTGAAAGGTGTTGCTTAATAGTTACGCTACAAAAAGTTTAATCCTTAGCTCTTTTCTTTTTTGTTGTTTTATCGGAATAAATAAAAGATACAAGTTGGTCTATATATTCTTTATCATTAATGTTTGTTGGTTTTTGAAGGGCAAAGCAAAGCAATGCACCAAAGAATGCCCTTATCTTTATTATATTCTCTTTGCTTTCTTCTCCAAAGGTCTCCAATGCAAGCTTTTTAAGCAGTTCACTGCAGGTATTTTTCATCATATCCTGGAGAGGTTTATAATTTCTAGAAGCTGAAATAGAGTGAAGCATCAAATTTCTCATTTTTGTATCAGAATACTTGGAAATGTAGGATTCAGCAACGCATCTCAAAAGCTCATTGCTAGTTAAATTTTTTTTTAAACATTTGTCTATTACCTCTCCCGGAAGCGCATTCGATGCAACTTCAAGAATTAACTCATCCTTTCCTTTAAAGTACCAAAATATTAAACCTTTAGATACGCCTGCACGCATTGCAATTAAATGTGTTGGAGCTCTGAAGAAACCAAACTCCGCAAAAACATCCATTGCAGCCTCAATGATTCTTTTTCTTTGATCTTCTATACCTGTCATAATAACTTATTAACACCACGAATTTATAAATTTAACTATTTGGTTAATAAACCGACTCCGAGGAAAATTGTAAATATCTACTCTAATATATTTTACTGACTGGTTAGTCAAAACATTTAAATATTTATTTGTGATATATATAGTGGTGATAATATGATAAATGATCATAAAGTAAGTTTAAGAAAAGTTGGCTTGGATTTCGGCCTTATAAGTGGGGCTGAATGGTTGATAATTATTGCTGCATTCATTGGAAGATACCTACTTCAGTTCTACCAAACATCTATAGGGTCACTAGGGTTAGCATTTGGAATGAACTCATTTGAGGTAGGAATAGGATTCGCTCTGTTCACAATTGCATTTGCATTGGCTGCTTTTGCAATGAGAAAGTTCAGGCCCAGCCAACTCAAAAGTGTTGAAATAGTTTCATTATTGCTTCTTGGCATAACAATGCCACTTTATATTTTTGTAAGTGGATTTGCAGAGGTATATACATTAATGATAATTGATGGTTTCATAACTGGTCTCGTAATGGATTCATTTATGACAATGGCAGGAATGGCATCTAAGGATCAGGCTAAGAGGCAGGTAGAACAGGCTTCTTTCTCATTCTGGGTCGCGCTGGCTTTGATTGTGGCGCCTTTCACAACAGGTTATCTGCTCAATTTGGGCATTAGGGAGATATTCCTCATATTTGCTGTGATGGCATTTGTCGCGATCCCTTTTGTAGCTTCTCTTAGGGGGAAACACGCTCTTCAATACATGGAAGCGAAGGATTATAAAGGCACAACAAGCATAGCTTCTCTCTTCAAGAACACGCAGTTCAATTGGGCCGTTATCGCAGCATTTGCTTACACTATACCTTTCTATATAATATTCTCATATGGTGTAATATACGGTGGTGTCTTAGGGCTTTCAGCCACAACAGTATTCTACCTATTAGCTGCCATGTTCGTTAGTGATGTAATAACAAGATTCATAATCAGGCTTAAGTCTCCAATACTCAACAAGAGGCCTTACATGATTTTTGCAGTAACTATAGCATTGTTTTCTGCTGTATTTCTAGCTCTCAGCTCTGTATCAATTATTTTCTTTGTTCTCGCATTCCTGATTGCCGCAATACCAGATGGAATTGCATGGACTCTTGGTTTACAAATAGCAAATACAACATTCAAGCCTGAGGAAATCGGGACTTCTACTTCATTCTTCAGTTCATCTATGATGATAATGTCTATCTTGATGCCTCTAGTTGGATATATGGCTTCTGTGAGATACATAGGATTCACTACAACACTATGGGTATTCGCTGCGGTCACCGCGGTTTTCTTCGTAATCGAACTACTGCTTAGACCAGCAAAAACTGAGGATGTACATAATACAACTGGGAATAAATAAGGTGAATTTATGGTGAATATACTTCTGTTGATTGTAAGCCGTGAAGAAGAAAAAATAGCACTGCCCCTCAACCTTGCAAAAACCCAAATTAAGGCAGGAAACAATATAAGGGTAGTGTTCTGGGGGCCAAGCCAAGAAACCCTCAGCGACAACAATGAACTTAGAAAAGAATATGTATCCACCCTTAATGAAAAGCCAAAAGGTTGTATAAACTATGCAAAGAAGCACAATATTGAAACAAAACTTTCAGATGATATAGAATTGGTTCCAGTGGGAGATTATTTAGCCAAAGCGGTCGAGGAACGATACGAGATAATTACTTTTTAAATTTTTTGTTGTGGATATGAAAAAGGAAAGAGAATTCAGAACATAGAAATGTTAATAAAAATGAAAGTGTGGTACCAAGGGTTAGTCAGCTTTTCCAGATTTAAGTCTGCCGACATCTATTTCGCTTAGCAACAGTTTGCTAAGCAAACGCGTGCAAGATGATCTTTGCGGCTTCTTCATAGCCTGGAAGCATCTTTCTTAAAAGCTTTGAATATCTAATTTTTAAAATTTAGTAGGGTTATTTTCAACTATAAGTTACATAAATCCAATGCATTTTATATTCCGCTTACTAGCCACAAATAGTATGCACCTCTGGGAATTTATATTTTTAGAATAGTGAAACAGAGGTTTTGCTATTTAGTTTGGACAGCACTTTTTTACATTATTTACATTAAAATTTTGACAATTTAAAAATCTTTTCTTCTATGATAAATTAAATTCTACAATAAGGTGCTTTCTTTCGAAGAAAAAGAGATACAAAATTTGCTCTTATAGTTATATAGAAAGGTGCGAGCACCGGGATTTGAACCCGGCTTTCGGGCTTGGGAAGCCCGCGTCCTGCCAGGCTAGACTACGCTCGCACTCTTTATCTCTTTTTGCACTGTTGAATAAATATCTAAGGCAAGAGTTATAACCATTTCTGCTTCCAGTTCCAAATTTTTTCTACAGGAGAGATAGTGAAATTATTCAACAATGCATCTCTTTTTATATTATTTATTTTCTTTTTATCTTATATATGATGGCGACTTCTCAAGATCTGGATATGTAACCTCTTGTGGCTCGATCTTCTCCTGCTCCTTGAGCGCTTTTGCAGTTTCCTCTATCATGCTGTCAATATCCTTCATGTCCATCTTGAGCGATAGCATCTTGGCAAGGACTTTTAGAACCGCTTTAGAGGCTATAGCATCAACAGCCAGCGTACTGATAGTCTCGCCCATAATGCAAGCACCATCTAAACCCTCGATTTTAGCAAAAGCGGGAAGAACCGCGGCACTACCGAATATTATACCTGTCTTTCCCGGCTGGATCCCATAGCCCTTGAGCCTCTCTATAACCTTCTTTGAGGTTGCATTTGCATAGATTATAGGAGTCTTCTCTAGCTCACGCCCGACGCCATAACCAGCGATTGTATATATAACCTTTCCATTGAGCCTTTCTTTGAAGAATTTTACTATTTTTCTACCGATTATATAACGCCCCTCTGCGGTTGAGGGCTGAGCGTCTCCCGTCAATATTATAATGTCGTTCTTCAAGCTTTTGTCTCTAAGCAGATAAAACCTGTAGGCAGCGAGCTTGAAGGTTCCATTATTCGTCATTAAAGCAACATCAGGAAAATATTTTGAATATATCGTTGCTATACGCACTGGTTTGAAATGAAACCTTAGATGCTCGACAACAAGCTTACCTACATTGCCAATACCTGGAAAGCCCGCAATCATTATAGGATTATTGAATTTAGCATTTTTGAACTCCTTCTTGATTCTTATCATCGTATCTTTTGAATCCATTAGATCACTTTTTATTAAATATTTTATATAATATTTTATTTAATATTTATAATAACTATATAGTATCTAAATATAATATCTATGTAGTATCTAAATATAATGTTTATACAGTATCTAAACAGATTGCACTGGCAAAATATTTAAACATCTATTATAGCATAGAATCTTTTAAGTTTGAGGTTTATTACTATGCGATGCAGGCCCACTACTTTTATTTAGATATATTTTTATTACTTCAGTTTTATGAAGATTTACAATGCATGCAACTTTTTAGATTCGAAATAGTGCTCTAATACCTTGAACCATCCCTCTTTACTTTTTCTACTATTTTTACTATTTTTATTATTTTTATTATTTTTATTCTTTTCCATAATATTATATCAAAGTATATATTTATATACTTTTCTATATATTAATTTTTATCTTTTATTATCTTCTAAATGTTCATTTTATCTAATGAAAAATCTTAAAAATTATAGATTTAAATTTTATTAGAGAAAAGAGGAAAGGGGAAAAAGAAAAGAGTCTATAAGTTTATAATGTATTCAATATATCCATCTTGTCCTTCTTCTGCTTGTCCTTCTCAAGCTCAAATACACTATAGGATTTCTGCTCTTTTATAAATTCTGCTGCTTTGTGTATCTTCTTTTCAGCATCTAGATAGCTCTCTCCTGTTGCTAAGAGGGCATACTTCGGCGCGCTTATATACTTTACAGAAACGCCAAATTCCTCTATACCAGCAAAAAGCTTTCTCAGCTCATCCACACCTTTTGATGTATCGTTAGATGATAAAGTCAGGGTGTATGAAACCTTATAGGTCTTCTCTTTGTGGGATGATTCCAGAAGCTTGAGCATCTCGGTTTTGAGCTTTTTAGGCAGCTTGAATGCCCTGAACTGCTCGCTGTCAGCGCTCGCATTCCTTATAAAGTTTGTATAGCTGCCGAACTCTGCTATAATCGAGGCTTCAATCTCCTCTTTCTTCGTGCTCAGCTTAGACACCTTGAGCGCACGCTGGAATAGCCCTATGAGCCTCTTCTCGAGATTGTACTCATTCATCTTCTGCCTTACCTCTGTAGGCGTAACCTTCTTTAAAGATATATCAATAGTCTGCCTGTTCTCATCAAAGAATACCACCTTGCAGACTATTGTTTGACCCTCATGTATGAATTCATGAATGTTTTTAATCCAGCCTGAGGAAACCTCCTTGATAGGAAGATAGACATCAAGATTGTTGTATTCAGGGAGCTTGCAGTAGGCTCCGAACGGCATCACCTTTGAGACTACAGCTATGACCAGGCTTCCCAAAGCAGGTTTTCTCACATCCATATTATCGCTTTCAAGCATCAAGACATCTTGAGCTCGAGCTTTTTCCTTGTTCTCCCTTCAACAACACGCTCGACCGCATAGTTGCATACCTTGCAGGTTAGTATTACCTTCCTCTTTTTACCGAGCTTCTTGACAGTAGCCTGTCCTTTTACCTTTCCATGATAGCCAGTAAGCTTTCTCTCGTGCCTTCTTTTACCTACAGTAAAGCCACCTATAGCAGGCGTGCTGCTTGGATAGATCTTTACAGTATGAGCTGTGTGTGCATTGCATTTAGGGCAGTATGTATTTATCTCTCTTGATATGATCATATTATTACCTTTTACGAATCTAAGATATTAAGCATTATATTAAATATTATATATTATTTAAGTTTAAGTATTATTTAAATATTATCTTTATATATCATCTTTGTATTATGTTTAATTATAATATATATTTATATTTATTGTTTCTTCCGCTTTTCAATAATAAAATTTTAAAAATACTAATTTTTGAAAAAAATTAGATTTAAAGTTTATTTTTAAATAATAAATTAATATCATATCAATATTATAATTTTTAAAAATTACAGGAAGTATATAAACTTTATTTATTATCTAACAAACTAAAAATAAATTTTAAACTGAAATAAAAAATGAAAAAAAGTATATTTAATATAAAAATATAATATAGAAAATTAATAAATTTTAAAAATCAATAAGTAACAGACACCCCACACTTCCACTATTCGTGCTTGTTTATTTATATATATAACCTAAATAAATAACTAATAAATATATATCCTACTAAATTTAAATAAATTTTAATAAAATTTAAATTAAAATTTTAAAATATTACTGGAAGTGTGGGGTCATATATGGATTATAATGAACTTTGGAGAATAGTGCAGAAAGAAAAACAATCAAATGATCTTCAAATACTACAAAAATCAATCTATTCAGAAATACTTGATTATATTAATTCATTTAAAAATACAAACCTATCTGAAGAATCTGAAATTATAAAAAAGAATACTATAAAACTCTTAGATGAACTTTACGAAAAAAGGAAGCAGAAAATATTGATATATGTTGCTTACAAAAAGCCAATCCCACAACCAACAATCAAGCTAGAAGAAGATTTCTATAATAAAATAATAGAAATTATATCTAAAGATAAAATATTAGATTTACTGAATAATAATAAAACATTATTAAAAATATCAAAAGAATTAAATGTTGAAATAAGACTTCCATCAGGGAAATTGATAGGACCTCTCATTAAAGATTCATTTTTAGAGGTAGAAAATAAAGAAGATATAGATTATCTATTAAATAACTCAATATGTATAAAACCTTAATTTCGTTTCATCACACAACATTCTTATTTTCAAAACCTTGTTTTATATTTAAGATATTTAAATACTCCTCTATATCAAAACACAAAAATATAAATATCAGAAAAATAGAATGAGGTTATATGTACAATAATAATTTTGATAAAGGTAATAATAAAAATAATCTAGATAATACTCTAAATAATACAAATATTAATAATATAAAATATGATGTAAACCTTATCAGAGAGTTGTTAAAAGAAGAATCCGAAATCAAAATTCCAGAGACCTCTATAGAGGATATGCTATCTTTTTATAATGCACAAATTCTTGATTTAACTAACAAGGTTATTAAAAGTCTAAAACAAAATCCAAAAGAAGAAGATTATTTTAATTCAATAATAGAAAATCTTAAGGAGTTTAAGTTTAATGGATCTAATTTATTAATTACTGATTTCTTTAAATATAATACTCTTGGAAAATATACTACAACACTTCTACTTGACAGTCTACTCACACAGCTAGGACTTGAGCATCAAATAAAGCTTGATGGTTTTAACATTACTATTGATGGTCGTGAAAATTCTATAAACATACTATATTTACTATATAAATATCTAGGCGCTAATCTTGATAAAAATCAACCTATTATCAGCCAAATTAAACATACTAAGTTTCTGCGCAACGGCTCAAGTGATGTGAATGAAGAGAATAAAAAAACATTATTAATATTATCAAAAATAAATACATCAGGTTTCCACTTCTATAATAAAAAAGATTTTGAAAAAGTTATAGAAATCTGCCAAGATCCGATCTTAGAATCAAATTATATTGCTATGTACCTTCTTTCATATTCATATCTCAATTTAGGAAAATTTGAGCTTGCAAATAAATATATTGAAAAATCAATAAGTCTCAAGAAGACAACTGATAATACATTATTAAAAGGAACATTAGTATATCTATTAGAAAAAGATATCAATAAAGCGCTCTATTATTATAATGAAAGCCTAAAACTAGATAGAAAAAATATAAATAGTTTGAAAAATTCTGCAGTTCTTTATGCAAAAAAAGGTGATTATTATAAAACAATATCAAGATTAAAGAGGTATTTGAAGTTAAGTAAGGATAATATAAATAATGATTTGAAAGTAATATATTCAGTATTCCTTCATATTTCTTGGTTTGGTAAACCTGATTTCATTCAGATTACAGATGATGTGTTAAAAATTATAGATGAAAAAGATATCAAAATAAAGACTGATTTCTTAAAGTTTAAGGTAAAGGCGCTAATAAATTTAGAGAGATTTGATGATGCGCTTGAAATTGTCAATCAAGTATTAAAATATGACAAGAGCTATTATACAAAATATCTAAAAATAGGAGTATTATATAAGCTACATCATTATGACGAAGCACTTGAGCTCTTAGATTCGATATTAAAAGAAAGTCAAGCACTAACATTTTTAACATCCAAACTTCTTATTTTAGCCAAATCTGGCGCAGATATAGAAGAATTTGTATCATTAATTGATAAAATATTACTGGTATTAGAAAATAGTGATGTAGAAAATAGTGATGATGTACGCAGAGTTATTGAGGCAATTGAGATTTCGAAACTACCTGATGAAATTAAATCATTTTATATTTTTAGTATCTTTGATAAATTAAAAAAATACCCACAACTGCTTTATAGAGCTTTATCAATGTCATTAAAAGGTAGTAGCCATAATCAGAAACTGATTAATTTCTTCTTAAAAATATTAAGTGGAATTGACAATACTAATTTAATAAGTTTTAGGAGGCCTGATAATTATGATCCAGATCCTAAAAAAAGAGAATTACAACCTAACAATTAAAACAGTTGATATATACCTTTATATATAATAAATATATCTTATAAATTATAAATATATTTATATACTAATATTTCCAATTTTCTAATTTTTAATATCTTTAATTTTCCCATTTTTTATTTTAAATAATATACTAATGCTGTGCTGCTTTCAAATTTCTCTTTCAATACTTTTTTCTAAATATAAAGGATATTTTTTATCACAAAAATTAAAATTAAACAGTAAAGTGAATATGAAATAGCAAAATTATTGATAAAATATGCAATATTCCTAAATTGAAAAGATATAAATATCAAAAAATTCCATATAAGGTAATAGTGCTTAAAATGGTAGAAAAAAGCCTTCCAGTAGAAAAATATTCAGAATTACTAAATCATATAAAGGAATTGGAAATACAGAAAACAGAAGTTGCTAATGAATATTATACATTTCATAAGCAGTTTATGGACAAGCTTAAGGCCTCTAATCTCGAACTATTTTTTAGCTATTATAAAATTAATTTTAAAGAAGTAGCTAAAATTGCTGAAAATAAAAATATTGAAGAAATAAAAAAAGAATATGAACTATTTAAAAAAGATAAAGAAGCAAAAGAAGAAGTTTCAAATGAGGTTAATAATAAACTAGTTGAGGTGTTGTATAAAATTTATGAAATTTTTTCAAGATATGAGAAAGTTAAATTAGATGAAAAAGATATCAAGAATATAACTAAAAATTTAGATAATTATAAAAACCAGTTAATTAAAGATAAGGTTCTTAAAGATTATATTAAAATAAATGAGGAATTATTATTAAACTTTAAAATTACTCAAGGTTTAAATTCAATAGGTATCAATGAAAACAATTTCATAGATGGAATTTTTAAGTTGTTTGAAGAGTTTAATTCTTTAAAAGATAAAATTAAAACTGCTGAAAATAAGATTGAAAATATAAATAAAGAAATAGAAAGATTGAAGAGTATTATAGAGGTAAGATTTATTGATTTTAGTGATTATAATAGCTTCAAAAAAAATATCAATAAAGTTTTGGATAATATAAATGATGAAAATGATGAATCCACACGTCTCCTAAAACACCTTCTTTTAATTACAACCCTTAATGAAAAATATTTTAATATATTAAGGGATTTTGTTTATCAACAAAATAAATATTTTAGGAATAACAAGGGTAATATAAATAATATTGATGATATTAGAAGCATAGATATAAATCTAATAAAAGAAAAGTCAAATATAATTGAGATATTATTTTTGGAACAGTATATTAAAGAGGTAGAAGAAAAAAATATCATAGGTATAGAGATTTACAAAGAGCTTCTAGAGATAAATATAAATGAATATGAAAAATTACAATTAAATGAAAGTATAGATAATAAAAAACTTAAAGAACTCGAGGAAACTATAAAAGAGGCTAGAATAATTTTACTTATAGTATTAATACAATCTAATTATACACCTTTCAACAAAATAAACGACGAAAATATCAACAAAATAAAAAATATTAATTTGCCAATTAATTTTGATAAAAATGATTTAAAAAATATAAATCCTATTGTAGATACAATAATAGACACTCATTTGAAAAAAGAGTATGATAAAAGAACTAAGCTAATTGATAATAATATTAATAATATAAAAAAGTTAATCAATAATATAAAATAAATTTTATCTTTAGATTATTTAGATTATAAAGAGTTTATTTATTATATTTATTATGTATGTAAAAATAACTTCCTTATATTTCTTTCACTTTAAATTTTGATTGTATATTTTCTCTCTTCAACCAATCTAACGCCTTTTTAACAAAATAATTATTCTCATATTTAAGGTGCTCAAGTATATTATTAATAATTTCCTCTTTATTATTTAGTTTTTTTGCTTTAATTATACTGACTATTGCTGCTCTTCTTTTCCAAGGATTTTTTGAATATATCCAATCTATAACTTTCAATATATAAGCAGGCTGTATCTCTAGAAGGACTCCTATTACGTCAGTACTTAAAGTATCACATAACGCCCAATTATTTATTTCTCTATCAAGTATTTCTTCAATTAATGAAAAATCAAAAAATTCATGCTTTTTTCTCTTTAAAGCATATCCTAATAAAATAATACCTGCTAATTTTTCCTCAAATATTTTTGATCTAATTAAGTCGTGTGATGCAGCGATAATCTCCGAATCATTTAATATTTGAAAGTAAACTTCATTGATAATTTTTCTGATTGTAGCAACACTCACACCATAATATTTAATTTCTTCTTTGAAATATTTATTTCTGTTTTTGATATTATTTATATCAATTGAGGCTTTCAAATCTCTTTTAATTATTTCAACAATGTTTAAATTGTTCATGCTACTGCACTTTTTAATTATCTCTAAAATTTCAATTGATTATATATATAATTTCAACCTATAATACTACCCCTGATTTCCTTTCCTTTAACATATCTTTCGACATCTTTTATCTTATTTGTTATAACTATTTTGATATTATTCTCTTTACAAATCTTTATTGCAAGAGGATCAAAAATAAAGCTGCTTCCTGGCTTCCTTCTATCTTTTTGAAGCTCTATAGCTGCGTCGTAGCTTATATGCTTTATGAGCCTGCTTTTTTTGTAAATATGTGGATCTTTATTATACACTCCTTTCTCTCTCGAAAGATTGAATAATATATCACTATTTAGCGATTTAGCTGCGTATGCGGCATCGACGTCAGTAGTCCATCCCTCGAGATAGCCGCAGGTTACGATCGTCTTATCGATAGGTTTGAGCTTTCGAGGATCGCCTTTCAAGAATTGCAGGTTTAGGGCTTTTGCTACTATCATGGCATTCAAGCATGTGGCTTCTATTCCAATTCTATCGAGGGTTTTTTCATCAGATATGTTGAGGAGTGAGCCGAGCTTGATTGCTAGCCTGGCGATTCTGCCGCCACCTACGACGAGCACTGCGTTGGAGTCGAGCGATTCTAGCATTGAGCCGAGTTTGAGGAGTGCTCTCGCATTGTATGAAAGGAATGAACCTCCAACTGAAAATATGTAGGTTTTTATGCAAGCACCACTATATATTAAGCAAATAAAATAAATATTTAATAAAGCATAGACTGACTTACTTTATAAACAAATATAAAATAAATAAAATTATAAAGATTGGTTTTGATTTTTAAAAATTTGTCTATATTGTTGATTATAATCTTTTCTATTAGAACTTCTAAAACTCTACCTATATTTATTATTACCTTATTATTACATTTTATATGTATCTTTATATATCTTTACTTTATATATCTTTATTATGAGGGTGTTGAAAATTTATAAAACTTTCACTTCCACTAATGCAAAAATTTTATTATATTTTATTATCTTTTACTTTTATATAAAACCCAGGCGGCTGAAACTGCGACTAGTTTTGAAAGACGTCTTATAATCGTTAGCGGAGCCGCCGCATTATGCAGCGGACAGCCCCAAAAGTGATTTACATGAAATCACTAAAAATATTGAACCTAAAGAATATTATACCTTTTGTAGGAAACGCGGCTAGTTTAGTAGCAAGAGAACTTGGCCATTGGTACATGAACGGAGCAGCCTACGGTAAACATATTGTTGCACTTGCTGTAGAAAATATATTAATGTGCAGCGATAGAGAACTTCCTGAAGAATTAGAAGATAGAAGACTTCTGACAATTTTAGGATATAAAAGTCCCCCAGATCATTCTATATTCTCCAAAGTTCGCAAAGATGTTGGCGAAGAAAAGATTGGAAAAGTTGTAGAACTTATAATACAAGAATTCTATAGAGGAAGGGTTATATCAAGTATTGCAATAGACAGTACATACATTCCATACTATTTTGAAGAAGACTACGATGCTACATATGGATATGTTACTCTGAATAAAAAAGAACAAAAACTACTGAAAGAGAAAACGCAAAAAGGCATTAAGAAAGGCTACAAACTCCATATAATATATGATGTAGATACTAGAATCCCTCTCTACTGGATAGTTCTTCCTGCAAACATACACGATAAAGATGCATTCAAAACATTATTCGATTATGTAATAACACATTTTAAGTTTGCACACAATGCAAAGTTCCTTGCAGATTCGGCATATGATTCTACAGATGTTCGCCTCTTACTGAGAGAGCACAGAATAATATCAGTAATTGCAGTTAATGGAAGGGGGCACTATAATTCAGAAAAACCAAAAGATAAGGATTATAGAAAGAGAAGTGCAATAGAAAGATTCTTCTCTATATTAAAGATGAAATTAAACCTTCTAAACGTTAGAGTTAAAGGACTGCAAAGAGTTACTGTACACGCAAACAGTTGTATACTTGGATATCTACTGAAGTATATACTCTAAAATATTTTTTAATATATTATTTTTAATACTGAAGAGGATTTCGGTTAGTCAAAAGTATCGACGCCCATATTTTTTTAATTAAAAATTTATTGATTTTAAATAGAAAAATCAGAATTAAAATCTAATAAAAACTCTCCAAACCAACAATTTTTAGAAGTTTGACGTTATATATATTAAATTTTCAACAGCCTCTATCTTTATTATATTAATATTATTATATAAGTATAAGCGTAGGCAAAACAAAAGCTTTAAATATCTGAAATGTCATAATAATATATTGGTGATTATGTGACTACTGGAACTAAAGATAAACCTAACGAGGTTAATAAAGTAGATGTTAATCAACAAAAATATCCTACTAAGGATATTTTTTTAAACGTTGGGGAGTGGTTTGGGTTTAATGAAATAGGAGAAAGCAAAGAATCATCAAGCTCTTCATCAGCAAAAGGAAAAATTCCTGAGCCATCTAACAAAAGTAAAGAAGAGTCTAACAAAAGTAAAGAAAATTTAATGAAATTAACAAAGGAAATTGAAGAATTAAAAGATAGAATAAAAGATAATAAAGAAAAATTAAAGAGTGGTAATATTACTCCAATTCCACTTTCTCATTTAAGAGCATATATTACAGAGACAGAGGGGCTTAATGCTTTTGACAAATTTAGACCTATTCTTCAAAAATTTGCATTTTATGGTGGAGATGTAGAAAATAGAGTAAACTTAAGCACAGAACAAAAAAAATTAATTAACGAATATGTAGAATATCTTTCCAGTGTTGCTGAAAAAATACAACATGCAAATTTAAATGACATAGAAAAGTATCTAAATTACCTTGAAAAGGAATATAAAAAGATCCCAAATAGTAATGGGAATAAGAAAAAAGAATATGAAGAAAATATAAGAAAAACTAAATTATTTTTAGATGCTGGAAGAGCCTTAGCTAAGGCAAACATCACTGATAAAGATGCATTTAAAAAATATATTAATGAGCCTAAAGAAGTAGAAGTAAATGGTAAAAAAGAAAAAATGTCTGTAGTAGAATATGAAGAACTAATATATAGAAATAATTATAAAGAGTTAAGAAAAATGGAGCAAAGATTAGGAGCTTTAGAAGAAAAATTATCAAAATATAGTATAGGAAATTTGTCCAAGGATGATCTCAAAACTTTAATTGAGTATATAAAAAAGGATCAAAAAGACTTCAACAAACTAGATCCTAACTCAGTTGCTGTGCATGAAAGAACACAAAGAATCCTCAAATGGGTTGTTTACCAAACAACTGTACTTAAAAATGATAAATACCTTCAAATACTACAAAATTTTGTTGAGAGTAATGGTGTATTATTTAATGGTACATACTACCTTCCATTTTTATTAACTGAAAGGCAACAAACTCTATTAGAATTTGTTATGCTGGATGAATATAGTAAGGAGGTAAAGGGGAAAGGTTCGGGAGAAGATTTTATGATAGATGGGGTAAGAGACTCAATCAAAAACTATATTGAATTAGTAGGAACAGGCAATGCTGATCAACAAAAGTTAAAGGATCTAAAAGAAAAAATTCTTCAAGGTTATGCATTAATTACGGCAGTTGAATTAAGAAAACACCGATCTTTAAAAAACACTGTGAAAAACATACCTAAACTAAGTGAAAAAATAAAACTACTTTCTGAATTAGATATTATTAATACTACAATAAATGATAAGATAATTTCAGCGGCAAAAGATATACAGGATGCATATATAGATATACAATTCAATAAAATCATAGGTATAGATAACAATATTATTCAAGAAGAGAAAAAACCATCATTTTGGAACAGAATAAAAGTAGGATTTGTAGGATTTCTTCACAAATTACGATTGAATACACCACATGAGGTAAAAGTAAAGAAAGGCGAAGTAAAAAAGGGAGAAGAACAGAATAATAATGCAGGAGGAGGACAAGTACCTGTGCAGAATAATAATCCAGTAGAAGGGCAGAATAATAATGCAGGAGGAGGACAAGTACCTGGGCAGAATAATAATCCAGTAGAAGGGCAGAATAATAATGCAGGAGGAGGACAAGTACCTGTGCAGAATAATAAT
>Ga0080003_1000920_pt1 | contig 17274 bp, 16 predicted proteins | sample JossMetagenome_FD_69206 | JGI IMG/M metagenome (GOLD analysis project Ga0080003, IMG submission 69206) | Hot spring microbial communities from Joseph's Coat, Yellowstone National Park, USA - JC2_E (SPADES assembly) (version 2) | ecosystem: Environmental > Aquatic > Thermal springs > Hot (42-90C)...
CGTATTTGGCGCATTCGGTGCAACTATAGGTTTTTCAGGTCTCATCGATGTTATTCTTATAGGTTTTACATTGCAAAATATCAGCGAGGGGTTTCCGATTTATTCATCCTACCTGAATTATGGGAACAATAAGGTAGCTCCTTTGTTAATCTTGTTCCTTGTAGGTGGCGTGCCAACAATTATAGGGGGAGTAACAGGATTTTATTATTTCTCTAAAGATTTTATATTATTCTTTGATGGTCTTGCCATAGGCTCAATTCTATATGTTATTTTGCCTATGTTTAAAAATATTCTTAATCTGGAACAGAAGGGAAAATTTAATTCTGTTTATTTTTCTATTATGATAGGATTTATAACAGGCTTTATAGTAAATCTGATTTAAGGAAATATATTGTTAAAAATAAAGGAATAATTTGTTATATTGTATGGTTATGGCGATCTAATGAAAATATTTGATCCCATAGTAACCAGGAGGAAAAATCAAGGAATAGAATCATGATGTTTCCAATGTGTATGTATTCATCAAATAACGGGAGTGTAAACAATTTTCATATTTTGCACTATGCCACAAGGACAATGGGTTGAGTAGGTATTATAATGATAGAGTTTACTTCAGTGGATTATCAGGGAATGATAAGTCCAAATGACCTAAGATTGGATTCAAAAAAACACTCAGAAAAACTCAATCCACTATTAAAGATAATAGAGTCATACGGTGGTCTTTCTGGCATACAACTAAGGCACGCAGAAGGAAGGTTGGCAACTACCCACCAGCAAAAGGTAGGGGAAAATACCTGTAGACAAGGGAGGCTGGAAATCCATAACACTTTCATTTATTCCGTATAGGGATTCATGGGATACGCCTGAGCAAATGGATAAAGAATATTTAACTACTGTTATCAGAAAATTCGCTGAATCCGCTGGACTTGCAGCCAAAGCAAATATAGACATAATAGGGATACACGCAGCCCAAGGATATCTCATACATTGATTTCTTTCTCCAATCACGAACAAAAAATGACAACTATGGAGTAAATATAGAAAACAGAAGCAGATTCCTAATTGAAATAGTCAATGAAGTGAGGTCGAATATTCCGGGAAGTATGACACTATTTGTGAGAATCTCTGGAAACGACTATGTAGAGGGTGACTGGAAAATTGAAGATAGTGTTATACTTTCTAAGATGCTGTATGCAAACGGAGTTGATCTTATAGATTGTTCATCAGGCGGGATTGCACCAAGTATCAGAATGCCCGGCGATAAAGCATTTAACCTACCAGTATCATCATCAATTAAGAAGGATTGCAACATTTTAACATCTGTGATAGGAAATTTAGATACAATAGAAACAATGCAAAGTATATTAGAAAATGGGCAGGCTGACTTGGTCACGCTGGGAAGATTACTAATGAGAGATTCATACTGGCCTTCCAGACAGGAATATACTGAAACAGGTAAGAAGTTCTTTCCCGAACAGTACGCTGATGGATTCAGAGGTTTAGTTAAAAATTAAACTTCATCTAATACTATTAATCCTTTCCCTTAAATTTTTTTTATCTATCTTTCCTGTACTGGTCAAAGGCATCTCATCAATCTGTAAGAATTTATCTGGTATCCACCACTCTTTAATCTTTCCGTCCTGAACCATTTTAGAAAGTGCATTCCTCAGTTCATTTTCGTTGAAGGTCATACCATTTCTCAATTTCACAAAACACCAAGGCCTTTCTCCCCATTTCAGATCTTCCTTTCCGATAACTGCTGCCATCTCTACTGAATCAATATTTGAAATTGCATTTTCTACAATTGCGCTAGGAATGAATTCTGCTCCGCTCTTAATTAAATCCTTTATCCTATCTGCAATCCTGATATTTCCTTCAGAATCCAAGTATCCGGCATCTCCAGGCATAAACCATCCGTCTTCAGAGTAAGCCTTACTCGATTCTTCGGGATTATTGAAGTATCCTTCCGGAAGCCATGGAGCTCTAAATTTTATCTCTCCGCCTTTTGAACTGTCAAATTCAAATTCAGTATATGGTGCCGGGGTTATGGAATTTGTAGATATTTCGAATTCATCATATTTTTCTCTAGAACCTTTTCTCTTTAGTGTTCCTATACCAGCTATGAGTCCATCAGTGAATCCGTATATAGATGTTAATTCTATATTCTTTTTAAGAGCCATATTTACAAGCCCAGTAGGGATGGCAGCACCACCTATCAGAATTTTCATTCCATTAAGCTTATCTGAATTTGGCGATGAAAGTAAAGAATAAAGCATAGTAGGGACCATGCTCATCCATGTCACTTTCTCCCTTTCGATCAATGATAGAGTGCTCTCTGGATCAAAACGCCCATCCATTACATATCTTGAACCAAGCATCGTGGCAAAATATAATGTCCCCCAGGACCAGATGTGGTAATAAGGGATAAGTGAGAATATTATGTCCTTAGATGAAATTCTTGAATTCCCATCATATGATGAAAGCATAGTAAGTATTGACCAAATTGCAAGAACCATATCTCGCTGAGAATAGATTATTCCCTTCGGTTCATTAGTAGTACCCGATGTAAACAATACTGACGCTTTATCCGTTTCTAGTGATTCTGGAAATTTTGTATTAGTTTCGCCATGCAGAAGATCTTTAAAATAGTTATAATCACCCTGGAATTCTCCGAGAGCATAAACCTTTTCCCTCTCTATCAGACCCAAAGAAATTATCTTTTCCACAAGTGGCGTAAAGTCCTTCGAAAAAAATAGGGCTTTATCCCTTGCAGATTTAATTGTCCTTATCATCTGGTCTGGCGGAAGTCTAATATTTACTGGATGTATAATTGAGTGGCCAAGTGGAATTCCGTATAGAAGTTCTGAAAATTCTATCGTATTCCAATCTAGTACGCCTATTGTTTTTCCGCCTAAATCCGAATTAATGATTGCATTACTAATCAAAGCACTTTCATTTCTGAAATCCTTATAGGTTATCCTACGATCTTTATATAATAAATATTCATCAGGATTTCTCATTAATGTTTGGGTAAATAATCTGTCAAGAGTTAGTCCAATCGATTTATTTTTGTTCAAGATAATCCCTAAAATATATTATTGAAAATTCACTATTTTAATTTTATCTATAATTTCGGATTGAAAAAATTAGGAAACTCTACTATATATGAAATATTTAAGTATTTAAATATCCATTATAATATTATGGTAGGAGGATTTACAGGGAAAATATTGAGGGTGAATCTCGATAAACTTTCGGTTAGCATAGAGAATACGAATATGGAATGGGCACGTGAATATATTGGAGGCCAGGGACTTGCAACAAGATATTTTGTCGAAGAGGTAGACGCAAGTATTGACCCATATGATCCTGAAAATGAACTCATAATAGCTCCTGGACCGCTTACAGGAACAAGCGCTCCAACAGCGTCAAGGTATATGGCTGTAACTAAAAGTCCATTGACAGGCACCATTACAAGAAGCAATTCAGGTGGTTTTTTTGGTGCAAAGCTGAAGCACTCAGGTTTTGATATGATAATAATAAAGGGAAGGGCAAGGGAGCCCGTTTATATTTTGGCTGATAACGGGAATGCATACATAAAGGATGCAAAACATCTATGGGGTAAGGATGTCTTCGAAACAGACGATATTCTGAAGAAGGAAAATACAGGTAATGTTTCAGTTGCCTGTATAGGCCCTGCAGGAGAAAATCTTGTAAAATTTGCATCAATTATGAATGATAAGCATAGGGCTGCTGGAAGGAATGGGGTTGGCGCAGTCATGGGATCTAAGAATTTAAAAGCAATTGTTGCCGGTAATGGAAAGATGCCTGCAATAGCAGACAAAGCCAATTATCCCGCGGTTCTTGCAAAAATGTTGAAGAAACTCAAGGAAAATCCAGTAACATCTCAGGGACTTACAAACTATGGAACGGAGGTGTTGACTAATATCATCAATGCAAGTGGCATTTATTCTAATAAAAATAGCAGTGAATCTGGGGAGGATAATCTTGCTGATGATGTAAGCGGTGAAACGCTTGCCAAAACTTATCTTATAAGGAATGCTTCATGTTTTGCGTGTCCAATACACTGTGGAAGAGTTGTGAAGTTTAATGAGAGGGAGAGCGAAGGTCCAGAATATGAATCGACTTGGGCTCTTGGACCAAATACGGGCATTCATGATTTTTATCCAATAATAGCAGCAAATGATAATGCGGATCGGCTGGGATACGATACAATAAGTGCAGGTTTGACATTTTCATCAGCTATGGAAATGTATGAAAAAGGTATAATACCAAAGAATGACGTAGGGCCAACTAAATACAATTTTGGCAATCCATCCGCACTTCTAGAAATGAGCATAAAGGTAGCTTACAGAAAAGATTTTGGCGATGCACTTGCAGAGGGTTCTTATAGACTTGCTAAGAAATATGGTCATCCAGAATTCTCAATGAGTGTGAAGGGACAGGAACTAGCGGCATATGATCCTAGGGGTGTATGGGGAATGGCTCTTGAATACGCTACTAGCAATATAGGCGGTTCACATATGAGGGCATATACTATATCCAATGAAATATTGAATGTGGAACCGGTTTCAAATCCGACTGAGCTGAAGGGAAAAGCAGAGCTTGTAAAATATGTACAAGATTTTACCGAGGTTATGGATTGTTCAGGTCTCTGTCAATTCCCATCATTTGCTCTGAATCTTGATGATTATCTTGAACTGATAAATGCTGTGACAGGATTCAATTATTCCAAAGACGAAATTCTCGAAGCGGCAGAAAGAAACTGGAATCTAGAAAGAATATTTAATCTGAAAGCTGGAATCTCTCCAGAGGAAGATAGACTTCCAGAAAGATTCTTGAAAGAGCCAATGCCTAAGGGGCCAAACAAGGGGAAAGTTGTTCCTTTAAAGGAGCTGATGGAAGATTATTACAGAGTAAGAGGCTGGGATGAAAGAGGTATTCCCACTAAAGCCCTCATTGAAAAATTAAATCTAAATTTCTATAAATTTTAACCTCCTGCCACCGGGGGGAATAAGTCTATGACATCCCCCCTGTTTATTTTTGTATCTAGACCATTGAGAAATTTTACATTTTTACCATTCACAAGAATTATGATATTGTGCCTCATATTTCCATTTTCATCTCTCATAATTTTATTGTATTCAGTATTGTCAAATGATTCAAAAACTTCTAGAATCTCCTTTATGGAGGTGGCATCTATAGTGAATTCATCTTTCCTTAATATCTCTCTCAGATTTGCATAAACTCTTATAAGAGCCATTGTTAAACTTCAATGAAAATACATTCTTTATATTTACCCCTATTTTAAATTTTAACAAATTATACAAAAAATGAGAAAATTTCAAAACTATGATCTGATAATTGAAGAGTAAAATCTAGCTTTTTGTCAAAATAATGAAATAAATCGTTATAAATCATTAGTTATTAATTAATTGATGAAAAATCAATTGGAGAAGTTAGCTATTATTGGAGGCGGCACAATAGGTATTTCTATTGCCATACCACTCCACCAAAATGGTTATAAAGTAACTGTGACAAGAAGAAATATTGAAAAGATTAGGGAATTAAAAGATTATGGAATAAAAGTATCAAATGACAATGCCGAATCAGTAGAAAAATCCGATATAATTATATTTGCGCTAAAGCCTTATGATATAATACCAGAAATGGAAAAATTGAACAAATTATTGGAAGGAAAAATAGTAATATCAATGGCGGCAGCCATATCTCTATCACAGATGAATGAAATTCTTAAAAAATCTTATCTCGTTAGAGCCATGACAAATATTGCAGCAAAGGTCAGTTCAGGGTTCACACCATTTTCTGTCCTTGTTAAGGATGAAAAAATTATTGGAAAGGTGGAATCAGTTCTGAAATCATTTGGTGAAACTCAGCTTGTTGAAGAAAGATATATGGATGCATTGACCGCCTTAAGCGGTAGTGGTCCTGCATATATTCTCACAATAATAGAAGCGATGATGTATGGCGGTCTGAAAGTTGGATTGCCCAGAGATCTGGCTCTAAAAGCTTCATATCAGACTGTTCTTGGATCCGCAAAGCTTTTAGCAGAAAGTACAGAGCATCCTTCTGTAATAAAGGAAAAGGTAATAACTCCAGGCGGGGTTACAATAGAAGGAATATTCGAGCTGGAGGATTTAAGATTAAGGACAGCAATTATGAGGGCCATAGAATCCTCGACAAAAAAATCAAATGAGATATCAAAAGCAATTGAAGAAAAAATAAGGAAGAAATAAAGATTATTTCATTTAAAATACGGTGCCCTGAATTTCACACCATTCTTTATCATATTAATGCTATCGTCATATCCAGCGTCAGCATGTCTGAGGACTCCAGATCCAGGATCGGCGTTCAGGACCCTTTTTAATCTCTCTTCAGCAGATAAAGTTCCATCTGCCACCACAACGAATCCTGCATGGATACTGTTACCAATTCCGGTTCCACCCCCATGATGTACGCTTACCCAGGATGCACCGGAAACAGCATTCAAAAGGGCATTCAGAATAGGCCAGTCAGCAATTGCATCGCTTCCATCCTTCATCTTTTCTGTTTCCCTGTATGGTGAGGCAACAGAGCCTGTATCATGGTGATCCCTACCTATAGCTACAGGTGCTGAAAGCTCACCATCCCTGACCATCTGATTTATCATTAATCCTATCTCCTCCCTCTGACCGTATTTTGCATAGCATATCCTGGCCGGGAGGCCTTGGAAATGAACCTGTTCTTTCGCGAGTTTTATCCATTTGATGAGATGTTCATCCTCTCTAAATCTCTTTATTATTGCATTATCTATAGCGTAAATATCTGATGCCTCCCCGGAAAGTGCAAGCCATCTGAATGGCCCGGAACCTATGGCAAATAGGTCTCTCAGATAGGCAGGTACGTATCCAGGTATGTCAAAAGCTCTATTGTAACCAAACTCCTGCGCCCTTGTTCTCAGGTTATTTCCGTAGTCAAAGGTTTTAGCTCCATTATCCTGGAACCAGACTATAGCCTTTACTTCCTTCACTATGCTCTCATAAACCTTCCTCTTGTATTCCTCAGGATTCTTTTTCCTGAATTCCTCGGCACTCTTGACTGAATAACCCTCCGGAATATATCCAAGATTAAGGTCATGTGCTGCGGTCTGATCCGTCACAACATCCGGAACTATCCCCCTGTTCTTAAGTTCCTCATATACTGTTGCTGCATTCCCGAGTATCGCTATGGAGGTTGCCTTCCCTTCTGCCAATGCCTCATCTTTCATTTTCAATGCGTCATCCAGTGATTCTGTCCAGCTGTCAAGGTATTTGTCTCTGAGTCTCCTGTTTATTTTCTCCATATCCACCTCAACAACAACTGCAACTCCTTTATTCATCTTTATAGCCAAAGGTTGTGCTCCTCCCATCTCTCCAAGACCCGATGAAAGAACCCACTTCCCTGCAAGTGAATCCTCTCTAAATTCCTTTCTTGCGAGTGCAGAAAGTGTCTCATATGTACCCTGCAGTACACCCTGTGTACCTATATATATCCACGAACCTGCAGTCATCTGGCCAAACATAGTAAGTCCTTTAGCTTCAAGATCCCAGAAAATGTCATCTGTTGCCCACCTTGGAACAATCTGTGCGTTAACAATAAGAACTCTTGGAGAAATTTCAAAAGTTTTGAAAACTCCAACCGGTTTCCCTGACTGTATGAGTAGAGTTTCATCATTTTCGAGTACTTTAAGGTTCTCCACTATCTTATCAAAAGCCTCCCAGTTCCTTGCCGCTTTACCTTTTCCTCCATAAACTATTAGGTTATCTGGATCTTTTGCAACCATTGGGTCCAGATTATTCATTATTAATCTCAGGGCAGCCTCCTGCTGCCATCCCTTTGTATTCAATTTACTTCCCCTAGGTGCATGTATTTCTCTATGCATGAAAATCAATAGGTAATGCAGAAGAAGGTCATATGATTTTTCATAAAAATTTTACAATCAATTGTTAAATAAAAAAATATAAAAATTAATCTGAATGTCAATTGTTGGTGTATCCCAATTTAACAGCCTTTTTTACCGCGTTTTCATAACCTGCTATCCCTATGATCACCACAGAAAGTATGACCAGTATAAAACCAATTCCAAGATGATGAAGATTGTGAACAAGTATGGGAGTGGTTATCGAGTAGTCAAGGATCTGCGGGTATATTACCGAAAGTATCCCTCCCGCAACGAAAACCAATCCGCCATATGCAAGAACCCAGGAACTTATACCTCTTGAAACATAATTCAGGCCATCTTTGGAAAGTTTTTTCACCTTTGTGATCCATGTTCCAAAAGCCGCTCCAAATAAAACTTGCATAGCCATTGTTCCAAGACCGAACAGGAGTCCAGGGAGCCAAGCTACATATGCATTGGGCATGGATGGTGATATAACAGTGAAGAGTATGAGTGCAAAAGCACCAAATCCAAAACCGGCAATCAAACCATGAACAAATGCCAGTTTCAGAGGAACAGGCCTGAAGTCGTGATGCTCAGAATCGATAGGGTTGATTTTGTGTTGCATTTCAAGTTCTTGATCACGGCTTCCCCTTTTATGAATTCCAAATAGGTGCGATAGAAATTCCTCAATGAGATGGAAGTGAGGATATTTCAATTTTCTCATTATGTACAAACCTGAAAGAGCCATAACAGATCCTACAATTATATATATAATCCCTTCGTAAAATGGAAGGAAGAAAACTGGTGCCAGTGCGAAAAAGGCTACCTCACTTAAAAGAGATCTCTGGACAGTGAATCCAAGTGAAAAAATAAGACCAGCCTTTGCTCCTCCTCTCTTGCCAGTAGTACCTACTGCGTAAGAGAATGTAATTGGCCATGTGTGTTCATCAGGCGTAATACCATGAATTATACCTAACAAAAAGGAAATTAGAAGAGCAGTGTAAACATCCGTATATACTGGATTATATAGATTGATATTCATTCACCTCACCCCGTATTATCTTTTTCCCATGGGGGCATGTTTCAGGATTTCCAAGCAGGCGGTCCATTTCTGATACTAAATTTGCTGAGACAAGATAATCATAACCAGCTGCTTCCAAACATGAATCAACATCTGATTCCCCTGAATCCTTAAGGGCACATTCAATAATCCTATGGGCATAGATTATTATTCCATATCTCTTGATACCTTCCTCAGTAGGAATTATCATACCCCTGTTGCTTTCCAACATTCCCTTCTTCTCCAATCTCCTAACTAGATCAAGAGCCGTTGGGGGTTTAATTTTAAGCTTCTTTGAAAGATCGACCAATTTCAACGGAAATCCTTTCGAACTGTTTTCTACAGCTATCACAAGGCAATCTCTCTCTTTCCTTGTAATTTTCCCGTTCTCCATAAATTAGTATTACACTAATATATTTAGATATTGCCTAATAACCTTGAAAGAGCAAAAAATACCGTTAAAAATATCAGAAGTATCTCTTAAAATATTCTACAAGGAGAACAGACGGATCCAGGGTCTCTGGAATAATGCTTTTCACCTTATCATAATTCTTTGGTTCATTTACTATTGCAATTATTTTTTTATCAAGTTCGTTTCCATACTTATTCCTGATTGAAATTGCATTAAGAATATTCTTACCATCGTCATCATATCCCAGAATAATTTTCCTAGCCCGTTTCAGGTTAAATCTCTTAATTATTATATCCATATCGTTTTCAAACTCAGTAAATATACCCGCTTCTTCAAGGTCTTTATCAATTTCTGGAGTATCCTTCGCTATAATTACGAGCTCATCCCTTGCTATCATATATTTGACAAGGGGCTTGAGAATAGGAGAATAACCTATTATGATAATGTAATCTTCAAGTCTCTCGCTTTCTATCCTTTCCAGGAAACTCACCACCCTTCTTCCTCTATTATATATCAACGGTGCTATTATAACTGTTGTCGATCCAAAGAATGTTCCAAGTCCCAGAATTGCTAGGCTTACTGTGAAAATTCTTGAAACATGAGTGTATGGCACTATATCCCCAAATCCTAATGTTGTTACAACCTCTCCTGTGTAGTATATTGCGGTTATAGGATTATCAATCTTTGGATGGAATTGCGCCCCTAAAATAAGAGATCCGAGAACTCCATAGAACATCACTATTACTATTGCAACTATTGAAATTGAAATTTCAGGTTTGTCGAAGAATCTGGTTGGGAAATTATAATACCTATGAAATAAAATAAGAGAAATAGCAGTCATTATCGTAAGAACAATCAATGGGAAATATAAGATATATGAAAATAAAGAAAGGAAAATAATCTCAATTATTAGTAGGAGAACGGATATTAATGCCAAATACAACGCGTATCTTACTCTCATGAATAGGCCCCTGTAGGCAATAATCATTACCAGGAGTATTAGAATCATGAAAGGCACAGGTGAAAAGAAAGATTTTACTGAAAACAGACTAAATTTCAGTCCATTGTAAGATAAAAAAATAGTTCCAGCAAGTACTAAAATTGTCATAAGAAATAATAAATTAGAAGGAGCTGAAACTCTCTTTGATCGACTCACTCGTTAATATGACCAGATTGCTTAAAATTCTTTTCATAAATTGAAACCCAAAAAGGGAAAGCGTTTTAAATCTATTTTTAATGAACAACCATGAGAATTCTTATTTTTAGCGATATTCATTCTAATAAATATGCCATGAGAGAAGTTATGAAGGAAAAATTTGACGAAGCAATATTCCTTGGAGACATAGTGGATTATGGACCCGATCCATCAGAAACAATAGATATGGTAAGGAGTACTGCAAAGTATATGGTAATGGGTAATCATGATTTTGCAACGGCATTCAATAGAGATTGTCTGTGTTCAGAGGAAAATCATGAACTTTCAGTATATACAAGGGAAAATATTACCCTTAAGGAACTTGGCAAAGAGGATATAAATTTCCTTAGGAAAATCCCTGAGAATATGGATATAAAGGTAGATGGTATTACATTATCGCTCGTTCATGGATCTCCTTCTGATCATCTTTATGGATACCTATATCCATGGAATATTTCAAAAGAGAATTTCAGGACTCCTTTTGGAAGTTATGTTGATGAGGGCATGATTCTTGTCGGGCATACCCATTTTCAGTTCCTGTTACCATTTGGCAAAATAACTCTTTTAAATCCTGGGTCTGCTGGTCAACCAAGGGATAATGATGTAAGGCCGTCATACTCTATTATTGACACAAATTCAGGCATTATAGAGATGAAACGTTTTGATTACGATAGGGAGTCTCTAAATAAAGCTATTTCAGAAAAGGTGACTGATCGAGTACAGAGGAATAAGCTGCTGAACCTGTTTCGATCATTATAATTTATTTACCCGGATGTTATGTTAACCGATGGCAGAAACATTTAAAATAGGAGCAGAGATCAAAGGAAGTAATTTTGAAGCAGAAATGACGGTCGACTCCCTTTACCTTAAGCTAAGAAACAGCAGAGTTGTCAGCAACGCCTCAATGAATGGTGGTTTGATGAATGCCACTGGTATCATAAATTATTCATTGTATGGAAAAAGTGACTGTAAAAACAAGCCTGTAGAATATCTGAGGAATGTATTGCTCTCAAGAGGTATAGATTACTCATCTGTGATTGGTCTTCTAACAGCTGTTAGACCAGACAGATTTGTTATATCCAGGAGCAGTATGGTCACTTCATTCATATCTGCAGGCGTGGATAATGCAGCAACTCCAATCGATGGGTTAAATTATTCAGGAAAAGGCACTATAAATATAATTGTACTTGCAAATGTAAAGATGACTGATGCTGCTATTATAGATGCATTCAAAACATCGGTAGAGGCAAAGAGCTATTCGTTATGGACGAGAAGGGTAACAAGTAAATTTTCAGGAAAAGTTGCCACAGGAACAATCACCGATGTGACAGCAGTGGTTTCTAATGAAACCGGTGAGGAGTTCAAGTATGCTGGAACAGGAACGGACCTTGGGAGCTCAATTTCAAGATCAATATATGATGGGTTAACATACGCCTTAGATAATTTTTATGGTTACAAGAGCGAAGATTAAATGTTTTAATTTTATTCAGGGTGAAAATGTTCCCGATCTTCCTATTCTTCAAGAAATTCAGGGCAAAGCTGAAAAGTTCAGTTTATAGAGCGGCAACTGCTGCCATTGCAGTGGTTATCTACGGAACATTTTCAGAATATTTTATAGAAAATAAAATACCATCTTCCGGGATACATACCCTGTTTGACAGTCTCTGGTGGGTTATGCAGACAGTAACCACGGTCGGATATGGAGATACCCCTGTGTATGGCTACCTGGGAAGAATAAACGCAATGGTCATAATGATATTCGGGATTGGAAGCCTTGGATTTTTTACTGCTTCTCTGGCCGCCAACCTTATGGATTTTCAGCTGGCCAAGAGGATAGGCGAGGTGAGTTTAAAAATGAAAGATCATGTTATAGTATGTAATGTTGATGAAAGAATTAGAGATATAGTAAGGGAAATAACAGATAACGGGATAGAAATAGTTATTTTAAATAAGGAGGAGCCAAAACTCGATGACCTACCATACAGTTTCGTAAAAGGAAGTGCCCTTGAAGAGTCAGATCTGGAAAAGGCAGGAGTTAAATCATCATCAAAAATAATAATACTGCCAGAAAAATCTGAAGGAGATCAGTCCTCTGTTGATGCAAAATCCATTCTCACGTGCATGGTCATCAAGAGATTAAATAAGAATGCTTATGTCATAATAGAGCTTCTCCGGACTGAAAATTCGGAACACGCAAAAATGGCAGGAGCTGATGAAATTGTTGTGAAGGGTAGCATGAGTTCACTAATGATTTCAAATGCAGTAATTTCTCCAGGTGTAAGTAAATTATTTTATGAATTGCTGAGAGGAGACGATGGTTTCAGGATAAGGGAGTATGAACTCGGTACCAAATATTCAGGAAAAAATTGCGGAACCGTATACAATGACTTTGAGAACGGGAGCAGGGTTGTCCTTGGATTTAGAAATGATGAAGAAATAAAGATAAGGCCTGATCCAGAAAACAATGTTAAGTGGAAATATATAATCATTATGGAACCAAGGGATAAATGATTCAAAACTACTACTAGAGCTAATTTTTCACAAAAAATTAAGAAAAAATTAATAAATATAAAAAACATCTGTTAGGCATAACAGGTGATCTTAATGGCAAAATATGTTCTAGTATCAGATAACACATTAATGTATGGTTTTAGGGATTTTCCGCTGCTCGATTTTCTTCCATGTGCACCAGTACATTCTGTTCCTTCCTCAATTTATAATTTCCTGAAGGGCCCTCCATTTCCGGCTCTCCCTGACGGAAGCCCTAAATATGCTCCATATTCAACAAGAAAGCTGGAAGCATCCCTTCTTACAAGATTCCCCCAGAAGGATATTTTTGTAACCCATAACGATTATCTTGAAAAGGCGATAAAAGATGATACAGAAGTTATAGGCGTTAGTACAATGGATCCACTGGGCCTTGGGCCAACCACTATGTCCTACTATGTATTATTTGGCGGGGACTTATATGCATGGGTAAAAAGGGAATGGGAAACTTTGATCGCCAGAATTAATTCGGCAAGGAGAGGGAAAAAAGCTAAACTTTTAATTGGAGGTCCCGGGGTACTTGAGTTTACACAGATGAGAGAGGAACTGGACAAAGAGGGAATAGATTACGCTTTCATGGGGGAAGCTGATGATATAGCTCCAGACCTATTCCAACAGATTGCAGAAGACAATTTGGATTCTAATGTTTTTTATAAAGGCTATACAACATATGATGATAAATTCAGGCGGGTATATCAAAAAGACGAGAAGATTATTTCAAGATCACTTTCAGGGAAACTCTATCCTAAACTTGAGGAAATACCCACTATAGTAAATCCTGCAGTGAAAGGAATGATAGAAGTTATGAGAGGTTGTGGTATAGGCTGTGATTTCTGTGAAGTCACACTTAGGCCTCTGAGATATTATACCGACGATATGATCAAGAGGGAGATAGATATTAATCTCCGGCTTGGAGGTATATCACACGTATGGGTTCATTCAGACGATATATGGGGATATAAACATGATAATTTCTTCAGACCTAACGATGACGCATTAGAACATCTATTCAAGCTCATAATGGAAACTCCAGGTGTCACAGGAACTAATCCCACACACGGAAGGATATCCATTCCATCTGCCTATCCAGAATTATTATCCAAGCTAACAAAGATAATGAAAGCGGGGCCGGACAATTGGATAGGAATACAGACGGGTCTGGAAACAGGGAGTGAAAGACTTGCCAAGAAACATATGCCGAACAAGACTATGCCACTCAAGATTGGTCCTGATGGGTCTTGGGAAGAAATAGTGTGGCAGGGTATATATAATGAGACAAAGTACTACTGGAGGTCAGCCTTCACATTGCAGGTGGGACAGCCAGAGGAGACAGATGAGGACAACTGGGATACTGTAGCTATGATCAACAGGCTCAGTTATTCAAAAATTGATGACGGGAGGGATTTCGAATTCACAGTAACACCGCTACAGAATATACCAATGGGTAGAATAACATCCAAGAAATTTTCCCTTGATTTATTAACAGAATCCCAGCTTGCTGTATATTATGCATCATATAGGCATCTTGCTAGAATGGCATCAAGAAGAGGATATGATGAAGGATCAGGGAACTTTTTCGTCAGAGCGGGAACTGGCTCCATTATATCATTTGGCGGTTTGTTGATGATGAAGGTTGTGGAGAATATTGCCAAGAAGAAAGGTGTCAATATTTCCAAGGTTAAGAATTACGGACTTGAAAACAAAAGGGAATTTACATCAATCAGTTCACTTGCACGTGCCTAAGGTAAAGAATGATAATTAAGTCTTTTGATCCCTGGGTATACAAGGGTAACTTTAATGAATTCATATCACCTCCATTTGATACAATTAATGAAGATGAGGAAGCTGAATTGAAGAAAAATGTGGATAATATAACACACATAACCCTGCCGAAAGATTACGAGGATGCTGGCAAAATTCTTAATTCACTTATCTCATCCGGTAAATTAAAAAGGATGGGTAATTCCATAATTATAGCTACAATAGAATATGAAAAAGATGAAATTAAATTCAAAATTCCAGGTATAATCTCCCTGATAGATTCCAGCGATCCTAGAATTATAACTCACGAGAAAACATTCAAAAAATTCGTAGATGATAGAATGAATTTAATGAGAAATATCAATGGACAGCCGGAGCCAGTATTTGTTGTTACTATTGAAAATTTTGATAATGTTATAAATGAAATTCTCGAAAATGATTCTGCAGACAAGTTGTACGAATTTAATTTCAGAGGAATGAATATTAAAATTTATAGAGTTTCAAATGAGGAAACAATTGAAGAATTAAAAGGTAAATTTAACCTGATGCACGGAATAATAGCGGATGGGCATCACAGGTTCTCAGCCTCGAAAGCTTTATATGATGCGACTGGTGATATTTTCTGGAAATATGTTATGGCGTTTACTGTATCACTTCATAATGAAGGATTAAAAATAAGTGGGGTAAATAGAATTGTAAGATCTTTTTCAAAATTTGAAGAGCTTGAGGAATGCATTTTCCAAAATTTTTCCATCTCAAAAAAATCAAATCACTCAGAAAATAATATAGAAATATATAATGGAAATTTTCTTGAAATCAAGCCAAAAATCAATGGAAGGGGATTGATTGAGGATCTACCCGTTTCTCTTATAAATGATCTAATCTTCAAAAAATGTATGAAGTGGGGTGAAAGAGAGATGTCAGATAATGTTTATTACACAAATTCCTGGAGAGAAGTGGTTGAAAATGTGGATTCAGGGAAATATTCTTTTGGAATACTTATGCCTCCTTTCAACAAGGATAAATTTATGGAAATAGCATTAAAAGGTTTAGTTTTCCCTCAAAAATCCACATACTTTAATCCAAAAATACCATCCGGGATCGCCCTGAATTTAAACCTTTGATTTTAGGTTGTAAATCTTGCCCCTCCAGGTAATATTTTTCTTCAATTTTCCAGATATAAGGTTATATATATAAAAAAAGTAAAGGAGAAAATTATGAATTATAAATAATCTACTCTTTACAGGTGCATTTCTGTAGTTGAAGTAAGAGATGTAAAAAACGGGAATGAGCAATAAAAGAAAAAGATAATGCCCAAGTACCGTCATTGCAATGACTGAAATTATCAGGAATGAGGCTAAGATGTAATATATCATACCGAAAAGGAATATCCTGCTACTGGAAGAGATGGAAAGGGCTGTCTGCCTATTACTCCATTCCAGGAATATTTTAAAATTATCATTAGAGTGAATTAACACTCTTGCATCCTTCACATAAGCAACCTTAAGACCTTTTCTTCTGCAAATATTCAATAAAGAAATATCATCTGAAATTGATGATGAAAATTCTTTAAGATCCTCATCTTCCAACAGGTCACTCCTGAACGCAAGTGATCCACCCCACGCGAATCGAGTGATATTAGATTCCATCATGGATTCTCCTATCATACCCCAGTACATTTTAAAAATTGACCAAAATCCGCCATCAGGATAAAATTTAGGGAATGTAGTCGATAATCCAATATCTTTCTTCGAAAGAGGTCTAATTATTTTCTCAAGCCAATCCCTCTCAACTCTGATATCCGAATCAGCAATTACATAGTATTGAAAATTTCTGTATCTAACAATTGCTGAGTATATAGCACGAACTTTTCCGCTACAATGGGTGCAGCGTGCATCAGAAATAATGTATTCAATACCCACCTCTTTGAGTATATTAAGAGATTCATCATTTTCATCATCAGCTACAGCGATAATTCTAAAATTGCTATATGACTGTTCTTTCAGAGATTTTAAATTATAACTCATTTCAAAATCCTTTCCCTTGACGGGCAGAATTATGAGGACTTCAGGACTAAAAATATCATTTTCATTATATTTATCTTTTTTATAATCGATCCGTCCTATCTTTATTATCAGAAGCCCCAGGGATATAAATATATCGAGTATTATTAAAATTAATAATATATAGTTCAACAGTTTGTCAAGACAATATTTTAGATAAATATTTTTTAGTGATAATTGCTATTAAATGAATGAATATAAAATAAGTTAAGGAGTTTCCTCTGGCAGAATTTTTCTCATATTGCTTTCTTCCGCCTCTATTAAATTGTTTATTGCCCTTTCAGCAAAATCTGA
>Ga0080003_1000921_pt1 | contig 17263 bp, 27 predicted proteins | sample JossMetagenome_FD_69206 | JGI IMG/M metagenome (GOLD analysis project Ga0080003, IMG submission 69206) | Hot spring microbial communities from Joseph's Coat, Yellowstone National Park, USA - JC2_E (SPADES assembly) (version 2) | ecosystem: Environmental > Aquatic > Thermal springs > Hot (42-90C)...
CACGCTTTTAAATCTTTCGGTCTTACTTTCCCTTACTTGTCACGCTTTTCGCGTATTACGTGCAAAAAATTCAAACTTTACTATACTTATCAGTTTGACGGTACATGACAGTAATTTTAATGCAGTGAAGAGAAAAAACAAAGAGGGAAGAAAAATGAAGAGAGATTACAAATGTTTAGAAAATATATTGGTAATATGAGAAAAATAGGGCATAAAAAAAAGGGTTTAGAAATATATTATCAGTTTTCCGTTAAAATACGTAATGACGGGATTTTCAAATTCTGATTTTCCTTTATTTATATTTATACTATCTTTGTTAAATCCGTTATTCATATCCGTTTTTATTATTGCATAATGCTTTTTAAATTCGATAATATCCAAGTATATTCCGCCCCTTATCAATATACTGATAGAGGGAATACCACTAATTTGTATATCAAATACTTCTCCTTTTATTGCTATTTTTATTTCTTCTTCTTCAAATGGTATATTTTCTTTAATTAAAAAATTTTTTAACTCTTCTTTTATTTTTTCTTTTGTGTTTTCGGTTATACTTTGCATATTTTTTCCCTTTTTAATTATGTGATGTTTTATATATAAACTTTTTGATGTAGTGAAGTGAGAAGAATAAGGAATTTATAAAAATAATTTACAATAAAAAAAATTATCTTGATTTCTTAAGAGATTTTTTTAAATAGTCTATTTGTTTTTTACAGTCTCTCCTAAATTTCAACACATAAAAGTCTCTGTTGTCATTAAAAGTTTCTAGTAATTCTTTGGGTATTCTTTCTCTTAAATATTCTGTTATTTCTTCTTCTGTCATATTTCTGTATTCTTCTAATTTTGTTATTTTTTTATCTTTTGCTATTTCTTCAACTATTTTTGTTATTTGTTTTTTTGTTTCTTCAAATTCTCTTATTAAATCGTTTAATTTTCTACTCTCAACTTTCATATTTTTGTCACTAAGGGAATATTTGGTTTTTTTAGCTATTAAAGCTTTTTCTTTCAATATTACTATTTCAAGAAAAGCGTTATTCTATTTTTATTTTTTTCACGAGAAAAATTTTTTTTCAATTTAGGGGTGAACACATTTAAAAGGTGTTCACTCAGAAAAACAAAAATTCAAAAAAGTAATATTATTACTAACATGATTAATAATACTAGTATTTTTTTGTGACTAGTTTGGGCTATACCAAATCAAAAAATTTTTTTAATATATAAACGTAAAAACGGCGTTAAAATGCCTTAATTTGCGTAATACTAAAGGGGAAAAGTGAAAATTATGGGGTATATAAAGTTAGTCATTTTTTAACGTATTATGGTTAATAAGTTTATCTACAATTTCAAATAAATATAATGAACAAAAAAACCAATATCTTTCAATTTTACATAATGGTAAAAAATACTAAGGGGAAAAAGTAGTTTTCATATTAGTGATAAATTTTGTAATGGTAACATATTGAAAATTTCAATTGTTCCATTTTTATCGATTTGAACATCAACATAATAATTATCGTTTATTGCATAAAAATGTTTTATAATAATTTGTTTCTTCATATGTATAAATTTAGGGTGTAAACACTTAAAAAACCAAAAAGTTAATATTACTATTAAAAAATATCAGATTTTTGTTATAAAATTGAAAAACGTAATACGTAAAAGGAAAAGCTTTTATATTTAATAATCCTATAGGTTAGTCATGGAGAAAACAAAATACGTTATAATAAGTAAATCAGGTAATACAGAGTTTTTTATCCAAACACCACATGTAAATAAACTAATAGACCGATATCTATTGAGCCAAACGGGGGTTTTTTATTTGTTGAGTATTTACCCCTTATACACTTCAGTAGAAGAATTTTTAGTAATAGAAGAGAATGGAAAGAGAAAAATTTTTAGGACTAATGCTAAAAATTTCTAAAGTAATTTAATCTTTTTTTTATTAACTATTTTTCTCAATTTTGTAATAATATTACTAATTATAATTATATGTATAATTTATACAAATTATAATATGAAATATTGAATTATGTAATAAATATTCCATAAAAATAACAAACAATTATTTTTGTTATTAGTATAGAAATAAATTGAAGTAAAAGAAAAAGCTTTTATATATGCTTAACGTATATGTGTGTAGTGAATAAAATGGAATTTAAGGAACAAAGAGATATCCAAAAAAAAGTTGAAATAGATATAGTTTCAAAAAATATAAAACTTTTTTATTTAATTGAAAGCCAAATAGAAATCGGTGACATAAAATTTACTGTATCAACTGAAAACGCCATGTCTTTTAATTTGGCAAACGAAGATATAGGATTTCATGAGAATAGTGTGTTACAAATGGAACAAGACACTGTTATTGAACATGAGAAGAAAATTGTTCAAATATCTAAAAATCTAAAGGCACTAGAGGAGTTAGGATATACGAATATAGAACTATCCTAACTCTTTTTTTTATAAACTATTTTTCTCGATTTTCTAATAATATTTTTAGCTATCTAGTTTATACTATTTCTTTATATCCATTTTCTCTCAATTTATATATGATATTACTATTTTCGTTAGTTTGTAAAAGGTAAAGCTTTTATATATGTTTTATATATAAAAGTATGGGGAAATATGACAACTAAGGAGTGTATAGTGGTTTTAAAATGTCCTACATGTGGTGAAGAGTTAGCCCATGTAGGACATGAAAGCGGGTACCCGTATATGTTGAATTCATGTAGGCATTATGTGTGGATAAGATGCGGGAACGCGGTTTGGTCTAAATATCCAGAATGGTGTAAACAAAATTCGAGAAACGCAATTTATGTGGTGAATGACAAAGAGGAATGGTTTTATTTGGTACCCCGTTAAGCTAATCTTTTTTTTATAAACTATTTTTCTCGATTTTCTAATAATATTACTATTTATTTTTTCTAACACTCTTACGGTTGTATATTTTTTAATATAAATGAAATCGAAATAATATGTCAAACGTGAGAAAAATGGAGTAAAAAAAATAAAAAAAATTAGAATAACTTAAAACAAATAATATTAAGTAACGGTTCTAGTACTTCTGGATGCGTTTGTTTTATATGAGGAACTAAGGAAAATCCCTCTAATTCAATATCCCTATTAGTGCAGAAAATTGTATTTTCTTTCGTTGATATGTCATCACCATAAAAAATCTCACGCCCCGTTGCAAAAATCTCTAAGGGGCGTGTAGATTCGTATATCAGAATATTATTTTTCTTATCATTCCATATTTTTATGTACCCGTTATTAGCGGGTATATAAAATTTGTCCCCTTTTATAGCTTGTTTTACAAACGTTATATATTCTCTCTCACCAACATATATCTTTAAAACCGCAAATTTACTGCTTTCAAGACCGTCTTGATGGTTAAAAAAATATGCTTTCTTTAATTGAACTTGATTCTCTTCTTGAGTCTCTTGACTCATATTTATCCCTATACTATTATATAGGTATAGCATATAAAAGCTTTACGTTATAGCTACAAATCATATAATCATGATAAAAACAGATAAAATAAAATAATACAAGATTAGACATGAAAAATTTATACAAGAAAAATAGATTAAAAACAAATGTAATAATACAACAAATATAATAAAAATAGCCAATAAAATATAGGAGCGGGAAAGGACGAAATGGATGAAGGCGTGTTATGGAGTGGAACTATTAAACTTTTAATTCCTTTTTTCCCGCTCCTATAAATGTATAGTAAAAAAAGCTATTTAACTTTTTCGGTAATTTTTTCACCACTTGTAATATATTCAAATACTATGTCCCTAAGTAATTCACTTAGGGATATCCCTTTTTGTTTTGCAATTTTTTCGAGATACTGTTTTTGTCTTTTCTCTATGTGAAAACATGTTATTATATCTCTCTTTTCTTTTTCATTTTCCATTTCATTCACCATTTCTAAGTGTGGTAAAAAGGATATAAAAGAATATCCTATAACTTTACAATTATTTCTTTTTTCTCTTAAACTTCTTTGAAAACAGTATATTAAAGTATAATGCGTATTTCTCTCCAAAATTTTGCAATCTCATAATATTATATGCTACTCTATGCACATCATCACCTAATAAAAATTGCATTTTTATCATTTCTTTCATTGTTATGTCTTTATTAATATAAAAGTAAAAATGATATCCATGCTTACTTTTTGTAATTTTATAGTTTGTTACTTTATACCCTAGTTCTTCAATTATTGCTATCCTTGTACTTATAAACTCATTTTCACTTGTCAAAAAGTCAAAATTTTTATGAGATAAGTCAATATCAATTTTAACTATTTTCGTCATGATTTCTCACTTTTTAGCTTTACATAATTCGTTAATTCGCCATATTTGTTTTCTCATATCATCATCCTTTTCCATATTTTCTATTATGTTTTTGATATTGCTACAAATCTCCTTTTTTGTATTATATCCCATTTTATATAGGAATAATGCTAATTTTCTACCAATTCCTTTCAAATTGACTAAGTTTATAGCGTTCTTAGGTACTCCATTTTCAATTTCTAACCATTTATATAGTGCATTATTCTTATTCTTAATATTTAATGCGTTTAATATACTATAATATGAATATGCTTGCCATGTAGCGGTAGAAATTATGTTTTTAACGTCATTTACGGTAATATTTTCACCATATTCAACGAGGTCTTTAACATCATTTCCTAGTATCCAATCACGTAAGATGTCATATACATCGGCGTTTCTAGATATTTCCTTTATTTTCGGTGAATATGCTATTATTTTCAAAATATCGGTATCAGTATCATAAATATATTGTTTGTAATATTTTGCGTCATTAATGTCCAAATATGAAAATGAAACCGCCCTACCAAAGGGCAATAAGTATAAATACTTATTATCGTCTACATACTGTTCCCCTATCATCTCTATTTCCTCCATATCATTTATTGTGTTTTCAATTTCTTCTTTACTTACTGTTTTTAGCGTAAATGTATACTTAATTGCATTAAATATTTGGTCTAAAGATTCATATTCATTCCTACTTAAATGAGCTAAAACGAATTTTGGTAAAGTTAAATAGGAATTTATAGGTTCTAATTCACTTGTTATAAATTTTAGGTATTTCCTACTTTCCCATTCACTTTTTGCCTCAATTATGCTTACCCCTTCACTATCAAACCTAGGTCTACCCGCTCTACCAGCAATTTGTTTATATTCATTAACAGAAATCAATTTCCATCCCATAAACCTACCATTTTCAATTTGTGGTAATGTCATTTCCCGAAATAGTACACAGTAAATAGGTAAGTTTACTCCTTGTCCTAATGCAGTAGTGCTAACAACAATTTGAATTTTACCACTTTGGATTAATTGTAATATCTTTTGCCTTTCCTCTTTAGGTAAACCGCCATGAAAAAGGGCTACTTTGTCCCTGTATATTGCCCTCAGCTGGTCATATTCACTTTCTGCTCTTTTTCTCGTGTTTTGGAAAATTAGTATATTTTTACCCTTTTCTACAATATAATTTATTATATTCTTTTTTAATATCATTATTTTACCATCTTTCGAAATTAATTTATTACCGTATAAAATGTATTCGTAAAGTGGTACAGGTCTTATATCGGCATTTATAATTTTTGCATTTAGCCATTCGGCAATTTTTTCAATTTGCCCTACCGTTGCACTAGCTGTTATAATCCTAATTCCTTTTTCTAACGCCCATTGTAATACTAATTCAATGGCTTCACTTCTTTTCCTTTCCCTCATATTGTGAATTTCATCTAGGAAAATTAGATTGACTTTTTCTAACCATTCGTAATTTCTCCTTATAATAGAATCAAATTTTTCATAAGTAGTCATTATTATGTTTTCATCAATAACTTCATTGTCATCTATGTACACATCACCAGTTGCTAGTCTTACTGGTGTAATGTTACTTAATTCGTTGAAGACCTGGTAACTTAATGCCCTTAATGGTGAAATGTATACACTTTTTCCTTTATCATTACTTAACATTATTAATTCTGCTATAGTGGTTTTTCCTATTCCAGTAGGTGCTACCATCAAAATATTATCTTTTGTGTTTAAAAAAGTGTTAAATACTTTTTCTTGAAATTGATTTAGTTTTTTTATTTGTAACTTGTTTAATAATTCTTCTAGGTTACTCATAATATTATATACCAGATTACCGTTAAAAGTTTTTTTGAAAACGTGAAATAGCTTAGAAAGACTTTTATACTTCACTATATCAAATATATATAGTGAATATGAATATGAGTAAATCGAAAGCAAAGGAGGAAAATCCTGAAATATTTCAAGAGAAAGAACAAGCAAAAGAAGAAGATATAGAGGAAATTGAGGACTTAAAAGAAGAAATAACAATAGACCAGTTATTTGGGCAAATATTAGTACTAAAGCATGCAGAAATTACTGAAGGTACTGATTTCAATACGGTACATTTAGTTTTTGAAGACGCCAAAGGTAACGAAATTTATGCTAGGACGGCATCGAAAGCCATAGAGAATTCTGTTAGACGATTATTAAATAATGGGCTGAATAATGGTAAAAAATTCAGATTATGCGTAAGCACTACATCCAATAAATTCCATACAAAAACTTATGTTTTCGTGTCACCATCAGTTTGTGAGAAAGTTAAATAATTTTTTTAAAAAAACTATTTTTTATTCGTGTAAGTTGAAATTATTCTTTCGTATTCTTCTTCTGTTAGTAACTGTATAAACTTAGTATTCTTTGGTTTAAACGCTAGTTTATTTCCCTTAACATCTATTATGATTATATCGTTGTATTCCGTTATTTCGGTCACTTCTCCTATAAATATGCGTATGCCAATCATTACTCTTAATTTACAATTTTTTCGTATCTCAATTTCCCCTATTTTTATGTACTTTTCATTTTGGTTTTCCATAACTATATCAAATATTCCATAGTTAAAAAGTCTACTATAATGATTTAAGATACTTTTAAATAGTGGTTTTTTGAGATAATATAATAGTGGTGTATATGAATGAATATATAAAGAAAAAAGTTATGGAAAGTTTCGAGTTTGATAATAATATAGATATAAAACTAGTATGTGAAAAAATGCATAGAAAAGAAGCATATGTAGATTATAAATACGTTGCGAATTGCATAATTTTGCTAAATGATAAGCCTTTTACATTAGAGTTCACTGAATATGACGGTAAAACAACTATCGTTATTAAAAACGGTAATGATGAATTAATGGGGGTAATCAAAAATGAGTAGGAAAACACGGTATACCATAACATTTGATTACAATAATTTTAGCAAATTGGAAACATATGCCAAAATGAACAATATGAACATAAATAAGGTGATAAGGGATATACTAAGAAATATTACTAATGATGAGTATGTGAAAGCTAACGAATATTGCGGGAAAATATCAAAAAGGAATTTAGTTGATAGGAAAATATTCACAGTTGTATTTAACGTGAAGAGCGATATAAGGACATTATCATACCTGGAGACGGCTACTAATGTTTCATGCTTAGTAGATACGGTAATTAGTTACTTTTTTAGCGGTGAGCACGAAATAAAAGCATACGTAATTAAAGATGACAGTATTTTTTAATTTCTTTTTTAGATGATATATCATGTTTGTTAAGATAGTCTTCACTCTCGATTATGAGAGTGGACACCCATTATATATTGACGCTTTAGCTTGTTTTCATACAAAAAGAGTAAGACGTTACATGATAGAGGACGCTAAAAGTTACTTACTATATAAGCTAGATTATCTCTTTAATCCTGAAATTACTAATTCCCTAGAATTTGTTGGTATTGAAAGAATTCCAGATAGAGAAGCTAAAAAAGAAAAATTAGAATGTCCAGAATTTCCTGACACTTTGCAAATGATAATTTGGAAACATAGACATGATACCGTAGGACAACATTACGAGGAGATTGAAAGAGTGGATTAGAAAAGTTTTTATTTTCAATGTAAAAATATTTTTATATGAAATTGCCATGCCAATATTTAATAAAAATATGGAGATATTATATGATGTTCTGTAACGGCATAAATGATGATAGTTTTGCTCGTTGTGCAAAAATGAATTATGACCTTTATGTAGTTCCAAATAAAAAATATGTAACTAAGGCATGCTTTAGGAGGACAACTGAGGCAATAGATAATTACATAAAAAATATACATAATAGGAAAAAAGCGTATATGTATATAGAAAAAATGCTAGCTTACGCAATTGATAGTGATTATAGGTATTACGGTACTACTGAGTTAAATCCCATAGAAGTATTTAACTCAATATCCTGAGATTTCGCTTCAATTACTAGGCAATGTAATATTTTACTTTGTGAAACATTTTTCTCTACTGCTATTTGTAATAATGTAGTTTTAATATCGGCATCAGCCCAAAAGCTAAGTAGGTTTTTATCATCGTCACTATCTTTAACTTTAAGGCATTCATTAACTTCATTTTTGTATGATTCATTGTGGTTATATATATACAATAGCCTTTTTAGTATCTCCTTTTTTGTTATATTCTTATTGTTTTTCTTGATGTAATCTATCTTTATTTGGTCTAAAAGTTTTGACGTTTCTTTTTTTAACGGGACTGCTAACATATGAATATATATGTTAGTAAGGTTAAAAGTTTTGCTATCTCAAATAAATGATAGGATTTAAGTATACATAGAAAATATACTTTTAAAGTTCCATTTAGTTAATATTATCCATGGGTTACATTACTACATCAATTTCTATTTTTGCGGTTTTATTTGACATATTCAGCATAATCTATATCATATACAAGATAAACGAGAGGCAAGAAGAAAGAGAAGATGAGAAAGTAAGGAAACTAATAAGGGATTATTTGCACAGTGATGACTACAAGAATGAAATTAAGGAAATAATAGTAGACAGTATTAACGATTCGAATATGAATAAGCAATTAAACACCTTGATACTGCTATTATGCACAAATATAAGTGAGTTAAAAAATACTAGTATATGTAGAGGTACATGACATGAGTTGCGAATGGGAATATTTCAAGAAAGGAAAAACGCATGACTTATACGGTTTATTAATTTTAATGTTAATAAGCATAATAGAAATATACTATGGGTTTACAGAAAAAAATATGTTCAACATAACAATATGGTTAATAGTGTTTATAATATCTGAAGGGATTTTTGTTGATTTATGGTCTCATTGTTTTCATCATTAAGATTTAAACATAGTGTCAATGTACATTTTTGCTATATTATAAACGCTATAATACTCACGGTATTTGTATTTATCTATTCTCGTGTTAAAATCCAATAATTTAAATAGTGCTTCTAATGCGTCATCAATTTCAATATTGATAAAATTGCCAACATGTATTTGGTTACCAAACCAATATCTTTTCCTACCACTTGTTTTTATCCATACAACATCATTATGGTCTAGTGGAATATCAACCCATGCACCCTCTTCAGGTATTGCTACATTCATCCCGAGAGCCAAAGCCTCAAGTACTGGTATTTCAAAAGCACCACCTCTAACAGGATAAAAGAAATGTGAACACCTAGCCATATAGGAATAATACGATAAGTCATCAAACTCATCAGTCAATGGGTAAGCATAAATCCCGTATTTTATCATTTCATTATAATAAAATTGCGAAACCCTTGCAATTGCATTATAATTTAATACATGCGGTAAAGTTTGTTCAACAATGTCCAGCCCCTTCCGTTCTTTAGAATGAGGTGCATAAATCCAGAATGTATTATAATCATTATCAAAAATATTGTATACTATTCTAGCTTGTTCTAATTTAGGATTTATTGCGTGTGGAATTATATGAATCTTAGTATCAACATCATGAAAACCATTAGCACTCCACCTAGATGGTGTTATTATGCCATCAAATTCTAAGTCATTTATTTTTTGAATCACTCCATCACCTAATCTATCAGTATCACTAACCTCAAACCCATATAATTTACTATGTCTGAATGGAGGTATATTATTAAGACTGAAGAACGTGTAGAGTAAAACCGCATCGGGCTTAATTTTATTGTATTGTTTCATAATATCATCTTTTGGAGTATCATTAGGTATTACATATGTTTTCACTCCATTTTTATTAAATTCAGTTACTAATAAATCCAATTGACTTAAAAAAGATGAATGAAATGATGGGGCTAATATTAAAAGTTTATAGAACATTATAATCACGGGTAATATGGTGGTACTGTAGGTTTTTTTGTTTGCGGTATGACTGGTTGTAAAATGATAGGGTCTATTGATGCAGAAACTATTATGTTTTCAACGCTAGGCGAATTAGTTAATGTTACAGTAGTTGAGAAATTACCGTTAGAATCGGCTTGAGTTTTTGTAATTAATTTAGTAATAGCGTATTGATTTCCTAATACACTAGCATACTCATAGATGGAAACATGGGCATTTGGGGCTACAACACCAGTTTGGGCATATTTAACAGTCCCCGCAAGAGTTAATGTATTTTTATATAATGCAAATTGCGAGAATTGTATTACAAGCATTTCAGAAGTCAATATCTGATAAAATATAAATTTCACTGGCAAATAATATGTATTACCATATTGTATTGGGTTTGAAAATCCAATAGGATAATAGAACGTATTGCCTTGTATCATAATATTATAAAGTAAATTTGTTTGAGGTTTTTGGAATTCTTGTGTTACATATTCAAAATTAAGCGTGTTAATATTGAAAGATATTACTGTTAATGAATACCCACCAGTTGATTGTGCATTAGCTACAGATAATATATAATAAGCGTAAATACTAGTACTCTGTTCTATTGTACCTACATTTATTACAACATTATTTACCCTTATTATATTTATAGTGCAAACAGCAAATGCAAAATCTGTAGAACTATATGTATAAGTTGAATATTTACCAGTATTAACATCTAGAACCGTATAATTTACCTCTGTTGAAATTCCAGAAGTTGTCCCTGTTGAAGTTCCAGAAATTGTCTCTGTTGGAGTTCTAGAATTTGAAACATATGTAATTGTAGTAACTAAGGTAACATAATTAATGTTTGATTTAATAGTAGAACCGATATCTGTGATAACAAAAGTTGAAGTAGAGGATGATGAATATATTGCGGTAATTGAAAGGACTGAATTAGAATATGTGAAAGTTGATGATAATATATACGAATTGAAAGATATCACGGTAGAAACTGTAAACGTGACATAACCTACATAAATTATATTATTTAGCATTGAAACAGATGATATTCCAGAATATTCGGAACTTATAGATGATGGAATAGACAGTAAATAGGATTTATTATATTTTGTTGAATATACTTGTACTCCATAAGGTACAGTGTAAATAATTAATACATCATCATTGTAAAATGCAACGTATTGTATACCAGTAACGTTATTCTGTGATGCAGGTGAAACTGAAATCTTACTATCAGCATAAGTAACTAAATTACTACCAACTAAAGCATAAATCTTATCATCATATATACCCTCATTTCTATAAACTAAATTATACGGGTGTGAAATATAAAACGCATATGACTGAGGGTAAGATACAAAAGCTGAAAAATATTCAGAACTATATGATGCGTATTGTAAATTATAATTAGCTACTATTATATTTTGTGTAATGTCAAAGAACGATATTGAGTTTATGAATAATTCTGATGGTGCAGTATCCAAATTAATAGGCAAATATATAATTTGTTCTGCTAACGGTGAAACTTGAATTGTCATTTTGTTCTCCTCTTTGATATTCTTCTTATTGCCTTTATTAAGTATTTACCAAAATAGTACAATGTTGGTATTCCGATACCTAATTCAAAAATTTGTTGTTCATAATTAGGACGCGTCGTAACGGTTACTTGTCGTAATTTACTTGTAATTGATATACTCCATTGTAATTCTATTTCGTATTGTGGAGCAATCTGTAACTGTGAAGTAGATGTAAAAGTAAACTGAATATCGTTATAAATCCCCTGTTGTATTGAAAGAAATGTAACAAACTCAGGTATGGTAATGTGTGTAATAACTATAGTAACGGGTTGGAAGAAGAACGCTTCATTAGACTGTTGAGGAGGCTTAACTATAATTGGCTTAATATAAAACGCTTCATTAGACTGTTGAGTAGGCTTAACGGTAACGGGTTGGAAGAAGAACGCTTCATTAGACTGTTGAGGAGGCTTTACAACTACAGAACTAATATAGAACGCTTCATTTGACTGTTGTTGAGAACTAGGAGAAGGACTAGGAGGAGGTGAAGAAGTATAACTAGACATAGATAGAGATGGCATAGAATTATTAGGCGGTATTGCACGTGTCCTAATAGCATAAACATACAAGTCTGAAGGTTGAGTTTGTTTGATAACAGTAATAGGTAACTCATACTCTACCACAGATGATCCAAGAGTATCGGTAGTTTGTTCTACCAAATTGTAATTATAATAGAATAATGTTTCGGATGATTCTAAGGAAATAGAAAAAACTGAAAGTGAGTTAATATTAACTGTAAATGAATTAAGTTCATTCTGACCAACATTACAAGCTAGTTCGTTATCACCATAATTTTCAAATGCTACGCCACCTGTATTAACTCTAGTATCAGCACCACCACCAGGACCTATAAAATAAGATGATTCATAAGCGGCATAGCCTACACCTATACCTATTACACTATCTGATACATTTGCTTGAAAATCATCAGGGAAAACAATTAGAAAATCAACTACTAAATTCAGATAATTTGAAGCAGAACTTTGTGTTATTCCATTATTTTCATTAGCACCTGTAATTTCCAAATAGTATGTTTCGAATGTTAAAGAACTAGACCCCGAATTATATACTAATATCCATCCCGAAGGTAATGCAGATAGACCAGCAAAACTTTGATAATAAGGAAATACGTTAGCACCATTATCATAATCGCCTGATAGCGATAACTGTTGGGCTACATATGGGGAAACACCAGTATAAGGATAATTCGATGATGAACCAACTTGCATATAGATAGTGATTGACGAATTAGCACCAATCCCATCAGGCAAATTAACCCATATATTAACTTGCGATAAGTCTGAATTATAACTTTCAATATATGCATAAAGATATGATGAAAAATCAGGATCAAGAGAGAATTGTAAATTAGGTAAATCTGATGGAGATGAAAGAACTGAACTTAAGTCTAATTGTAATAGTTGTTGAAAGGGTGATGGTGTAGCAACTGATTGACTGTTCTCAATCGTTATTTGATAGACTGAACTGCTCATCAATAATATTTTTAATCTCTACATTTTATATATTATTGACATGGTTACTCTTAAACAAGTCACAACTACAACTACAAGCTCAGCGTGGTCTAGTTTCGATTCATCAAAAGGTGCGACAGGTAGAGGAAGTGTACCAAACCCATCATATCCCATATTCTTTTTCGATTACCAAACACCACAAATAGCAGTAGGTTATGTAGTAGGAACTAGTGGATATTCATATGAGGGACAAGCAGATGCTAATTACTTGGTTGTCCCAGCAATGCCATTAACATTCCTAGGTCTAGATTATGTATTAGGTGGTGGTGGCGAATGTGGTCCAGCAAATTCGTGTATGGGAAACGGTAACGATGTATGTGGTCCATGGTGGTATGTATTAAATACATCAACAAATACGGTAACAACACCATGTAACCTAATACCTTCCAATCCACTAACGGAACACTTAGACAGTATTTTAGCAGACCTGATAAATCAGAATTTATTAATGATATTAGGACAAAATGAAGTATATAACATGTTTATATTCATAATTCCATTTTCATCATTAAGTTCATTTATAACTGGGACTTACCCATCTACTGCAAAATGGTATTATGCACAGTGCCCAAATACTACAAATGGGAGATTTTACACCAGTACCGCAACAATATACAATGGTAACATATGGCAACCATTATCAAATGACTCATTTGCGGGAGAATGGGTGATACCTTTATCTACTGTTTATAGCGGTGCTACAACTGGTGTCCCATCATCTTCCTCATCGCCAATATCAATAGGAACCGTATACATAATATCAACATCAATGAGTGGAGCAGATACATCAATAGCCACAGTAATAGCTATATCATCATCATCAGGATTAACTTTCTATATTGCACATATGGTAGGTCAAAATAATGCTAACATATTTGTTGCGACATTGAACCCAAGTGATGGGTCAATAGTGAATACGGGAACGTTTACCGTAGTGAACTCAGGTTCTACCGTGAATTATATGAAAGGAGTATTTAACGGTGTATTCTTATATCCAGCTCAAAGTGGTTCAACGGCATACTTATATACAATAGACCCAAAAACGATGACAATTGAAAGTACATCAGTAACTGGATACTATGCAACAGTAGGAAGTGAAGGATATTTCGTAGTAGCAACAACTACACTAACATCGAGTAGTGTATCATGGACTGTTTATCAAATACTCCTAGATAATACATACATATTCCAAAATACTTCCATTACGATAAGCGGGACAACGGTAACCGCGACTGGAACCCTATATAATGAAACAACATCATCAGCAGTTAGCGGTGCAACAGTATACCTAGTAGGTGTAAACTCAATAGATGATAATTATAGTAATGACGTAGACGTAATAAGTAGTGGAACAACAAACTCAAACGGTCAATTTAATATAAGCGGAACATACTCAAGTAGTTATAAGTATTATGGGGTGTTATATGTACCATGAGTAAAATACAACTTTTCGACCCAGTAAAACAACAACAAAAAGTATGGGACGAAATATTACAAGTAAAAAATAGTATAAATAGCATAGGTAGGCAAATGGTAAAAATAGGAAATGATTTCAATTTAGCTAAACCAACATTAATCGCTACGAATTACTTAATAAGTAAGGGTATATATTCATTTAAATTTATTAAAGTAATATTCATAAGACCTAACGTATTTAGGTTTTATGTAGAAACTAAAGATAATGAATTCATTAAAGTATCATCGGACTATGAGAACGAATTTATAACATGGAGTGATTACAAATTCAAAAATAAAAATGATATGCTAATAGATATGAGAGATAATTTAATATTAGTAAAGGAACTCAGTCCACCTAGTAAAATTATAGATGATGAACTAAATACAATCACAAAAATGATAGAGTGATAATAATGATAGACTATTTTTGCAATGGTGTAGGTGAATATGCCGTATGTTTTCCAGTGGAAAAGGTATTTAACAGTAAATTACCAGAATCATTTATAAAAGAAAAAATACCTGAAGAATATAAAAACTGGATAATAGAAAAATATGGATTTTCGTTAAACGATTATAAATATTACATTCAAGTCAGATATCAACACATAATAAAAACATTGGTGATATAATGGCAACACCGACACTTGAAAACGATATATTTGAACAACTTAGTGTAGAAGAAACAACAGCTCAATTTATTTTAACTCCAATAAATCAAATACGAATATATGATACTAATGGGAACTTACAAGAGACGGTAAATAATGTAACAGTAATATATAAAAATGGGAACCTTGAGATTAAGGGTGAATTTACATCACTAGAATCATATACTATTTCATATATTGAAATAGGTAGTTATTACGGTGATGTGTTCAAACAATATTTTATAGATAAATCGTTAAATGGACAAAGTGTAAAAAGCGGTAATTTATATGAAATAACATCAACTGTAACACTAAATACTATAAAGTTATTATTATCACCATTCACGTCTGCTACAGTAAACGTAACTAAGTTAGTGAATATAATAGGGTCAATACTAGCAGGAAACCCAGTAGAAACTGGAAAATCAGGAGCATCATTTAGCGGGATTTATATTATAAATACAACATCAAATGTAGCACAATCATATAGAATACCAGTATCAATAATTACCATACAAAACGGTGTGTTATTAATAGGCGGAGTTGCAAGTAACACGGTAAGCGGGAACCAAATAGTATTAAGAGACTCAGCAGAAACAACACTAATTAGTGTAACTGGAATATCACCAATAACAATAAAATCAGGAAGACAAGTTATATTTGAATTAAGTTTCTAACTTTTTATGATGTCCACGAACTGTTTAGCTATATTCTCAGGCGAATATTCCTTTAAATATTCATCTGAATTCACATTTTTCCTATTATCTAATGCCTCATTAAGCTTGTCATATGCATCATCAACGTCTGGTTCTACAAAATTACCAACATGATATGGATTATCAAACCAGTACCTTTTTAGTCCATCAACTTTTATCCAATAAACATCGTCCTTGTTAAGCGGAATATCAACCCATGCCCCTTTATCAGGGATAATAACAGTTAATCCGAGTGCTAAAGCTTCAAGTACTGGTATCTCAAAAGCACCACCCCTAACAGGGTAAAAGAAATGGGTACCCTTTTTCATTACCGCATAATGCATAAACCTAGACACAAAACCACGTAGGATATATTTATCAGGCTTAAATTCCGTTATACCTTTATACGTCATTGATAGACTTTTTATTATTAAATTAAAATCTTGACGTTTCTCATATAATTTATTCACGACATTTAATGAAATATCAGTACCCTTCCTATCAAGGCTATGTTGTGCATAGATATAGACGTGTTTATCTTTACCTTCAAGTAATGGGAATGATAGTCTATACTTATCCTTTTTCTCAAGAATGTATGGGTCAAGTGCATGAGGAAGTATAACAATAGGTATATTAACATCATGAAAACCATTAGCACTCCATCTAGATGGAGTAACAAGAACATCAGGGTTTAGCTCATTAACCATTGAAATTGCCTTATCACTAAGCCTATCGGTATCACTTACCTCAAAACCGATAAGGAAAAAGTCACGATTAGTACCAACCATTTGCCTAAACTCATCAACGGTAATTGTAGGATGCCCTACATCATGAAAGAATGTCCATATTACAAGGACATCTGGTTTGAATGTTGAAAATTTATCTATTTTAATTTTAGTAGATGATGTATGGTCAATGTCAAGAACATCATGACCCATATTCCTTAGTTCATCTTCCAGAATTTTAGATTGAAGACCAAACGATATGTCTGGTCTATTCGAAATAAACATAATTTTCATATTGACAAATAAATGGGATACTAGATTTTTATGCTTTTCTCTATAATAATTTAATGCCATTAACGATAGGTATTGGTGGCGGTACTGGTTTAGGGACTTTTTGTATTACAGTG
>Ga0080003_1000925_pt1 | contig 17229 bp, 16 predicted proteins | sample JossMetagenome_FD_69206 | JGI IMG/M metagenome (GOLD analysis project Ga0080003, IMG submission 69206) | Hot spring microbial communities from Joseph's Coat, Yellowstone National Park, USA - JC2_E (SPADES assembly) (version 2) | ecosystem: Environmental > Aquatic > Thermal springs > Hot (42-90C)...
GGAACGACTGTATCATCAGACCCCCATACCATAAGTACTGGTTTTCTTATTTTCTTTAGATTATCAACATCATTTTCAACCCATGCAGGAGCCACGGCTATAATACTGTCGATAATATCCGGGTATGTATAACCAGCTTTCAGCACCATACCTCCTCCCATGGAAGCCCCCATAATATGGGCATGGGAGAGACCAACATTTTTCATATAATCTCTGAGAAGTTTTGGACCATTGGATATTTCACCCCTTTCAATCCTGTACTTTTCGGAAGGGGGTGATTTTCCAAAACCGGGATAATCAAAGGCATAAGCATTCATGGAGAGATAGTTAAATTTCTCAAAACTGCCAATTTCCTGCCAATTCAGTGAAGTAAAAGACCAACCGTGGAGCATCACTATGTTCGATTTATTCTTCTCATCGTAATGATAGCGATGGAATATCCTGCTCCCGTTAACCTCTATGTATTCTTCTTTTACATCTGCTACCATAAAATGGGTATCGTAACCAGGTAGTAAAGCATAACGATCTTTAGAATTTCGAGCATATTCCATTAACATTGCTGAATAAAATTGATGAAAATAGAACATAAAAAACAAAACTTCGACAATTCAATCAATTCTTAGAATAAGTAACAGAACGGAAAGCTAAGAAAGAGGTGTCAATCGGAAGGTCCCCCTCTTATTCTACGGTTTAAGAATGACCCGTTACGCAAATGCTCAATCATATTTTTCTTGGTCATCTTCATTCTAGGTTATGTTAAGTATTGGAAATCTTGCTACGCAAAAAAGTATTTTATACAAACGGTTCCATTTTGTCAATCTTTTGTATCATTCCATTCCTGTGCGTTATTGATTGATTTACAGGTCGAAGAATTAATTATTAGAGTTGCCTTGCGGCGCTCCCAAAGGATAATCTGATTCTTGCAATAAAATCAACTGCTTATACAACGAGCGTCTTCTAAGATTAGCGAAGCAGCAATGAGATATAGATAATTACGAGTGCGATGTTTACGGCTAGAATAGCCACTGTAAAGAGAATTAGCTTCCAAGTCTCGCTTGCGAGGTTCCGCATTTGCACCAGGATTCCTTCAATCCGATAGATTGGTACATCCTTGTGATAGAATCGCGAGAAGTTTTGCAGGAAAACGTCTTTCAAAGCATTATGCGCTCTAATGGCTTCGTCTCTTTCCTGAGGCGTCATTGACGCGGCCGCTTCAACCTCTGGACAAACATCCCATAATTTGTCGAACAAAACTAACATGGCATTCGTAGCCGTATCATCGAAAGTGATTGTCGTCTTGTCGGTTCCATAGCTGTTCCTCACAGACTCGGGACTGCATAATGTCGTTTGACCTCGGAAGATTGTTATCCTCCAGGGGATGCGGCCGAAGTCCGCAACTGGAATGACCCTGCATTGAACCTGGTCATTGGAGAGCCTCTTAGGTAGCATCAAGAGATAGTCTTGCCAATCCTTCAGATTCTCCTGGTCTTGATAAACTAGCCACTTGTACTGGATTCCGTTCTTAACACACTCCTTGTGGTCTCCAAAGTGACTGCCACCGAAACCGCCTATATATGAGAAATCTTTCGCTATGTTGCATCGAGCGTTTTCCGAAATATTCATCACCCCCCTCCAGTAGTTCGTGACAGTTTCGTTTGAATCGGCCTCGACGGCCTTGCCTAAATGTGATGTAAAAACTGCTACCACTGCAGAAAGAATATGTCTGAACAACTTTTGCTTTGGAACATTGGATGATTTTGAATTTCCTTGAGACGTATAGTCCTGGGGTTTCTCAGATGGATTCTTTGGTTCAGATGGTTTCTTTATTGCCACCGACATATTAATCACATTGGCATTAAATACTTTATCGAATAATCAGCATAGATAATGAAATTACTGAGGACCGAAAAATTGAACGCGAATTGATCAATAAAGTAGTAAAAGGATACTTTAAATGCAAAGATGAATTGACTGAAATGTTCAGTAAGAGACACCCCCGATGCACAAAATTCATGACACCATCTATAATTGATTCTCATCATTCATTTCATGAGGAGATAACACTGAATTCAGGTGGAACGTTAAAATAAAGTTACCTCACTGTCGCCACATTTCCATTGCCTAAATGCACGGGTCAGCGACCTGGCGAACATTTAACCTCAATAATTCTTATCAAGCACGGAATGATTTTAGCCCTATCACCTTTCATAAAACATATAATTTCCATTATCAAGGGATGCTTGCATATTCTATCATGTAGCCTGCACGGTTTACCTTAAACTTGTACATCTTATTGGCAAAAAGTATTTTATGAACAAGGTACTTTTATCACATGACCTATCAATTATTGGGAATATCGTGTTATCAAGCCTGTCTCGTTAACGGTCTCGCTCAAAATTCCTTCATTTTGTTTAGGGTCTATTGATATTTAGGGGAGGCGGATTGTTATGCTGATAGACCAATTCCTCCTCAACAATATCTGGGTGATAATTGCAGGAGTTTTGGTTTTTTCAATGGTGGTTGCAGTTGGATTTCTTGAGATAGGTGAACTTGGAGAGAGCCTCAATAGGAGTCTTCTGAAAACTCTTCTGATTTTTGGAACTTCATTGTTTGTAATGGCAATTATCGGATTCAATACTGCCTTCGCACCAACAGTATATGGTGTGATAGGAAATCCGTTCTACAAAGAGGGATTTTTCTTAGGTTTCTTCACTTCTAATCAATCATCATTCATTAATTCTGTCTGGTGGTCTTCCTCAACGCAGTATTTTGCTACAGGACTTTCTGCAGGCACATATTTCTTCTTTGAAACTGCCTGTGCAGCAGTGGCTCTTGCACTGGTTGGCGTAGTAATTTTAAGAAAGGTTAAGCTCTCCGCTTTCTTCTTATTTTCAATTGCATATTTCACCATCATATGGAATCTGCCTGCATCATGGGTTTGGAATCCCACTGGATGGCTGTATGAGCTTGGAATGAGGGACTTTGCAGGGGGACTTGTCATCCACGCTTCTGCCGGAGCAGCCGGGCTAGCAATAATGTATAGGATCTGGCATGAGGAGAAGAAAAGAGGGCTCAAAATTAGCAACCAACAACCAATAAAGGTAAACGAAGGGTGGCTCGCGTTCTCCATCCTGATTCTATTAATCGGGTGGTTTGGCTTTAACGCAGGCAGTACACTTGCCTTCAACGGAGCATCAGTTATGGCTGCGGTAACAACTTTTCTTTCTGGTGCCGCTGCAATGCTTTCAGCAATGGGAGTGAAATATGCAGAGACCAAAAAGAACCCCGGGATTCTTTACGCTACCAACGGCCTCCTAATGGGCCTAATCGTGGTAACACCTCTAGCTGGATTTGTCAGCCCCGGAAGTGCGATAATACTAGGCCTGATCGGAGGTGCACTTTTCGTAGGCGGGGAGAAACTTTTCTCTAGGTTCAAATGGTTCTCGGATCCAGTTGGTCTCATGCCCCAGCATTTCCTGGGTGGAATTTTTGGAGTTTCGATGATAGCATTCTTCACTCAAAATGTATTTGCAAGTGCATCTGGAAATTCAAATTTACCGAATGGACTTCTATTCGGGGGCGGAATTTCGGCAGTGCATCAACTTGGCATAGAGGAAATAGGTATTGTGGTATCCCTGTTAGCAGTATTTCTGATATCTTACCTGATAATAAGCATCATTGGATTAGCACTTCATGGAATCACAGAGGATTCTGAATATCCTGTGGAAACAAAAAAGGGAGTGATACCAAGCGGAGCAAAATAATTGATATCTTGTAAACTTCAGCCGGTGAGGAGGGCAGTCCTTATACCTTTAGGGCCAGTTAGAGAGATTCTATAGACACAACGTGATACAAGGTCGGGAATTTAAGAAAGATTTTAAATCATTTTCTGATGAAACGTAGTGTCACGAATTATGTGATATAATGTTCGTTAGGATAGTGTCACGAATTTTGTGTAAGTGAATCCTGGAACAAGAGAAGTAAATCTCTTAAACAAAAATCATACCCCTTCTAAACAAGAAGATCAGAGGAAGGATAAAGGTGATAAGTTCACTACCAATGGAGATATCATCTTTGAAAATAATGCATCTCAGAGTGGCAGAACTGAATGAGAAATTGTCTCACAGAGTTCTTAACGGATACTTTAAATGCAAGGATGAATTGATGGAAGTGTTCAGTAAGAGGTATCACTGATACACAAAATTCGGGACACTACGAAGAGATACTGTTTGTATGATAAGGATAACGGAAATATAACAATAAGGAAATACTCAACACACGGCTTGGGTCATCTGTTGAAGATTAACGGTGAGAATATATGGAAGGCAATTTTAACAGGGAATTTCTCAGAATTTACGGATAAGATAGCAGTATCTCAAATTACCATATCCAAGCCCTCAATCCTCAACCGTTTCAAGAAAATGAACGAGAATAAGCCATTCAATAAGAAAATAAAGCCATTCAATTTCATGCTTATTGGATCAGAGAAAAATGGAATAATACCATGTTTGCCCTATGATAAAGATATCACTGGAATTCAATACAAGCCATTTGTTGATTATAAAACTAATACTGCCTCTGATAAATTGCCTTTGCCTTCACAAGCTTACTGGTATACTCTTGACGACATTCTAACTAAATACCTAAGGCATAGCGATAACAAATTCGATTACGATAATCAGGGAATTGCACACAGGAAACATATCAAAGCTGATCAAATAAGATACATCGGCAAGGAATCCAATAACCTTGAAGAGGCCTCTGTTTTTGGAATAGATGATGATTCATACCTTGAATATGAGAACATTGAAGATTTCAAACAATGGATTCTTTTATTGAAACCTAAAGATGTCAGGGAAAAGGGAATATCTGAGAGGGGTCTTAGAAATTTCAAACAAAAAATTAAGAGTGGCAAGGGATTAAAAAACAAGTCAAAGATTGCAAGGATACTTTTTGAATACTATAAATCCAAGTCAACTGCACAATAATTAATATCCTATAGATTAAATAAATAAAGCGGCACGTTTTAACGTCTTATCTATATCCCCCAGAACTACATGGGCTGAAAAACGGGGAGAACGAAAGCATTGATTTTCCCTTTCACTTTCGCTGATAATTTCTCTATCCTCCTAACCAACAGAACTACATGGGGCCGATCGGATTTGAACCGACGACCTCCCGGTTATCAGCCGGGTGCTCTAACCAATCTAAGCTACGGCCCCTTTCTTCGTTAATTGTCAGGAATATTAATGCTTTTAGCTCAAGCATAAAATGAACCTGAGTTTCATGGACACAGAAATCGTAAAAAATAAACGATTTGTTACTTCTTTCTCCTTTCCTCCTCTTCTATAAAGCGGTCGACCACCTCTTCATCTGTCCTTTTCATCTTGACACAGAGATCGAAGAGTCTGTCCTTTGCGTCCCTGGGAAGGAGTTCGATTGTTCCGGTTGTGGAAGAATCGTATTTTGCCATAGGAAACAGCAGCATTATTTTGTCTTTTTGCTCCTCACTAACGAAAACTCTTATCATCTTCATCCCGGCAAGTCTGTCCTCTGCCATATTTCCCAGCCCATTTTTTTCGAGCTGTTTGAACCTTTCATCATTCAACCATATATTGATTGCGATCTTCTGGCTCATTCAATCACCCCCTTTCCCTTCGTCAAGTGTAAAAATTGGAGGTCTTGACCTAAGGTACTCCTCCGTAACGAACGGCGAGCCCATCCCATACTTTTCGCTTGCCTCCATTACTCTATCGAACACCTCTGGTCTCATCAGGCCTCTCGTCGGCTTAACCCCGTCTATCAGGATACTCCTTATCAGTGTGCCGCTGAAGCTCTGTGCCTTATCAGCATGGTTATCAAGCTCACCATTTGTAACCTCCCCGCAGACAGTGCAGTAATAGTTCTCCTTCATAAATATGGGTCTTATCCTAAGTCTATCTTTAACCTCTTTAAGGAGATAGTGCGCATCGTAGGGCTTGTAAAAGTTGCCCACACCTGCATGGTCTCTGCCGAACATGTGATGGGTACATCCTATGTTGGTCCTAACTATTGCATGGTGCACAGCCTCTTTGGGGCCTGCATACCTCATATCCCAGAGGAGAAGAGACACGGCGAAAACATTAGGATTGAAATAGCCCGCATTCCCCAGCTCTGCCTGCCCGAGAACGATAGCTTCATCTATGTAATCACCTGTTCTCTTTTCCCCTATTACTGCGCTGACAAGGACACCCGTCCTTGGTTCATCAACGGGCAAGTCTTCATTTGCAGCAAACCAGCAGTATTTCATAAGCCATTCGTGGCCGGTATGCGGTACATTTCTTGTCTGGTGTGCCACTATGTGCTGCCATCCCTTCATCTTGTATAGCTCGAAGTGCTGACGCGGTGTTAGCCAGAATCTATCGTAGGGTGGCCTAAATCTGGGTTCATTGATCAACTCCACTTTTCCCGACAGGAATTTTCCCTTCTGCATCAGAGTTCTCCTCACTCCAGGGTGCTTTTGGTCGCCTGTACCGTAGACTTTTCTGGCCATCCATTCAAGGTCGAAATCAAACATCTCCTCCAAGCTCAGCAGAGCTAATGGCCTCTTCTCATAGGTAAGAACGATATCCTCCCCCTCCCTTATTCCCTTTGTCTTGAGTGTTTCGTAACTGGCATTGAGATTTATGGGGATACTCCAGAGTGTGCCATCACTCAGGGACATCTCGTTGCAGACCAGTTCAGTATCGTTTCTGTTGAGGAAACCTTCCAGAGGAGAAAAAAATCCGTAACCCAACCCTATACATTCATTTGCTTGCTGGCTATTCAATTCAAGCGGAGGAAGTGATGAGAACTCGCCTTCCGAATATTCTGCTACCCTCTCATGTATGCTCCTTCCTCCATGCCCTACAAATCCAATATCTTTCGACGACATTTATGTCCACCTCATTTTAATTCCATAACCTTCCCTTTTTTCTTTTCCCCTGTAAACCTTACAGTTCCGGGGATTGTGGAAGGATTCACATCCATCAAAGTTTGCGTGAGATATAAGGGGTGCACCTTATACATTTGGGAAAGACACGAAAAAGAGCCCTACCGTGAATTTACATCATTCAAAAAATTGCGTATGGCAAAAAAATTTAACACCTACCTGATACGGTGCTATGAAATTCGGGATAATATCTTTGGGAAGGCATTCCACGACGAGGGTTATTCCCGCTATAATGGCAGCAGGTCAGGAAATCACTTTCCTATACTCGACGGACAGGACGAAGGGGATGAAGGTCGGGAACGAGCTGGGTGCCGAGTATGTCCCGGATCTTGAGGAATTCGTGAAAAAGGATTTCGATGCCGTATACATCTCTTCACCCAATTCACTCCACTACCTTCATGCCAAAAAGTCCCTTGAGGGAGGGAAGGACGTTCTGCTTGAAAAACCGGCCACGCTAAAGGTCGAAGAGATCGTCGAGCTCGATGATCTGGCTAAAAAGAAAAACCTCAGGCTCGCCATTGGCTTTCATCTGAGGTTCCATCCTGCAGTCGAGGATGTGAAGAAGAGCATATCATCCGGAGAAGTAGGGCAGCCTAGGTATGCGTACGGGAAATGGAGCTACTATTCCCCGAGAGCTGGGGATACATCGTGGAAATCGAAACCCGAGATGGCTGGAGGTGGATCGCTTGTCGGAACGGGGGTGCATGTCATCGACAGTTTCATAAATCTCTTCGGGAAAGAGGTGAAGAGTGTTTCAGCCATAAGCAGTCCCGTGTGCAATGTAATCGATGATACAGTTCACGCTACCCTTAATTTCCATTCTGGTATCGTTGCCGATGGAATCTCTTCAAGAATGATATCGGAGAATTATAATGACCTTCTCATCCTCGGGGATAAGGGAAGCATAAGGGTGACCGATTTCTACTCCACATCAGTTAATTCTGAACTTTACATAAACGGCCATAAAGTAAGGAAATATGATGGAGGGGATATGTATAGGGATGAAATAAGGGCGTTTGTGGACGGTGAATTCAGAATAGCAGGAGGTGAAGACGGGATAATCTCGACAAAGTTAATGCTTGCAATTCAAAAATCAGCCTGTGAGGGAAGACAAATCACTCTCGACACGTAAATACTTCGCTCCTCTATCCTGATATAGGTATCTGTTACGATATTAACGGTACTGCTGCTGTGATGCCTTTCTGGTTGCCCTTCCCCTCACGGCGAAATTTATTATCATACTCAATACAAAAACAACCACGATCCCACCAATGAGATCATTTTCAGTGAACACACTCTTCATGAATTCATTGAGAAGTATAACCACGAGGTAGCCTACCAGAAGCACAATGAGCGAAAGATATCTGTAAATCCCGGGAATATTGCTGGCCGCTAGAAGCTGGGGCTTATCCTTGTAATATTCGAGGCTTCTTATCATGGATTCAGTTCTCTGGCCCTTAGGGCACATTGGGTCCTGAAGAGTCCTTATTGCATCCTCTATATAATCCTGGTATTGCAGTGTGTTTCCGTTAGAGGCATAAATTTGAGCAAGCTGTACATCCACCCTTGCTATTGCTTCGCAGTTATTGGGATATGAAGCGGACGACCTTAACTCTGCGAGCCTGTTTTGAAGCCTCCTTATTCTTTCTTCCGTATTTGCCAATCAGTTCCTCTCCTCTTTTGTATAGTGGAATTCCTTATAAATACATGCTACTCGGAATTCTTTCCTCTGTCACCATTTCCCTCCCTCAGTTCTCTGAGGAATTTCTCGTAGTTCTTGTCATCGAACTCGAATATAACGCTCCCCACGTACCCGCAGTCGAGGCACCTGTATTTCCCTGTTATGTAACCAATCTCAAAATCAATGTGCTCAGAACCGCACTGAGGGCATACCCTGTGTATCATCCATTCTCCATGAAATTATGGGGAAATATGTTTTCCATGCTCAAATAAATTCGTTTCCGTATTCGGCCAGAAATCTCCTCACTTTTCCCCTTCCAAGTCTCATTGCCGCACCGATATCGTACTGTTCCGGTACAACGAAAATGAAATCATAGCTTTCGAAATCCCCCACCTCTATTCCCCTCTCCCTGGCAAGCGCAAGGTACCCCTGCCTCCTGGCTCTGTCAAGGCTGTCCAGGCTTCCCATTCCCACCCTTATCTTTCTCCTCTCTGATATCCTGAGAAATTCATCATGATTCTGGAAAACATTGCTCAGGAATGTATCGCCGTTCTCCGGAGGCTTTGGATACGTAACGGGAGGAATGCACTCAATACCCTCCCCCTTGAAATTAGAGTTCATTTCGACCTCCACGCCAAGATACTTCAGAGCATTTTCATAGTACCTGAGGAGAGAATCAAATGCGTTTTTCTTGAAAGGATCATATATATAATTCAGCTGTCCGCCTATCCTGTCCTCCCTTTCATAAATCCTAACGTTCAACCCGCATTTCGCAGCGTAAATTGCGGCTTCCAGCCCCTGAACCCCTGCCCCTATTATCGTTATCTCCCCCTTATACCTCACCAATTTTTCTGATTCCCTCCCGAGGTCGGGATTCACCGTGCACCTTACTTCCCCCAGGGAAAGATCCCTGCATGCTTGATTGCACCTTATGCATGGCCTTATGAGCCCCGGGTCTATTTTGAGTTTCAATGGCAGGTACGGGTCAGCAAGAAGTCCTCTTCCAATAACAGCAAACTCAGCCACGGATAGAACACTTTCAATTCCTTCCGGATTGACTATTGAACCAACAATCATCGTAGTCCTATCAGGCTTCCTCTTGAGTTTTCTTAGAATGTGAGTCTCAGGAGAATAAAAGGAGGCAGAAGAACCGGGAGGGTGGAAGTTCCCTGCTGAAAAGTGAACATAGTCAACGTCCCTGAGTGATTCAGAGACCTTGAGGCCGTAGTCCTCGTTCCATCCATCAGGGTCATCCTCATATAAACTCAACCTTATTCCAACGGGGAAATCCCCGACTGACCTTACTGCATCTATAACCTCCTGGGGGAAACGGAGCCTGTTCTCAAATGATCCCCCGTAGGAATCTGTCCTCCTGTTCAACTTTGGTGAAAGGAATTGGTGTACAAGATATCCATGTGCACCGTGAATTTCTATGCCGTCAAACTTCGCATATCTTGCCACTTTTGCTGCGTTGCTGAATGAATCAATAACCCTCTCTATTTCCTCCCCGGTCATTTCCCTAGGTTTCCTGCCCATATAGTCTACGGAAGATGGAGCTATGGGATCATCTGCATTCTCTCCCCACAGTGCCTTCCCCCCTGCATGGACAAGCTGCATGAATACTGACGCTCCATTCCGGTGAATTCCTTCAGTGATCCTTCTAAGTTTCGGCACCAGAGACAGTGAATATGCCCCCAACTGATTCCTTGATCCCCTTGAATTTATGTTGTCCACGTAGGTGTATTCTGTTATTATAAGACCTGCACCTCCCCTGGCCCTTTCCTCCAAATATCTAGCTAAGTTATCATTGCTGCTCCCGTCAGGATTTGCCATGTTGGAAATCATGGGAGCCATCACGATTCTGTTTCTTATCACCAAATTTCTTATGCTTCCCGGTTCCAGTGCCTTCATTGAATCCGGTAATATTGCAGAATATTAAAGGTATTCAATATGAAGATAGACTAAAAAATCAAGTACTTTCCAAGTTCAAAATAGATGCATATGGAACTAAGTCGCATAAAAGTTAAATTTCTGAAACAGATAAGCTTCGCCTGAGGTTTATGACTGTTGACTCACTTTCAGAATTAGAAAACAAGAGAATGGTTATAAAGAAGGACCTCGATGAAAGTAGGAAAAGAAGGGAAGATTTAAGGCAGGAAATGGACAGGTTTGCCGACGAAAGAGATGTCCTGAATAACAAGGTAAAGGAGCTGATAAAGCAGCTCAAGGAGATGAAGAGTGTTAAGGATGAGCTCTCCAATAAGGCCAGTGAATTGAAACAGAGGAAGGATAAGCTTTCAGAGGAATTCAGGAAGGAACTAAATGAGAGGAAGACCCTGAGGCTCGCGATACTCAGGGATAAGGGGAAACAGGTTGATATAAGGAAACTCAAGAAAGAGAGGGATGACCTGATAAAGAGGCAGATGACAGGTGTTTATAACAAGAAGGAGGAAGAGGAGATAGTCAAGAGGATCCATACCATAAACAAGCTCATAGAGGATTATGAGAAGGAGTCAGAGAAAATAGCCCTGAATGACGAAAATTACAAAAAGCTGGACGAATCCATAAGGCAGAAGAAGGAGGAGATAAAGAAGATAAATGAGGAGTATCAGGCCACCATAAAGGAAGTAATAAGATTGAGGGATAACCAGAACAAGATATACGAGGAGATGCTCGAAACCAAAGGAAAGGCAGATGAACTTCATGAGAAATATCTCCAGGTTCAGGCCGAGCTTTTCAAGGAGAACCAGAAATTGGATGAGCTGTTCACCACGATAAGGGAGTATGAAAAGCTCATTTTAGCGCTGAAGCAGAAGCAATCGAAGGAGAAAAAGAAGGGAAAGGAAAATGAAGCTAAGGCCAAGGCTGAAGAGATATACGAGAAATTCAAGAAGGGCGTATCCCTATCGACTGAAGACATCCTCGTTCTTCAGAAGGCCGGTTTCCTCTAGTTTAATCAAACACTAAACATTTTATTTTCAGAAATAATGCCAGCAGGGTGAAGATGGGGGAATGGAGGAGCGTTAAAAAGATATACATTTTACCTCTAGTTTCCATTTTTCTTTTCATCCTATCAGAGATAATCCTATTTCTACTGGGTTTCATAAAGGTCTATTTCGTGCTTTTTATACCGGTATTCGTATCGACCTCACCCATCTCTCTGATCCCCCTGGCCCTCTTTTTCATACCAATTATTGTTCTCTTCCTTTCATTTCTGCATGGTAATAGAGACACTTCAGGAAGGGAGGAAAGTTATTACCCCTGGGAGGAGAGAAACTTCAGGGGTGAAGAAAAGGCTGGGGGTGAACAGGAAATGGAGAAAGGAAAAGCGTCCTACGGCGGTTTGCTGATGATTGGCCCTGTTCCCATTGTTTTCGGGAAGGGTGTCAGCGAGAAGGCGCTCATAGCCCTTGTTATATTGGTGATGATAATTATGATCATCTGGTTCCTATTCGCTAGATGAAACAACAGTTCCCTCTATCTTCCCCCCTTTCTTGAGAAGAAGCCCTCCACCTATAACGGAATCTGAAATTATTACCCCTTCGCCTAGAACAGAACCAAAGGAAAGAATAGAATCTTTTATGCTGCTCCCCCTTCCTATGGTAGATCCATCGTAAATAACAGAGTTCTTTACCTTAACGTTATCTTCAATTGTCACGTTATCATATATCGCGACATCTTCCAGTTCGCAATCTTTTCCTATCTTCACGCCTTTTCCGATGTACGCGCTCCCCTTTATCCCCCTTAACCTTCCTTTCCCCTTCACACCGGCAACGAAAATATTCGCCCTTATGAGGTCACGGGGTCTTCCTATATCTATCCAGGTTCCCTTCATCCTGTAGCCACCTATTTTTTTTCTGTCATCCTGGAGTCTTGGAAGGAGATCGCGGGCAACATCCTCAGCCTTTCCCTTCGTGATGTAATCGAATACATCGGGTTCCATAACATACAGCCCGGCGTTGGCCAGGTGAGATATCGGATTTGATTTAGGTTTCTCCTGGAATTCAACGATCGTTCCATTCCTTAACCGGACAACACCGTATTCCGAGGGGTCCTCAACCTCGGTGAGTCCCAGGGTCACCGTGTTCCCATTCTCCTTATGGAATTTCACTAATCTTCTAACATCCTCCTGGAATATGGTGTCTGCATTCCCCACGATGAATGTTTCCTCAATGAACTTCTCAAGCTTCTTAAGCCCACCTGCAGTACCCAGAGGTTCCTTCTCCACGGAGTAGAGGATATTCTTCCTGGATCCTTTTGAGCCTGAGAATAGATCTATTATCTTCTCGTACCTGTAACTGACTGTAAGGATGAAATTGTTAGATACCTTGGACAGAGAATCCATTAGGTAGAAGACAATTGGTCTTCCAGCAACTGGAATTAAGGATTTGGGTATTTTGTCCGTTATTGGCCGGAGGCGTGTTCCCAAACCCCCGGCCATTATTACTGCTTTCAAGGTAAAGTTCTACACGGTGTCAATATTCCAGTCCAGACCCTTGGCCCCGGCAGCCTTGGCAACAGAGCTGATCTCTCCCTTCTGTCCTATGAGATAAGGCGATTTAACCCCTGTCAGCACCACCAGTACTTTTATTGCACCTTTCAGTGTCGGATCTATGGATGCGCCCCATATTATCCTTGCGCTGGGGCTGATTTTCTGCTGTACCAGCCTGACAGCTGCTTCTGCCTCCGCCACTGACATCTGGTCATCGCCCACAACTCTTACCAGTGCACCCTTTGCCTCGGAAATATCAGCTTCTATTAGAGGTGATGAAATAGCCTCCTCAACGGCCTGTTCCACCTTATTCTGTCCAGAGGCTTCAGATTCTCCGAGTCCTATCATTGCAACTCCACCACCAGCCATGATTGTCTTAATGTCTGCATAGTCAATATTCACAAGGCCAGGCTTTGTGATGATTTCCGTGAGTCCCTTCAATGCTTCCATCAGGATGCTGTCTGCAACTTTGAATGCCTGGTTCAGCGGCAGCCTCGGAACCAGCTGAAGGAGCTTATCGTTGGGAATCACTATTGTTGTATCTGAACTTCTCCTTATTTTCTCCAGACCGAAAAGAGCATTTTCCATCCTGACAGGTCCTTCTGAAGAGAATGGCAGGGTCACGACGCTTATAACCAGAGCCTTCTGCCTTTTTGCTATGTCCGCCACGATCGGTGCAGAACCGGTACCTGTTCCACCCCCCATGCCTGCAGTTATGAACGCAATATCCACCCTTCCAAGGGCATTCACCAGGTCCTCTTCCGATTCCCTCGTAGCCTCCTCTCCTACCTGGGGGATAGCCCCGGCACCGAGTCCCCTTGTTGTTCTCTTACCCAAAAGAACCTTTCTGTGTGCCTTAATGGTCAGCAGGTGCTTTGCATCAGTGTTGGCAGCAATCATCTCTGCCCCGTAAACGCCTTCTTCCATGCATCTGTTAATCGTATTGCTCCCGCTACCGCCGCAGCCCACTATCTTTATGGATACCTTTAACTGCTCAACTATTTTAGCCAGTTCCTCATCATCTGGGGAAATAAGTGGTGCTCTCGGACCGGGTATACCAATGACCCCGGGAGCAGAAGTAGACGGATCTGACGTATTACTCTCATTCTCACCCAACGCATTTTTGAGGATAGACTTCATCGGCATTATGATTACCTCTGTCATCTATATGTATGACGCCATATATATATTTTACTAATGTACTGACCTAAATTTTGTCGGTTATTTTGCCATCATTAATTGTTTGTGGGACGTATAACATTTTTATTTCTGCGATAATTGTCCGACGAACGTCTGATATTTTCAGAGCCTAAATTAACAGTTCAGTAAGGACATCTCAAGTTGATGAGCGGAAGGCGATGCTGCGTAGATCTTACAGTGTTAACAGGAGGTTCAAAGGATATTTTCTCTTTTGAATCAGTCTAAAGAAATTATTAAATATGGAAGTTAAATAAAGGAAGTAGTGAAATTATGGTTGATTACGTAACTTTGGTAGTCTGGGAGGCTCTTCAGGAGGACGTTGGCCTTATAAGAGCCAGAATAGATCAAGCTACACGCGAGGCGCTGGGTGTTTCAATAGGTGAGATAATCCGTCTCGAAGGCAAAAAGGTAACTGCAGCAAGAGTATTCAGATTGAGCGAAGAGGAAGAGAACAGGGGAATAATCAGAATTGATCCACTGGTCAGGCAGAACTCAGGTGTGAGGGTAGGCGATAAGATTAAAGTTTCAAGGGCAGAGGTGAAACCGGCTGAAACCCTTGTTCTAGCACCAATAATAGCTGAGAACCAGAGGATCAGATTTGCGCCAGGAATAGAAGATTATGTCAGGAGATCTCTGCTGAGAAGACCCATAGTTGAAGGGGATATAATTTCGGTTCAGGGTCTCGCCCTTACGAGTAAAGGAGGAGTTTCATTCAAGGTAGCAAAGGTTGGCTCAGGAAAAGGTATATTCATAGTAACAGAAGACACAATGATAGAAATGAGGGAGGAGGCCATTTCAGCAGAAGAAGAAGGGGAAAAGATAACCTATGAGGATATTGGAGGTCTCGGTGAAGAACTGAAAAAAGTTAGGGAAATGATAGAGCTGCCCCTGAAGCATCCCGAGTTATTTGAGAGACTTGGCATCGATCCTCCAAAGGGGGTTATTCTTTATGGTCCTCCCGGCACAGGGAAAACACTCATAGCGAAGGCAGTTGCAAATGAATCGGGGGCTCGCTTCTTCTCTATCAATGGGCCTGAAATCATCAATAAGTTCTATGGGGAGAGCGAAAAGGCCCTCAGGGAGACGTTTGAAAGGGCAGCCAAGGAAGCCCCGTCTATAATTTTCATAGATGAGATAGATTCCATCGCTCCGAAGAGGGAAGAGACCCAAGGTGAACTTGAAAGGAGGGTTGTTGCTCAGCTGCTGACGCTAATGGATGGCCTAAAGAGCAGGGGGCAGGTGATCGTGATAGCTGCAACGAACAGACTGGACGCTGTCGATCCTGCTCTGAGGAGGCCCGGACGTTTTGACAGGGAGATAGAGATAGGGGTACCTGATAAGAACGGGAGGAAGGAGATACTGCAGATTCACTCCAGAGGCATGCCATTCGACGGAAAACCTGAAGAGAGAGAAAAGCTCCTGGAGGAGCTGGCATCAGTCACCCATGGATTCGTGGGTGCTGACCTGGCCGCCCTTACAAGGGAGGCTGCAATGAAAGCCCTCCGGAGATATCTTCCGGAGATTGATCTAGACAATCCCATTCCCACTGAAGTCCTGGAAAGGATGCATGTCACGGCAGATGATTTCTTCAGCGCTTTGAAGGAAATAGAGCCCTCCTCGCTAAGGGAAGTTATGATCGAGATACCCAATGTGAAGTGGGACGATATCGGGGATCTTGAGGAGGCAAAGAGAGAGCTCATAGAAACTGTTGAGCTTCCAGTAAAGAATCCCGAAGTATTCGAAAGGATGGGTCTGAAGCCTTCCAGGGGAATACTCTTCTTTGGCCCCCCTGGTACAGGGAAGACCCTGATGGCAAAAGCAGTGGCCACGGAGAGTCAGTCAAACTTCATATCAATTAAGGGTCCGGAGGTAATGAGCAAGTGGGTGGGTGAATCTGAGAAGGCCGTGAGGGAAATTTTCAAGAAAGCAAAGCAGAGCGCACCTACCATAGTATTCTTAGACGAATTGGATGCAATAGCTCCGAGAAGGGGAATGTTTGCATCCTCCGGCGTCACAGACAGGATAGTAAACCAGCTTCTCACCAGTATGGATGGAATGGAAGCTATGAAGGGAGTGATAATACTGGCTGCAACCAACAGACTCGACATCATAGATCCTGCACTTCTCAGGCCTGGGCGGTTCGACAAGATCATATACATCCCTCCTCCAAACAAGGAAGCGAGGCTCAAGATTTTCAAGGTTCATACGAGAAAGATGCCGCTTTCTAAGGATGTTGATCTTGAATTCCTTGCTGAAAAGACAGAGCACTACACGGGTGCAGACATTGAGAACCTCGTGAGGGAGGCGGGCCTGAACGCGATAAGGAAAGATATCAACGCATCCGTCGTAACCATGGAGGATTTCGAGGCAGCATTGAGGAAGGTCAAACCGAGCCTTGACGAGGAAACAATAAAATATTACGAAGAAGTATCTAAGAACATGAGCAGGGAGGCAAAACCTGCCCGAAGAGAAGATCTGATATATTACAGGTGAAAATATGAGGAAATTCATAACAGAGCTGAAGGGGAAAACGGTGATGACTAGCGACGGCCTGATACTGGGCACTATATCCAACTTTGTCATCGATACGGACACGGGTCAGATCAACCACGTTCTGGTGAACCCGGCCGAAGACATTGCCAGCGATAATCAGGAAAAGGATGCCCAAGGAAGGCTTGTAATACCTTTTAAAACAATGAAATCGGTGAAGGACGTAGTAGTTCTTGAAATGAAGTAATCTGATTTTTAAATTTTTTATATATTGAAGAGGATTTCGAATAACCCTGTCACATTGAGGAATTATGTTCTATTGATCTGTGGCATTGAAAATATTTGGAAAGAATCTTTACTACATTCTTATTCCTGCTTTCTATCTATTTTTCAGAC
>Ga0080003_1000926_pt1 | contig 17216 bp, 17 predicted proteins | sample JossMetagenome_FD_69206 | JGI IMG/M metagenome (GOLD analysis project Ga0080003, IMG submission 69206) | Hot spring microbial communities from Joseph's Coat, Yellowstone National Park, USA - JC2_E (SPADES assembly) (version 2) | ecosystem: Environmental > Aquatic > Thermal springs > Hot (42-90C)...
ACAGCTACACGAGCCTCGTCCACTGGTACCTCATCAATAACGCCCAGCGTAAGCACGTACATTGTTTATTATCAGCAGATCGAGGTGCCGCCGGGCGGCACCTATGAGTACACCTTCCCAATACAGTATCCCGGCTTCATCAACGTCACAATATATTACTCCTCGACGTACGATACCTATGTTGAGATCTCCGGCGTTGCCGTAAACGGCACGTCGTACAGCAGCGGCCAGGTAATCGTGGGGGAGTACGGCAGCGTGTGGTATGAAGTGCTTCCTGGCACTGTGCACGTCTACATAGGGAACGGCAACTCGACAAGTGAGGCCAACGTGACCCTGTCAATATATTACTCCAGCAACAGCTAACGCTGGAGGAGAACTGCCCAAGACTGTAGCCGTGTAAAGCATAAATATTACATTATAATAAAAGAGTTGAAATGGGTTTCAGGTACGGTGTCAACTCTGCCCGCGGGCGCCAGCCCCTTATACGTGGCTACTATTGTAATCGCCTTAGCCGTCATAGCGGCTGTGGCGGCGCTGTGGAGGCGCAAGGCTCAGCCGTGGAAGCCGTGGAACAGGTGGAACGTGGAGCTCTACGACGCAGCCAAGAAGGGCGACATCGATAAGGTCATGAGGGCGCTGGAGCACGGGGCCGACCCAAACGTTAAGGGCCCTGATGGCTACACGCCACTTCACATAGCGGCGCACGAGAATTACTCAGAGCTCGCCAAGGTCCTCATAAAGTACGGCGCTAAGGTTGACTTAAAGGACAGATATGGCAACACGCCGCTCCACGTGGCGGCGTATAGGGGGCACGCAGACGTTGCCAAAGTCCTCCTTGAGTCTGGCGCTGACCCTGACGCCAAAAACAAGGAGGACAACACCCCACTTCACGCAGCGGCATACAGAGGCCACATTGACGTCGCCTCGCTGCTTCTGGAGCACGGCGCTGACCCATGCGTAACTAACAAAGACGGCGACATACCCTTAGTCACGGCCCAGAAGAGGCGCGCGGAGGACGTCTACGTGCTGCTTGAGAACGTGTCCCGTAAGTGCCGCAATGCCACCAGGTGACCTAATTATATCCCAGCCAGGGCTAGGGCCCTTCCCGCTTAGCCTCGTCTCCCACAACCCTTTCCTAGGGCTAACAGCTCTTACCATCAGGTCTGTGGGCATGAGACTGCGAAAGCCTTTGACTCGCACTAAGACTTGTGCGCTGGCGACGCCTATTGCGGTCGTTGCGTCTCGCGCCGTCAGGAGTGGCGACAATGACATTTAGGCAGGTCCGCCTCAGGGGCCGCAAGCCATGTAAAGCACTAATAGTAATACCTGCAAGTTATAAAAAGGGACCTGCATGCTGTACGAGGCTACAGCCACCATTGTGCTAAGGGTCTTTCCTCGAGTTACTGCCAACGTGATGCGAGCGCCTGAGCTCAAGTGTCCTCAGATGCCGTTCACAATAGAGGGTACCAGCATCAATAGGTGTGAAGAGATTGACAGAGGTAAAGGCAATACTGATAAGGGTGAGGAATTTGACGTTAAGAGATACGCCGGCGTTCGGAGGTACAGCATGGCTATCTCTTTTAACGTGGAGGCAGAAAGCAATTATAAGGCCCGTGAGCTAGCGCTTAGGAACGCCAAGGAGAAGGCCGAGCTGATAGCCTATGTCTTAAGCTTAGGACTCGGCCACGCCTTTGAGGTCGAGGACGTACGTTTAGATTCGCTTCAACCAAAAGACGACAAAGGGCTAAGACTAAACACCCTTCTACAGCTAAACGTTTCATACTTTTACACTCTTCATAATTTAATACCTGAGGACAAGGTTAAGAGCGCCATTGAAAGCGCTCTAAAGCTCGAGAAGGCCGTCAGTAAGGCCCAGAAGAAGGTCAAGACCTTTAATGAGCTTATGAGAGTCGTGAGATGGTGGGTCTCTGGGCTAAAGGACGAGGATCCTGTAGACAGGTTCCTGAAGTTTTACTTCGCCTGCGAGATGTTGGCCGCGATCAAGGGATATAATAGGTGCAAGGAGTTCAGTAACAAGTATTTAGACGGCTATTACAAGCTTGACGATATGAACATCAACCGGGTTAGAAATAAGCTCGTTCACGCGGTAGGTGAAGACAAGGATAAAGCAGAGGAGTTAGCCATCCGTCACGCAGATGAGTTTGGCTCCAAGGTACTTAGTGCTATCAAGAGGGTGATCAGCGAGGAAATGGATGTGTCCCTTGAGTAAATCTCAGCCCACCTCTAGTTGAAAACGCCTAAAGTAATTGCGAAGAGCGGCCAAGTAACAACAGTACACTAGGCTGAGGGAGGCAAGCTAAGCTGCGGAGGCACGGGCGTTAACCCAGTAACTATGCCCGTGAGAGCTCCACTAAGTAGTCTATGATGCCTAAGGTCTGCCTACAGATGTAAATTGCATCAGCCATGCGTGGATTGAACTTAGCCTTATTGCTATCGGGGTGTAAGAACATGCTCGCCATTTCATGAATGTTACGGCTGGTTCTATCAAGGGACTTCAGAAACTTCGTGTAAAACTCCTTTGCAGCGCTCCTGTCCTCATACCTATCGAGTATTGCACTCTTAACCTCATCCTTAATTACCCTGCCATGTTCGCCGCCCTTCTCCTCCTCACTCTTCGTAGGCTTCGTAGTAACATGCTCTATAGCGCCTCTACACTTAATTATAGCACTTGCGAAGTCCAGGTTATTAATGTCATTAAAGGCTGCCTCAAGCTCATTAATGGCTTTGATCAGGGGCCCCGGCAATCCTTCTGTGGTCTCGGGTAGCTTAACCTCAACCTCTATTTTAACCCTCTCAGCGTACTTAATGCTTTTCAGGACGTGTTTAACGTCGTCGCTGGATAATACGATAAAGGGACGCCCGTCACCTAGGTTACCCTTGACGAGTACAGGCATGTTTAAGTTCAGTACTGCCGCCACATTAGCATTAGCATTAGGCAGCGGCACTGATGCCATTACATGAGGAGGTATTACATATGGGTCTGTAGTGAGTGTTACCCAGAAGGTTGGTCTCTTATTATCCTCCACAATGCTTACAAGCTTATCAATGAGCTCCTTATCGAGGATTATCGGAAGTTCCACTACTTGGCTACACGAGTTGCAAGATACCGTTAACCAATTTAGCTCACCGCAGTAGATACAGTTCTGACTAACTTGATTACATGAAGCTGCTTCATTATCGCACGTATAGAGATACACTTCATAGCGGAGTTTAGGAATCATAATAAAAACCGGAGACTGTGGAGCACTAACTCTTAACTCAATCCTTATTTCTAGATACAGTGCATTACCCTTAGGTTCAGGCCTCAATCTCAAATACTCAGCCTCGATCTGAACAGACATATCTATCTATGACTATTATAAAGCCATAATTTAATAAACTTTGCTAAACGTCATACATTGTGCCAGAACCCGTAGCTGACATCCTGCAGGGGCATGCACTACGTTACTGTGTTTTTAATGAGGGACTCCATTTAACTCTATTTAACAATGCCCAGCGAGTTAGTTTGAGGGATGTTGTACTGGAGTACTACCACAGATAATGCATAGGAGCCATAAGTAGCCTTGCTTGGAGCGTGTTGTTAAAGGGATTTACTTAAGGGTCTGCATGGGTGCTAGTGAGTTTAAGTAGTGGTTTACAAGGGTGCTGATGCGTTTAAGCTGCTGTGTAAGACAGCGTGTAACTACTGCGAGTCAAACCTGAGGTTTATATCTGGTAATAGGCCTGACCTCCTCAAGGATCTTAGTGACTTAATTAGTGACACATACGATTTAACGCCAGCCACCGCTGCGTCTGACCCTAACTCGCTCTTCACGTTCGCACCGATGGACCTCGTCCAGCCACTAGCCAACTACGCCTACACTCGGTGCTTGACTGTGCACCATACTCCACACTATTCTCAATGAGGCTCATCATAGAGTCCTTGGCGGCTGGCCTCTACGCCGATAGATGATTCAGCAATTCTCGGCTTGGAGAGAGGTTAAGTTTGGCTAGGGGCTTTGAGATGAGTAGGTTCAGGAGGTGTGGGGAGGGTAGGGGTGAGGATTTTGCGCCCTGCAGCCAATACGAGAGCTTGAGTAATAGGGTTAATGAGGCGTTGGGCTGGTTGAGGGGTCAGTTAAGCAGCTTCTTTGGCACTGGTACCGAGCCCATGGACGTCATATATGAGACCTATAATTCACTGTCAAAGCTCGTCCACGCTGTGGCGATGATTGATGGCAAGGATGTGCTTGGAGCCTTGGGAATAATCGCGGCTGATTACGTGCTTTCAAAAGACGGCTTCCCACAATGCGGACGATCGTGATGCCAGTTGAGTGTGACGAGAACAACCTAGTATTACTCGACGTAATTCACTCGGAGTTATTATTCACTAGGTTATCCATGGACATGCTAATCTACGCGTGGGGAGTAGTAACAAAGAGTATGAGCGATAAGGAGCTTGAGAAGGCTAAGGCGAAAATCGAAGAGACATTAAAAAGAATAGGCGAAGTGGATAAGGAACTAAAGAATAGGTATAGAATTGATACCGAGACCAAACACTAAGTGGCCCACATTGCTCTCAGCTAACCATCCTAACAGGACATTAACCATCCTCTAGAAGGTTAAGGATGTTAGAGACGCATTGGCAAAATACAGGGATGAGACGGAGGAGTTATTGATGTTAAGGGATTAAGGGGGAGGTGGAGTTCATTGCAACCGAAGCATCTATGTTAACAGCAACAGAACCGCTTATTAACGCCCACACGCCCTTAGTGCGGCTATGAAGGCGGATTCGAGCTAATAAAGACGTTGACGCACAAGCCTTAGACCCTATTGCATAGCTACGTGCCACCTGCTTCCACACAAATCTGCGTGGAAAGGGCAAGAGAGCTAGGGTCGCCACTGACCTCTTAGGCTCTAGCCCCTTACCTTAACGCTCAGTCTCTCTGGAGGGAACTCGCCTGGGCTTAGCTTGTGCAGCCAGTCCCTAACACTCTGCCTGTACTCGAGGGCCAGCTCAGCCACCTGCCTCAGCTCGCTGTTATCAAACTGCCCGTCAGGGAAGAGGAGCTTGACGAGCCCGCTCATTATCCTCTTAAGGGCCTTCTCGTCCCTTATCTTGAACTCGCCGGAGAACTCCACGTGGTTGCCTACCTCGCTCGCGAGGGAGACCTTCCTCATGGAGTGAAGGGCCTCAGAGAAGTAGTCAGAGGCTATGCCGTAGCCCTTGGCTAGGTGTACCTTCGATATCCTGATCTTGGGCAGCTCCCACCCAGGTATTACGACGTGAACCCTGTCTATGAACGCGGGGTCCCTCATTGGCTCAGGCAACACGTAGGTCAGGTCCTCAACGGGCACATAGCTCTCCTCAGCCGACTTGTCCCTCTCAACCTCGACGTTGCCCATGAAGACGAGGGACGAGTCCGAGGAGACCCTCTTGTCGCCCCTCTCGTACTGCCCGCTCTCCATGTAGTCCTTGAGCTTTCCCATCATCTCGTCAGGGTTCGGGAACCTGACCTTACCGACCTCGTCAAATACAACTACGTCCTTCACGGCCAGCTCGCCCGCCGCCCGTGTCCTAAGGTTGTAGAAGAGGACAGCTGGAGTTATTGTGCCGCCAGATATTATCCTAGTGTAGTTGCTCACGTTCCTGTAGAGGTAAGTCTTACCGGTCTGCCTTGGGCCGAACTCCATCATGTTCACGTTACCCTCAACCAGAGGCACTAGGCGTGAGAGCAGGAGCAGCCTCTGTCTGGGACTGTACACTTTTGGGTCCAGGCCTATGGTAGTTATCAGGACGCTAACCCACTCATCGAGAGTGAAGCAACTCCTAGCCTCCTTAATTAAGTCTGGGTCGCTCCGAGGCGACTGAAATGGCTTAAAATCGTCAACCGCTACTGAGATTTCCTTGCCCCAGATCTCCACAGCCTGGTTCTCGTCAAGCTTCGTTAACGTTATTAGCCCCCACATGCCGTTGATTAAAGTGTTCTTGTTCTTCTCAACTATATCTACAGGCACTATTGTCCAGAGGTCCAGAGACTGGAGAACGCCGACATGGGTCCCAGTAGTCACGTCGACGTAAACTCTCAGCTCGTCAATGACCTGCACGGAGCCCTGAGTAACAAGCTCGTGCCTAACTACCTCCTTCTCCTCAGGCTCACGATAGTACTTCTCTATGAAATCCCTTAGCTCGCTCTGCCAGCCACTGTTTTCGGACAGGAACTCGGAGATGAGGTACTCAGCGACGTACCTGGGCAGCTTGGTCAGATCGAGTTCATAGGCGAGCCTCTTATCGACGGCGTACTCGTTGAAACAGCTTCGAACCTTGTTGTCAAGGTCGCCCATAACGATCACCTTAAGGGTTTAACAGTGTCCTGGGCCTCTTGGGACCCCTTGGCTCCGAGACCTCGACCTCAAACTCCTTCGTATACTCGACGCCGCGCCAGGTCCACCTGAGGACCCCCTTGTACTTGCCAGGGTTCAACGGCGGCGCGTTAATCCTGTGCTTGCCCTCGGTGATCCTGAAGGAGCCCTTGCCCCAGGGCAGCTCGTAGGTGATCTCCAGCTCCTCGCCTGAGGGGTTAGTTACGTCAACCTCTATGTAGGACTCAATGCCGGGCCTAAGCAGCGTGCCAGGAACGTTTACATCGGGGTTCTCTGGGACCTTAACCTCGTCCTCGACAGGGCTCTCCTTGCCTGAAAGTATGGCCATCAGCCTCCTGAACCCCTTGAGCTCGCTCTCAGAAATTCCATATAGCTCAGCGACAGCTTTATCTATCTCATCCTCTACCTTCCTGAGCTCATCCTCCGCATTAACACCGGCGCAATAGCTAGGCTTGCTACTGGCGTAAATGCACCTAGTCAACTCATGAGCTCTCCTGGAAAGCTCAGCAATCCTTCTATGCAATTTATTATCAGGATCAAACCTAGGTACCTTGATAACATCTATAATATGCGTCTCCTGCCTTAGCTCATACGTATAGGACGCTATGATTGAACGAGCTATAATTGAATTCAAAACGCCAGCAATGTAATACGCCTCGTCAGGCGTTTCAGCCTCCACCAATATGGTTCCATTATCAGATATCACGGGCTTTCCATCAATTGGCTCAACAACAGCGCAGGCAAAGCTTACCGCCTTACCAGTAATAGCGCCAGCAATCCTCTCCCACACAACCTTATAAGGTGCAAATGTGTATGTGCCTATATCATAAACAGCATAGAATGGGTTGCTCCTGCCCCATAACTTATGTATAGCCCTATCTTCTAACTCCCTCCTATAATTAACCAGGTAACTATAAGTAAGAGGCCACCTAACCCTCATATCAGCCTCTGGAATCGGGCTCGCAGTCCTTGGATTATGCGGTATTATAACGTATCTATCCTTAAACTCCACATACCATTTCTTCACATCCTCACCTCTAATCAACGGGTAAATGAGGTCAGGCTCAACCTTAGCTTCAACCTGTTTGACTTTTTTCTTCTGCCCACTTTCGGGCGGATTCGTTATGATTAACATGCCGTCGGGAGCCCTCCCAAGCGCCTTGACGCAATAAACCTGGTTAAGGCTTGGGTCAACTCCTTTATGTGCTTCGTAATGTTGACCTCCACCTAATACCTTCCTGACAGCATCCACGATATCGGGCGTAACCTGCATCCACGGTGATGCTGGGTCGTTGGGCATTAGAGGTACCATGGCTATCTCGTAACGCCTCGTCGTCTTAATGACCTCCTCCAGCGGTGCGTCTGGGTCTATTTGCTTGCCATTCCATACCACGTTCTTGATGCCGCCCATGTTTGCCTTCCATATCTCACTATCGCGTACCTTCTCAACAACAATGGCTCCTGTCCTGTTTGTGGCGCCCTCGAACGGCATTAGTGTTACTAGGTCGTGGATGACGTGTATCTTCGTGTTCCTGGCCAGGAAGCTCCTGAAGCCCGCCCCAGCTTGGGTTTTGAATACCGTGAATGTTATTAGGAATCCCAGTTTACCGCCCTCCCTTAGGTAACTGTCGAAGCTTCTCGCTAGGAATAACATGGCTAGGTCTCTATCGACCTTGCCTAGCCCCCTCTTCCCCATAATCTTCGCCAATTTATACTTCGTCCATAAGTCCTTACTGGCCTCCCTATATTGTTCAGGTAGGTTTTCCCAGTTAACCCAGGGTGGGTTGCCGACCACGAAGTCGAATTTTCCTTTCAACAGTGGGGCGAAGGCGTTTCTTAATACTGAGATCCATACACGGTCCTTGCCCTGCATCTCAAGGTCGAGCAACTTATTGTAAAGTTCAAGCAATATATTTATGTCATTAAGATCCAACTTGTATGATTTAAGTCTTTGCTCAAAATTAGAGGGTTCGCACTTAATCTCCAAGCACATCCTCACCTCATCCAGTATTTTCCTTAGGAGGTTACCATCTTGTGCAACGCCTACAGGTACCCTGAATTCACCAGCTGCAGTTCTCAACAAATAGACAGGGCCTGTGATGACTTCACTCTTCATCTCAACCATTATCGAGTCTGCCAAGTAGATTGGGATCTCGATGCTCCCAGGAACATACTGAAGTAGGTCAGCGATAGCTAAAAGGTAATTGGTCCTAGCGGTCAACACGGCCAACGGGTTCAGGTCGTAGCCGACCACGTTCTCAAGTATGTACTTCGGTAAGACATCAACCAGATAGTGCTCCTCAGCATACCTCCTAAGCCTACTAATATAGAGGACTAGGAACGTGCCTGAGCCGCAGGCAGGGTCTAGAACCCTAATATTGAGGGGTTTTAATGAATTCTCCTCACCCATCTTCATTAAATTCTCTAGGCTTAGCCCAACCTCGTCCAGCATTAGCTCAGCGAGCCAGTCAGGCGTGTAGTACTCACCAAGGTTATGCCTAATATCCCTCGGCACAAGGTTCTGATAGAGCCTCTTCAGCAGGTCCCTGGCGAACTCAGGCTCCAGCTGAGGCGTCGCTATCTCGTAGGTTGAGAGGGTCCTCGCGACCTCGGCTATAACGTCAGCTAGGTCCTTATCCATTTCCTCAAGGTACCAGGAGAAGTAGTCGCCCTCCAGGAAGTTCTCGATATTGAGCAACTTAACGAAGACACCGCCGCTCTCAAGCTCGCTGAGCGCTGTCTTAACCCCGTCAATACCACTCTCAGTATACTTATCCTCAAGCTCAGCAATGTATGACCTATAGAATCTGCCCCCACCGTACAGGTAAGCAACCTCAGCGGCTATGAGCTTCATTATTAACGCGTAGTACGTGTGTATAGCAAAAATAAGGGCGTCAGGGTCGGCATTGGCCAAGCCGTACTCTGTCGCCAGCTCCTTTAGCTCCTTTAACTTACTTGGGTCGTAGCCTGTGGCTTGGCTGAAGAGCCTCTTCCAATCACTGAAGAGTAGCCTCGTCCTCTCGCTCCTGGCGTTAAGCAACCTTTCATATAGTAGTTTAACGGCCCTTTTGGCTATCTGTGATGAAGGCCCAAAATCTTTAACTATATTGTCGACGCTTAGGCTCTTCCTGCTGAGGCCCCTTAACGCCTCTATAAGCTTAATGACAGACTCGCGCCTGATATCATAAGGCCCCCTGAGTATCCAGGTGTCATTCCTCTTATCATATCTTACGAAGGCTATCTTATCGCTAATGATAACCCCCAAATACCTGTCCCATGCGCTTTTAACCTGGGCCTCATCCTTGATGTATCCTATTACTTGCTCCTTAGCATGCCGAATTCCTGACTCGTTAGAGAGCTTACCTGGCGCCTTGTACTCAATAATTACATGCCCATAGAGGGCATCGGGCCTGACGCCTGAAACTAACGTGACGTTATGGTGGCTTAGCTGGCCTATGTGGCTTATGTCTATGCCAAGAGGACTCAGTATTTTTCCTATGATGCACGCTTCTACCCAAGTCTTAACGTCATCCTCTGTAAGTGCCTGCTTAACGGCGCTTCTAATGCAGTCAGTTACTTCATGAATGTCCAACTGGCTGTTCGGCTGAGCACTGTTAGACAATAATGACACCAAAGAAAAAGATATCCTTTGCGAACTTATAAGGCTTATCACTTTTATTAGCGCTATTACTGCGTATCGGTGCAGTAGTTATTTCAAAGACAGGACTAGACCTTGCCGCCTTAACTATATGCTCGTCGTGACCTGCCTCTCATCAAATAGAGCTTGTCCCATACGTACTAAAATAGAAGCATTCCTAAGCGACATCCCCACCTTATAAACAGGGAGCGCCTTCATACCAAATACGAAGTCTTGTTGCTAATAGCTTGCATGCCTATCCTATTTTCTTAAAAAGAACGTGAGAAAATTGTGACACACCTAACCAGATGCAGAGATAAGAGTTTTTGAAACAGGTTCTGTTCTACAATGACATAATATTGATACGACATGTTCTTGATGACTTTGCGTACTCTTATGCCGTTTCTACACAAATTTGCGTAGAAAAGGCTTTAAGGTCTGGCAGACCCCTTGCTTAAGGGTGCCCGTGCGTGGAAGGCAAGGAGGCTCCTCATCCCGCCGAGCGCATTACCTGCCCCAGGTGCGGCCAGCCCATAAGCTACATTGAGAGGCACAGGAGGAACGGCCACGTCTACTACTACGCTGTTCACTACCTCGGCTACGAGAGGGCCCCTGACGGCAGGGTCGTCAAGAGGCTCAGGAAGTGCTACCTCGGCCCTGACCTCTACAGCTACGTCTCAGGCACCCACGGGGACCTCGGCCTCACCTTCAGGGGCCTCGCTGAGAGGGGGAGGGAGCTCGAGTACCTGGAGGGCCTTGTCAGGGCCCTTGAGGGGAGGCTCGAGAGGGGGGAGCTGGACAGGGCCCAGGCCCTCGAGCTTGCCGGCGCGCTGGCTCAGCTCTCCGAGAGGCTCGCCAGGCTCTCCGAGAGGCTTAGAGGGAGGGCGGGGCCCTCAGGGGCCCAGGCCTGACGTCCTGCCCTATTGATGTGAGGCCCCGTTACATGACTTGTGCGTGAAGGCTGTTAAGCGTTTGACGAAGCTATACAGCTCTACTATCCGCGAGTTGTAGCCTGAGGGCCCCAGGCGTCAACACCTCGAGGCGACCTGCCCCTTCCCTCGTCCTTCAGCCGCACAGGCTAAGGAGATATGTAAGTGCCCCCAGCGACGCTAATCATTAGTTCCATGGACACTCAGTTCAACAGCTTGGTGTCCCTGGGGACACCAAGCTGTTGAACTATATGTCCCTGTGTCCCTGGGGACGCACAGCTATTTTGCTCGCTGTCCCCAGCGGCCAAGGCCCTATTGGCTCTACGTCCCTCCCAGTTGGCCGCAGCTGACACGACAGACCCTATTACGTGAGCCTGCCGGGCGCCACGTGTCCCCGGGACAAAGGCGCTGGCCGCAGCAGGCCACTGGGGGCTGCAAGCTGGGCCACACTATGACGCAGGGGCCCAGCCGCGCTCGGCTGCCCCAGCCGCGGGGACACGCACCACCCTGCGTCACCTTGGCCTCACTGGCTCACCTCATCAACCTCGGCGAGGGCAACGACAGCGCCTAGGGCGCTTCCTCCGTGTTCCTTCTTCTGCTTTAGAAAGCCCTTCCATGTTCGCGGGACGCCGCGCAGAGCAGGGTCGCTGAGGAATCGCTGACGCCGCCTTGGGCGAGGGCCTGCAGGCCCTTGCACCTTAAGCACTTTTCTATACAAATTTGCGTAGAAACGTCGTGGGTCAGCGGCCCCGCCTGGGCCGTAGGGCTCAGCGCTGTTGTGCTGACCTCAGGCAGGTTCGCTCTCTCCTCAGGCCCCATTTGGTGGGCGAGGTGAAGGCCCTGCGCGACGCGTGAACGTAAATTAGTGAGGATGGGCTCCTTGGGACAAAACGGTTCAGGCAAGAAACGTCAAAAGCGAGGCTATGGCCTTCAATTAAAGGTCGCGGACCTCTGCCTCATCAGCTATGGCCTGGGTCGCGACGGCCTTAGGCTCCTGTAGGGCGGCCCTTGAGACCAGCCTGTACTTTCCCTCAACGTAGAGTTTTTCGTACTCCGTGGCGGGAAGGAACAAGACCCTCTGAGGTCTAACAGACAGCTTCGCTCCACATACGGGGCAAGTCATGTCGTCGAACTCGCCAAGCACCCTCTTGGGCACCGGCGGCCCGTTGAACTTGTTCTTGTCGGTCCTGTCGCCTATGGCGTACTTGTACAGTATTGCTCCGCAGTGATGGCATTTGATTATAATTCTGCCGACGGAGTAGGCCAGGTTTGACAAGGCTTGCACCAGGGTAATACCATTAATGGGGGCTCTAAAAGGGGTTTGCGACCTTTACGCTGTTCAGACAGCGAAGGTTTACCAAAGGTTTCAGCGGCAGGGCCAGTTGAAAATCTTATTGGCGAGGGCCTGGCTAGCTCTATTGAAGACAGTGTAATACTAAGGTAAACCTCCTTACAGAGTCAAGTACCTGCAGAACGCTGATGCAAACCTTCGCTGTGTAACGTTTTAAAGTCAGCCTCCCCCATATTGGCGGCGGTGGGGCCGTCGTCTAGCCTGGTAGGATGCCAGCCTGGGGAGCGGACCCCCATGCCAGGCCGCCCGGATCGCTGGTGGTCCGGGGTTCAAATCCCCGCGGCCCCACCATGCTTATAATTTCCTGCAAGGGGGCTAACGGCTAAGGGAGACGCCTTGGAGAGGCCCAAGGTCAAGGTAGGGGATAGAGAGATAGAGCTGACTGATGAGGTGCTTGAGGTGCTCAGGAAGTACGTGAAGACCAGTATGACCCTGGAGCAGCTGGCTGCTGAGCTGGGGCTTAACGGGTGGGAGGAAGCTTACGACCTTATCAAGAGGGTCCCAGCCTGGCTGTTGAGGACCTACACATATGTTATAAAAAGCGCAGCAAACCAGGGCGGAGAAGCGAAGTAAAGGCGTTCGCCTCATTAGGAGTCATTTTAAAGGCCGTTGTACGTTAAAAGGCCTACAGAGTTTACAGTACCCGCTTCTGTTCTCGCGAGGCCGTCAAGTAAGCTCAGTACGAGCTACCCGCCTAGGAAGGCGATGAAGACATAACTAGGAGCCTTAGCAGCCTTGTCTGGGCCTCCCTTGAGACGTCCCTGTTTATGACAACCAGCGAGGCCCCCCTGTCAGGTATACCATATATTACGAGCGACCCTACGGGAGCGCACATAAGGGCTGGGAGGGCAAGCATGTCTTCCTCGCCCTCTATAAGTAAGAGTTGGCGTCCCGATTCCTTAAGGATCTTGCACAGGTGCTCAATAGCCTCAGGCGTGACTCCCCCAGGAGGGTTTACGATACGGATTACATCATAGCCTAGCGACTTAGCCTCAACGTCTAGTTCTGCGGGCTGTTGTCGTTTGGTCTTACCGTCGACGATGACGACGTCAGGGGGTCTTCCTGATCTAATGCAGTAACTGGCTACAACGTCGCCAACGCAGATGACCTTAGTCCAGCTGCGCCCGCTGATGAAGGGCGATAGGTCCCCTCTGACAAGGGCTCCGCGCGGCTGGGCGAAGTCGGCTCTTTCACCTGCTTTCAGGCCGAGCTGCAGCTGCCTACACCTACTTGAAGACATAGGTCCCGGCTACCTTAATAGCAAAGGTCCCCTTATAGCTTACCTTAAGTCTCTTGGCTAGCTCGGAGTTGTCAAGTATTATAGCTATGCCCTCCCACTCGTCAACGAACGCGGTACCACCACATACGGGGCAAACGTTAACATTCCTTGGCACTAAAGCCCCGCAGCTCTTGCACGCCTTAAGTGAAACCCTCCTGACAGGGGCCCTCGTTGGCATCCTGTCTCCCTACATGAGCCGGGCTTAGAGGGTTATACTTCTTATTATGGCCTCTGCCTAATGTTGATTGGTGACCTCCTTGTTCCTTTGGCTGTTAACTTCTTGTAGTTTTATTTTAAACGCTCAGCGATACAAAATATCAAGCTCTATAGGTATAAATTTATATAATTTGCCCCAGAGCGCCTAAGTCAATAGAGTGATTTGAATGCCCGTGAAGGTCTTTGACGAGGAGGAAGGCGAAGAGGAGGAAGAGTTCGAGGAAGAGGAGGAGTTCGGCGAGGAGGAAGAGCTAGGCGAGGAAGGCGAAGAGGAGGAAGAGTTCGAGGAGGAAGGCGAAGAGGAGGAAGAGTTCGAGGAAGAGGAGGAAGAGGAAGAGAAGTTTTAGATCATAATGTCATAAATTATTTTAAAGGTCCTCATGCATGTTTCTGGCGCCAGGAGAGAGTTTAGGCCTATGGAAGCCTCCGTTGAGAATCAGGGCAAGGGAGGGGCTGAGAAGTCAGGCTCTGTCCTTCCGTCTTTGACGAATAGCGAAGGAAACCTGAAGTTCACGCTGTTCAAAGTTCTCAACGCGCTTAAGCACTTCTACTCGTTTAAGGAGCTCGAGGAGAGGCTCGGAGTCTCAGCCCAAATATTGTGGAGGTACGTCTCGTTGCGGAGCGTGCCTGAGAGGGTCACGGCCGAGAGGCTCCTTCAGAAGATAGAGGACGAAAAGCTGATAGACGAGGCCTTTGAGAGGGCTATAAGGGATAGCGAGGAACCATGGCAGGTTCTCAGCAGCCCTGGGATCATGGAGTTGGCCGAGCTGAAGGTCCTCAGCACCCTTAAAGGGGACAGGGTTAACATTGTAATAACGGGCCCCGATGGCTACTCGACAGCGTTCGGCGCTATCCTGGCCGATGCCCTTCACGCCAGGCTCTGCGTCGCCAGTAGGTCGCCGCACTCAAGGCACCTAATAGTGAAGAGCTACAAGGTGTCTCAGGACTATTACGATACTTTGATCTTCCCGAGGGAGTGCATACAGAGGAGGGGGAGGGCGCTGCTTGTATCAGTGGATGGTGACAAGGCCTCTCAGATCTCGGCGCTTATAGACGTGGCTAATATGAGGCAGGTCTCCATAGCAGGGGTCCTGGCGATCTTTGGCTCAGAGTCCAAGATAAGGGACTTGGTTAAGTCTAAGACGGGCTCAGACGCCAAGGTACTAGTGCTGGCTAAGTACTGCGAAGGACAGGAAGATTTATGCTCCGAAGTTAAGAAGAGTCGACAGGAGAGTTGATGCCTTTCAAAGGCTAAGCGCTTCCCCTCTAACGGTGCCTGACGGCTCCGTAAACATCTATTGTGTCGCCAGTGGGACTGCGCCTCAGTAACAGGCTCATCAGCTTCACCTGCACTTCATGGGCGCCCTCAAGCCTAACGCTGCTGAGCTCCAACCCCTGAGAAGAGGTACCTAAACAGCCGCCTGTGATCCCAAGGGCGTAGCTCACGCCGCTCTATGGGCATATTCCTAATACACCTTCTCGTCTCCCTGAGGGCCTCTCTCGATCACCTTCTCGCATAGCGCGCGAGGACCACGGTCCTAGTGGGCATGTTTGAGGCGCTCTCTAACGCAATCCACAGCCTTCTCACACTTCTTTGACTTCCTGCCGTATATCATGGAGGTAAAGGACTTTATGATCTTCATGAAGCCGTCGAGGACCTTCCGCTTGTACTCCTTCGGCTTCCCCAGGACGCTATATACGTCAACGTCCAGAACGCTAAACGGCGTCCTCAGATGTCCAAAAACCCGAACCGAGTCAGCCTGTCCCTGTGGGCCAAAACTACGGCCTGCATCTCATTAGAACTTAAATCTTTCCTGACGCAATAACCTATTTTGGGTCTGAGGGCTTTAAGATGACCGTGACGGCTCCTAGCCAGAGGAAAGAGGTCCTTAATCAGTTGTTGGGGCTCCCTATATCTAGTATATTTGACAAGGCTTCGACCTCAGCTAAGGTATCTGACGACATGAGCGTGACCTTCGTTAGGAAGTTGATGAGGGAAAAAGGGTATAGGAGCATTGCTGTAATCAAGGCTGAGACAGGGAAGTTCGTTGGCATAATAACTAGGGGAGACGTTCTTATGGTATCCTCGTCAAAGAGCGAGGCCACAGCCGGGTCTCTGGCGGTCGCTCCGCCGCTGGTCCTTCAGCCGTCCTTAACGGTTTCAAGGGCCTTGGACATGATGCTAAGCTATGACATGTGGGAGGCCCCCGTAACGGAAGGGGACAAGTTCTTGGGGTTCTTCTCATTAGGTGACGTAATAAGGGTCCTCGTTCAGAGGTACCCTGAGGTCTTAAAGGAGAAGACAGTGAGTGATTACATGACTTCTGACCCCGTGTCAGCCCTGGCTGACGACTCGGTCGCGAAGATATGGAGGAAGATGGTCGAGCTTAGGTATGCAGGATTACCCGTCATAGACGGCGATGGGAGGCTCATAGGTATGATAACGCAGTACGATCTCTTGGCTAAGGGCTACACGAGGATCCACCTGGAGAGCGAGTCCGGGGCCGCTAAGGGGCCTCGGGTCAGAGACGCTATGACTAGGCCTCCGAGCTACGTTCTGCCCTGGTCGAAGCTCATAGAAGCGGCAGATCTCATGGTTACAAGGGGCTATGGCAGAGTGCCAGTTGTTAATAGTGTGAGGGATCTCAAGCTCATAGGTATAGTTGACAGAGAGGACATAATTAAGGTTCTGAGGTGATGTCCGTGAGCAAGAGGCCTCGCACAACAATAAGGATCTCCCCTAGGGCCAACATAGTGAGCAGTCCCTCGGTCAGGAAGGCTGAGGTCTACCGCTACCTTAGGGTTGACGCCGAGCCGAACTGGAGCCAGAGGGTGAGGGAGAGGGAGGGCGAGATAATGGCTATAGCGTCAAAGCCTCCAGCGACAATAACTTTCACTAGTCCCATTATCAGCGCCGTGGAGCTCATGTATAAGAGGAGGATCCGTGGCCTTGTGGTAGTTGACGCTAGGGGCACGCTAAAGGGAACGGTCACGGCGATGGACTTCATAGGTTACCTTGGAGGTTCCTCTTATAACATTGTGCGAGAGCGCCATGGAGGCGACATATATAGGGCGCTTAACTCTGAGACCGTAGAGTCCATAATGAACTCGACGCCAGTCTATGTCTTAAGCAACGCCAGGATAACAGACGCCTTAAGGGTCATGGTGCTCAACGGCATAGGCTTCCTGCCTATTATTGACAAGCAAGGGCTGCCCCAAGGCGTTGTGACAGAGCACGACCTTGTTAGGCACCTAGTGAACAAGGAGATTAGCATTAAGGTAACCGATGTTATGACCTCAAACCTCGTCGTGACATACAGCGACGATAGCATAAAGAGGGCTGCGCAGCTTATGTCGCTTTACGGCTTTAGGAGGCTTCCGGTGGTATCAAGGGAGGAGGGAACAATAGTTGGCGTAGTG
>Ga0080003_1000927_pt1 | contig 17204 bp, 18 predicted proteins | sample JossMetagenome_FD_69206 | JGI IMG/M metagenome (GOLD analysis project Ga0080003, IMG submission 69206) | Hot spring microbial communities from Joseph's Coat, Yellowstone National Park, USA - JC2_E (SPADES assembly) (version 2) | ecosystem: Environmental > Aquatic > Thermal springs > Hot (42-90C)...
TATGCGATCTATTGTAGAGGGCGTATTCTCTGTATTCAAAAATACGTTTGGCGAATATACATTTTCAAAAACAAAAGAAATGAGAGAAAAGGAGTTGATGTTAAAGGCACTGGTTTATAATAAATATATCGCGTAATCAAACAAAAAGAAAATTTAGTGTAAACTATATTTATTATTGCCTATTTATTGGACAAGACCGTTTCCATTTATATGGAAATGGAGTGGCGAAGCGGAAAGAAAAAAAGAAAAAACAAAAAAAGTATTGCTACTTTTGCGCGGGTGAAACACCTTCGAGGGATGCCGAGAAGTCATCGCTGCTTATCCTTCCGGAGAGCCTGTACTCAACATCGTACAGTGCATCTGCCATCATCTCGCTGACACGCCTTGACTCGATCAGGCTTACCACATACTTTGCGAGTTGCTTCCTGAATTTCAAGTCCTTTAGCTCCTGCAATGCCAGCTCTTCCTCGGACATCTCATTCCTGTTCACACCCTCACTTTCGTTTAGGAGATCCTCAATCCCCTCTTCTAGCTTCCGCTCTGCTTCGCATTTTGCCACTCCATTACCCAGAAAACGTGCCTGCATTGCTCAGGTTTGCCATCTTATATGGCGCATGGCGGCGCAACTTTCCTGATAGAGTTGCTCATGAAAAATATTTAAAGGTTTATATATCGCAATACAATTAATTATATCAAAGTAAACAAACTTGTATCTGATTGCAAAGGTTTATAAATTTTGCCTGCGAGAATAATACTGCCAGAAATGGCAACCCAGAAACGTGCCTGCGCTTTGCGCAGGCGCTTATTCTATACGTATGATTCCTCCGCACGCTCCGCCTTGCGCAGGTCTGATGCTCAATAACGACAAAACATGGGGCAGTAATAGAATGCTTTGAGGGATAAGAAAGATTTATAATTTGGTAAGAGCCAACAGGTAGTATTCAGAATATTCACTATCGCGATTGATGGATAGTTGGATAAGATGGGGAGGTTGTGCAGAAAAACTTGTTTGATGAAAGTAGAGATTTGGTAGGTTTTGCCGTATCAAAGGCGGAGAGGTATGGTGCAGACTATGCAGAAGCAACACTAGAGCGTTACAGCGTAGAAAACCATGTCATGAAAAATGGAATCATATCGGCGCCCATAATCGTAGAAGAAACCGGAATTAGAGTGAGGTTTGCCAAGGGTGGATATATTTACTCGCTTTCCACAAACCAACCCAAAAAGGAGAGCATAGAAAAAGCCATAGAAGGAAACATGCTGTTGAGGGGCGAAGGCCCAACAGGCATGGAGACAGGAAGAGAGAAGGTAAGTGCAGAATACAAGATAAGATACGAAAGATACGATCCCAGGGTAATGCACGAATTTATGAAAAACGTTGACAGGGAGATCGCGGAGTTCAAGCCGATAAAATACAGGTATATTTCTACAGGTTTCTCCACAGTTTCGCGGTACTATCTGAACAGTGAAGGAAGCGAGATAGAGAGCAGGATTCCTTACTCTGACGGATTCGTTTCAATCTCGGTTGAGAGCAACGGGGCGACACGCCAGAGAAATATACAGTTTGGCGCCACATCCGGAGTAGAATATTTCGCAACGCTGAACCTAGCAGAGAAGGCGTTGGAAGACGCAAGGAACATGGAAAAGGTGTTGAACAACGGAATAAATGTGACAGGCCAAGAGAGCTTCGAAAATATAGTTATATCGTCAGAAATAGCAGGCATTGCTGTGCATGAGAGTATAGGACACCCTAACGAGGCAGACAGGGTGCTGGGAAGGGAGGCGGCTCAAGCAGGGACTAGTTATGTAACACCTGAAAACCTCGGCTTGCACATAGGAAGCAGCGAGGTGACGATTTACGATGACCCTACTATAAAGAGCAGTTACGGGTTCTACCTGTATGATGATGAGGGGATAGAAGCGGGAAAGAGGACTATAGTCGAGAACGGCGTGCAGAAGGAACTGCTCCACAACAGGGAAAGCGCATTCATTATGAAGAGTAGGAGCAATGGCTCATCACGCAGCGCAGGCATAAGCTATGAGCCCATAATAAGGATGGCGAACACCTATCTTGCCCCAGGCAGGGCGGATTTTGATGAACTGATAGAAGAAGCCAGAGACGGGATATATGTAAAGAACTTTACAGAATGGAATATTGATGATACAAGAAGCTTCTCAAGGTACCAAGGAAATGAGGCTTACTTGATAAAGAACGGAAGGCTCGGAAAGCCGGTAAAGAACTTCGTGCTTGAAACCAAAACGCTAGACTTCTGGAGTGCGGTGGCTATGCGTGACAAGGAGCTGGTCATGTATCCCGGCACCTGTGGAAAGGGGGAGCCCGAGCAAGGGGTGCCGGTACTTATGGGAGGGCCAGACGTGTTGCTGAGATTCAAAAAAGGCTGAGCCTATGCAAAACACTGCAAAAGAGATCTTTGAACTGCTTAAGGAAGTGGCAGACGATGTAGTGATAAACTTTGCAAAGCGAAACGACGCCTACATAAAGATATACGAAGGGAGAAATGAATCACTATCAGGGACGTATTCCGAGTCGGCAACGGTGTTCGTGGCGAAGGGCAAGCGTGTGCTGCTCACAAGCATGAACGATTTCAGGAATGGAGCTATAAGGAACAAGGTCAAAGAGATAGGCAGCGCCCTAAGGAGCGAAAATGAGAAGCCAGACTACTTTGGCATAGCTGAGAACAGGGGCTTCAAATACAAGAGCAAAGGAATAAATTTTGACAAGAAGCTGTGGGATGTTGACTCTGAGATGTTGAATGATGGAATACTCTCGGCAATAAACGCCGCCATGTCAAATAAGGCAGAGAAGGTGCACGGCATGCTCTCATTGTACAGGTATACAGAGGAGCTTCTGACCAGCGGAGGTGTAGACACAGAGGACAAAGGTACGGCAATAAAGCTGTCGCTCAGATCGTTCGGAAGAGAGGGTTTCAGCAGCCAGGCCATAGAAGCCGCAAGGCATCTTGCTGCGTTGAACTTTGAGAGGATTGGAAAGGAATCAGCAAGGTTTCTAGAGATGACGCGCAGCACAAAAAGCATAGAAAGCGGGATATATGACATTTTGTATCTGCCGCTCGCATCTGGGAACCTCATGGCAGATATAGGAGATGCGATGAGTATAGGCAGTGTGGAAGGAGGTTTCTCGTTTTTTGCAGGCAAGAAGGGCAAGTATGTTGCCTCAAAAGACCTCAGCATTTATGATGATCCTACGATAAAGGACGGATTCGGCTCATACGCTTTTGATGAAGAGGGAGTGCCTTCTAAGAGAACCGCGGTAATAAAAGATGGCAAGCTTATGACGTATCTCCACAACACCTCTACTGCAAGGAAGTACAAGACAAAAAGCACTGGGAATGCGGGCTTGATCGAGCCTCAGGCGAGCAATATAATCCTAGAACACAGGAAAAGCTATTCAAGCATGGAAAAGCTTCTCAGAAGCGTAGATAGGGGCATACTTGTAACCAATACGTGGTATACGAGGTTCAAGGACTATGAAACTGGGGAGTTCTCCACAGTGCCGCGTGATGTGGCTTTTGTGATAAGAAACGGCGGCATAGAGAGCGCTATCAAGAATATAGGAAGGGATAGCGTTGGTATAGGGATTAGGATAAGCGATAGGATGGAGCGTATGTTAAAAAGTATAAGGGCAGAAGGGGGAGAAAGAGTGCAGGTTGTGGGATGGGACGAGCCGATGCCTGCGTTCGTAAAACCGTTCGTTGTTGAAAAAGTAAAAGTAACCGCTGCCGAATAAGCCAAAGAGGCATGCAGCAGTCAGCTATATGCTTAGCTGTCTTCTTTTATGGCCCCATACAGTATATTAACAAGTATAGGCACTGTTTTGTCAAACGTTGCTACATCCGGATCTATTTTTAGATAAAGTGCGTCTAGTAGATCCTTGCCTGTCTTTATGTCGGGGTCCTCTCTATACTTCACTTTTAATTTAAGAACCTGGTCATAGCCATGAAGGTCTTTTATTACTCCTTTCAATTCATCGTAGATCCTTGGCAGGTTTATATCCTCGCAATTTTCGTCAAGATTACCAAGTTTATAATTTATGTTCTCTAGTCTTTCTACTATGTCGCTAAAACGGTTGTCTTTGTAGCTAATAAGTTTATCTGTAGTGCGCAGATTACTTTTGATGTCCCCTATACTTATAGTTTTTGCAGGCATATATCACACCTGTTATCTTTTTCTACCGGACCACATATTTATACTTTTTCTCTAATTTGCAGTTTAACAACAGGTATTTATAATTTTGGTTTTTGCCTTGTCATATTATCGATTCCTTGTTGAACGTCTTTACACTTATGTAAACTACTGCGATATCTGCGATTGCGAGGAACAGAGCAATATAGAGCAGAAGACGTGTTGTAAGCATGGCAAATCCGGTTATGGAAGCAAACGGTAGTATAAGTATTGGCAGTACGAGAAGCGTGCTGATCTGCTGCGCCTCCTTAGTACCTCGTACGTGTGACGACACTATCACCACCACACCTATCGTCACCACAGCCAAAAACGGGCTTATAAAAAGTAGCAGTAGCCATGGAACTGTAGGAAGCAGGTAAACTCCGAAAGATGAGTAGGAAAGAAGGTTGGTTATTACACCGTAAAGCGCAAACACGCCAAGAGTCAGCAGAATCGTTGGAATAAGAGACGCCATTATCTTGCCAAGCAGCAGCTCTGAATTCTTGACCGGAGTGGAGAACAATGCCTCTGCGGTCTTGCGCTCCTTTTCGCCGATAAAGCTGTCTGCGGCTATTACCGAGGCAGTGAGTATCGGCATAGTGAGAAATATCGGGCCTAGCACGTATATGGAGAAGAAGCCCATGAAGCTTGCACTGTTTAGCGATTTGGACGAGCTTATAGCTACTGGAAGCGCTATGCTGAAGATCTTGCTTGCAAGCGCTGGAGCCGCATGCTCAGACACGTAAAACGTGAGCAGCGGGAGGAACAGTGCAAAGAAAAGGGGCACGCCGAGCATAGGCCCTGCTATGGATATGCTGGTGAACACCTCGCGCATGTCCTTAACTGCTATTGCGAATGAATTTCCCACGTTCATACAATCATACACATCTTATGAGAACTTCTCAACCACGCTTTCGGTATAATCTATGCCGACGATATACGCACCGCTTTTTAGAAGATGCGCGACAGCACGGTTTATGTCCCTGTAAGAATGTATCTTTACCGAGATAGAGGTAGGGTTGGGGCTGTTGCCACGAATGAAGCCTGGTGTTGAGCTTGCAACTTTGCCTCCTATCGGAGACGCGAGGCGCACCTCTACTATTGCGCCGTTCGCCATGCTCCTGTAAAATGCGTAAGTGGTAGTATCTTTGACTATTCTGCCGTTTTTGAGGAATATGAGGCGTGCATTGAAGCGAGGTATTTCGTCTACTTTCTGCGTGACGAATATTATGGTCCTGCCTTCCGAAGCCATGCCTTCGATAAGCTTTCTTACCTCTGTAGAAGCCTTTGGATCTAGAAATGCAGTAGGCTCGTCAAGAAGCAGTATGCGCGGATTGCAAAGTAGCGCACGACAGAACGCGACCTTCTGCTTTGTACCGCGGCTAAGTGTGTAGACCTTTGCTTCGGAGAACTGAGCGGCGTCTAGCGAGCGAAGTAGGCGCGTGGCGCGCCTGGTGATTTCCTGGCGCGGAATCTTGTAAAGCCTGCCGAAGAATTCAAGGTTCTGCATGACAGTTAGATTATCGTAAAGTGCATAGTTATCTGTAAGCAGGGACATCGTGCGCCTAGAGGATTCGTCCATATAAGGATCCGCACCGTCAACCTGCACCTTGCCGGAGTTTGGCTTGTACAAGCCGTCTATGCAGCGCAGCAGCGTGCTTTTGCCCGCCCCATTTGGCCCGGTTATTATGCTTATGCCTTTGCCAAAAGAAGCACTGGCGTTGTCTACTGCAATTACCTTGCCAAACCTTTTGACCAGGTTTTTGATTTCTATTATCCCCATCACCATTCTCAGGCTTGCTGTAAGGAATTTCATCTGTCAAAATTGATAAAAGTTTGTTGAATAACTGGCGCCTCAGACAGTGCAGCGAATTAACTGTGCTAAGACCTCTGTTTCCTTATAGTTAGGTTTGTTAGTTTGTCCCTTACAATTTCATCCACTTTGTCTACACGCAGGAGATCAGTTTCAAAAACAGGAATTACATTTGCCTTGAAAATCGAATTGGTCTTTTTGTTTACCTCCAGCTCCAAAAATGCGTAGCCGTTAAGGAACGGGCCTATAGGCATGGCTATCCTCTTTGTGTATGGGTTGTCGAGTGAATCCTGATTGCTGTGGACTTTGACGAGCAGCTTCCCTCCGGCATAATCAGTTGCAAATATATGGTCATGACCGGCTATGCCAACTACCGCGTCAGTCTCCTTCTTCTCCACAAAATTTAGCATGCTGCTCTCGCTATCCTTGCCTATCTTATGGCTGACAAACATCTTTATCCCATTTACCTCAAGTTCGTCGGCACCGTATTCGCTTCCGCTTATAACGCGTATATTCTTAAGCGCTTTTTTTATAGCTAAAAAGTCGCGTTCCACAAGCTCCTCCATAGTATTAAGGACCTTTTCAACAGCTTGGAGCGCTTGAGGAGAACTGTACAGGCCGTCAGGTTGCTTTGCTTCGGAAGTGACGAAGTTACGGGCAATTTCGATATATCCTTTCATCATTCCAAGTGCTTTTATGTTGCCTGTCAAATGCGCTACTGTGTATCCTGCAAGTGTAGTTGCCTCGTCTCTGTGCCATCCTTCCTCTGTTTTGTTAGGATGGTTGCCAGAGGTGTATATTAAAGCGCCGCCTCTTAGGCTCACATCATCTATAAGCGGGAATAACTTGTTAAGGAAGATCGAGGGCTGCTCGTCTATATTGTACCGCACCTTCAACATGCTTTCTTTGAGCAGAGATACCAGCCTCGGATTTACTTCGGATTTGTCTACCAATGATTTCAGTTGTTCCTCATACCTTTCTACAAAATCATAGGTCATTCCGTAACGTGTGACTGCCGCGTAGCTGTTAAGGAAACCTTCTAAATTGTCACCGCCAAACACCACTACATCAGGCTTCCTGGCAAGAGCATCCTTGACAGAAGCCTCAAGTACTTTGAGCTTGCTATGGCTGCCCACATGTGCGTCTGTAAAAACTGCAACTTTTATTTTTTCGATGTCGTACATAGATTTTAGATCCGTGTCCTGGTACGGCAGCACACCACGTAGATTTCCCGCAACCAGGGGCAGCTCTTCTGGTTTCAGTTCGGAAGGCCTTTTGTTGAGCGCCACGATTTTGTCCAGCTCACGCCTATGCGCTATATCCTGCTTTCCGTTGGCTGGTGCGGGCTGGCTTAATTCGGCAAGCTTATTGCTGCGCAGCAGCATCTTTGCCTCTTCCTTATCATCTTTAGCCCTCATATAGGATAGGTATTCATCGCTGATGATACAGTACTCAATCGGGCCGTTGCCTCGTACGCGTATGGCGGTCGCGCCCGAGCTTATGTATCCGTTCTCTACAGCCTGAGTGTCTTTTGTGTTTATCCCCCTGTTCCAGGCTTCTGCTACACCTTTTCGGCTCCACAAAGGACCCTGCGCAAGCGCAGCGAGCGTTGACTTTTTTGAACGGTCATAGGGCGGGTCGATCGAAAAAGAGGTGAAATTGTTCTTGCCTGTAATCACTATGGTGAGGGGCTTCGCGTAAAGTTTTTGCTTGTCTAGGACGCCGTTTACCACAAGGGTATTAAGCTTCTCTGCAATTGAGTCGTTGCTAGATTTCTTCCTTGAGCCCTGTTTGACGCTCAGGTCGTAAGCGGTGATAACATTTAATTTGGTCCTTCCACTCTTGCCTTCATGCAGCGCTACCTTTTCGAACTGTATGTTTACGGGCCTTTTTCTCCCAAACGCGTTTTTGATATCTGTTAAATAATAGGATCTGGCGAGCTCGGTTATTACATCATGGGAATTCTTTGGAGTAAGTGCGTTGTGGCTGAATATGTCAATTTGTATGTTCGCAATATTTTTTTCGATTATCGCCTTCATCTCGTCAATATCCTTAAGCCTCTCGCTCAGCAACCTTATCTCGTTTGAGACACTCTTTGAACGGCTTGTCACATCATCATAGTTCTTATCGCCTCTTTTAACTTCATCGTATTCCTTTTCTATCGCGGCAGACTCTTCCACCTTCTGTTTGAAACGTGCCGTAACTTCATCTTCAGGGAGTTTTACCAGCTTCATCATGTAAAGTGTATTAATGAGCCCTAGCCTATACTCCGCCTCCTCTTTCTCCTCCTGATTTACCTTGAGCTTTATACTTGCATTTTCAAACTCTGCCTTGTGTGCCTTGCGCTCTTCTGCGCTAAGGCCGTCGTTCTTTAATTCTTCAGAAAGCACTGATAATGACTTCTCGGTGGTAGCGATTATCGCCTCACGGCCTACTATAAATGAGATTGTATCCCGCATCCTTTTTTCAAGATGAGCGATACGCCCCTTGAACTCAAGGCCTATATCGCGTGCGAGTTCATCTATATTTCGCCTATCCTGGTCGCTTATTACATATACTACATCGGTATTGCGGGGCAGGGCGCGCTGTAGCCTTTCCATATGCGGCTTGAGCGCGGCTGCAGCATCCCTGACAAACTGCAAGTTTTTCTCTATAATATCTAGGTAATCGTTGCTCCTGTTGGAGCCACGTGTAGGATAATAAGGCAAAAGGTCGCTTATGTAAAGCATGTTTGGTTTTTCGTGCGGAGGCAGTTTTCTGATATACCTTGCAAGGCCTATAAGATTGTCACTGCTTTCCAAAATAGTGGCCCCGCCCAAACCCGATACCGCCAGAATGTTAAAACCATCTTTATCGTCGCCGCTGTTCGCCTCACCTCCCAACCTCTCACCTGTTAAAATTTAAAGCGACAAAAAGTATTTAAGCGGATTAAAAAACTGCAATTACTTGAATCTATAATAGGATAATTAGATAAAAACAACGCAGGATACTGCTAAAGTTTGGGGTATGAACAGATGGTTAAAAATAGATGCCAAACAGCAACATGCTTTCCCGACCGAAGGCCAGTATATACATGTCGTGAGCAGGCTTAGCTTCCGAGTTCGGAATGGGATCGGGCGTTTCCCTGCCCCTATTACCGTTTGGCAGTACTTGTTAGATTTGATAAATTTAAATATGTTGCGTATATTTGACACAGGAGGGGCGGGACTTTGCGCCTTTGCTTAGATAGACTGACGGTTGAGCTATCTACACAGGCTTTGCATTTTTACTGTGCTTATTCAATTTCGCTGGATCTGTGCGGCTGAAATAAAAGTCAAAAATAGGGTCGAAAGTACCTTTTAGGCTTTGCCAGTATATTTTTTCCATCATTATCTTCATGAAATGTTTTATTCGGCTTGGTGGGTATTTAACGACCGGATCTGTATAAGAGCCGATTACAAAACTAGCCTTGCCATAACCCATATCAAAGGGGCAGTTTGTTCTGCCGTTAAACTTAGCATTTACGTTGTTCAATATTTTTGCTACTATCTTTGCCTGTAAATGTGCGGTAACGCCTGATTTTGCAGTAGGTATTGCTGTTGCATCACCTATCGCGAATACATCTTCATATCCCGGTATCTGCATCGTATATTTATCCACTTTAATATATCTGTCACTGTCAAGGACTGTGGCCGGATTATAAGATATGTTCGCCCCGACACACGGTGGTATTATTATAGGTAAATCATATTGTATGCTGTCTCCTTCTATTGAATGTATTACTTTCTTTTCTGGATCTATATAGTCCACATCGAAGAATGTATTTACGGCAATCCCGCGCGCCTTGATGAGCGGCTCTACCACCTCATCCATCGGCTCAGCAGGATATGCACGCGGATATGGAGTAAAGAATATAATTTTCGTCTTGTCTTTGAGCTTCTTTTTTTTTATAAATTCCTCTACTAGAAATACTCCTTCAAGCGGAGAAGGAGGGCATTTGCACGTGGGGGAGCTTTGACCGAGCGCAATTGTACCTCCATTGAAATTATTTAGATTAACCCACAACTTCTGGGCATTCTCTATATTTGTATGATAATCGCCGAATTTGGCATTTACCTCAGGAAGGCCTTTGATAGAACTAGTATCTGTAATCGAACCAGTGGCAATTACAAGTTTGTTGTAATTATAGGAATTTTTGACCGTGATTACCTGTCGGGCATCAAGGTCTATTTTCTTGACTTCTTCGTTGATAAACTTTATGCCTCTTTTTAATAATTTTGAGGTGCTTTTCATTATGTTAGGCTTAGCACCTTTGAATGCGATATATAGTAATGCAGGCTGAAACACGTTTACTGTGCTTTTGTCTATTATAGTTATGTCGAATTTTTTGGCATCTAGCGAATTGGCAAGAATTATTCCGCCTGCACCTCCTCCCACAATAAGCAGTTTTTCCATACTTGCACTGTTTTTATTTTTTATATCCTTGTTTTATTCTATATCTGCATTTTCAGTGATGCTTGAGCTGTTTGCTCCTACCTGTTTGTTATTTCTATTATTATCACTATCTTGTCGGTCTGATCGGTTATGCTATCTATCTTGTTTTTAGTTTTCTGGGCCCATGAGTTAACATCTGCCTTTACACCGGGGTCTGTAGCCCAAAGCTCTATTGTGTCTCCGACAACGGAATTTCTATAGGCTTTTGAAAGCTCAACTATTGGGCCGGGGCAGCTTGAACCCCTTGCATCAACAAAGATTTTGTTCCCCATATCTACCACTAACGCAATATTGCATAATACAGATTAAATTACAATTATTTCATATGAAGATTACTTGCCCTCCTTCTGACAACTGAAGAAAAGACGCCGCGCCAACTACATCATCTACTATCGGATCGAAATCCTCTTTCTTCAAATTAAACATAGCTGCAGTAAGCGAACATGCATGCACTTTTACGTCTCCGATTTCTTTTGCTTCCTTTATCATCTCATACCATCCTTTAGTGTTTGTCGCCTTCATGCCCTGTTCAAGCATGGGAGCCATATCCTTAAATTCGAATGAAAAAGGAAGGGTGTGTTTTTCCTTTGTAAAGCCAAGCAAAGCAAATCCGGTTATAAAGATCCCCACTTCATAACCCATTGCTGCGGCTGCATCGGAGAGTACTCCGAGAGGTAGAAACTTATCAGCTGTTCCGCTAAATAATATTATAGAGAATTTCGGTTTTGTATTAGATTCTGCCATTATATCACCAAATTTATCATTTGAGTACTAAAGATGGCAAATATCTTAAATCTTACCCAATCCTCAGACATTTCCCCCGCTTATTATTGCGACTGAATTCCCTGAAAGTGAATTTTTTATTTTTTTATATGCAGCGAGGCTTGCAACGCCCCCTAATTCAGCAATTAAACCTTCTTCAGTAAAAAGAGCTGACTGAGCAGCTTGCATCTCTTTATCAGTTACTGTTATTAAGACGCCTTTTGTCGCTTTGAGTGCTGTGAGTGCCTGGAAGCCAAAAGTAGGATAACCTACTGCGATTGCATCTGCCTTTGTATGCGGTGTAATATGTATAATTTCAGTACCATGCCTGAAAGGCATGAGCAAAGGCGCACTGCCACTAGCTTGCACCGCAATTAGCCTTGGCAGTTGTTTTAAGATTTTCATTTGCCGCATCTCAAGAAGCGCACGAAAGATCCCACTGATAAGGGTTGCATTGCCTACAGGAACGATTATGTTGCTTACCTCGGGCAACTGGGAAATTATTTCGTATGCTATAGTCTTCTGTCCCTCCTGCCTATAACAATAATCACCCGCAAGGAAAGCACCATGCGAAGAGGCAAATGAAGCCGCGGCATCAAGTGCCTTATTGAAGTCGCCGTCTACCTGTGTTATGAAAGCGTCATGCGTTAACTTAATATCATTTATCTTGTCTTTGTTTGCATTATTGCTTATGAATATATGAGACCTCAAGCCATAAAGCTTTGCAAAATGGGCTATGGAATAGGCCATATTACCGGTAGAGGCACAGGCTATCTCGTGATATTTGTACTCGCGGGCCTTAGCAACTTCCACAACAGAACCACGATCCTTGAAAGATTTTGTAGGATTCATCAATTCAAGCTTCAGGTATAGGTTTTTGTGTATATTGTGCCTTACAAGAGGCGTCAGCCCGACAAAATAGTGTTTGTAATTACCATCAGGCAGCACTCCTTCAAAATCCCAGAATGAAGAAGGATTTTTGTGGGCATGTGGTTTTCCATTGTAGATTACTTCGAGATTGCCGTTGCACTTACCACAAATTTGCTTGTTATAACTAGAAGGATATGATGCACCGCATTTAGAACATCTAAGCGTATATTTCATACAACCGCACATACATATGATTTTGCACAAATTAAATATTTTTCGAGGTTGTTTATTTTTAGATGAAAGAACGGAGAGTAAGTAGGAATTGTTGAGCTGGTTGTTTTACAGGTAGAATAAATACGAATTTATTGATAAATTTAAACTTAATCGGCAGAATAGCATATTGAATTTTTAAACGCCTCATTTTTAAATGTAAATCCAATCCCTACTATGTGGAAAAAGTGTCAATTAGGGATGGGCACACGGGAGGTATGCCAAACACTTAGCTGCATCGGTAATAAAGCGGATGCTGCGTCTACATATAAAGGAATTGCAGAATTCATATCAAAAAAAAGATATCGGCAAAATACTAAATTACAAACAAGAATTCCATAATCTTCTTTTATAAGGTCAGAAAAGGGTCTGCACGCGCAGAGAAAGTAAAGCTTTTCACCCACCAAAGATGTACCAAAATACTAGAAATATAAAATTCAACATCCTAGGGCAGAAGGTGAACAAAAACAATAAATATTTAAACGGAGTAGGTTGCTTGATCGTTATGGACAAAGAAAAGGATTTTTCCCCGGCAGATTATCAGGATTTTGCAACGTTTGAGCTGTTTTCGATGATAAATAATTCCGAATATAAAGATAGATTACCGAAAACGCTTGAGTCGCTTGGGTTAAATCAGACTGAGTCATTGTCTATTTATAAGAATGTGGCTGATGGAAGATTAGATCGTTTTGACACATTTATAGAATTTATGAGAGATTTTGGCGTCCAAGAGAGCAGAGCACTCATTGAGATGTCACGAGATGAAAAAGGCAACATGGTATTAGAGTCGCTTGCACTTTTGTTGGACGATGCCGTAAATAGATTCATCGATGAACCAATAACAACGCAGCGAGCAACTATTGAGACATTAAGGACTTTTGAACTAAGAAACTTAAGAGGCAGAAAGATATTTGAAGATTACAAGAGGTTTGAAGAATTGATGATAAAAACAAGCGAGAAAGAATTGAGAGAAGGTATCAGCAGCGTGATGGATGGACCCGCCAAAGTAAAGGAGAAACTTGATGATATTTTTGGACTACTAATTGATCACGCTATACCACGATACTATAAAGAAAAGAAAAATAGGGCTGAAGCGGCTTCCTATTTCAGGTAACTATGATGAGATAATGCCCACTGTAGAGAAGAAGGCGAATCTAAACAGATACAATATGTTGCGTGGACCACAAACCGACCTGCAGACTTTCAAAAATGAAGTGGAGGGAGAAGTGCGGTCAACAATAAATAGCTACATAAGCAAATTGGAGGGCAAAGAAGAGAGAGCAAGAATGACTTATTACTTGGATATAGAAAGCAGTTTTAGAAGGCCTGTGAACCTTATCCTTACAGGAATGGCTCTTGGTGCAGAGAAGAAGGACCTGATAAAGCTTGCATCGGCCATACAGCTTTCACAGGAATTTATACTCATGGCTGATGACCTTATCGACAAATCTAAAATGCGGAGGGGTAGGGAATCATACATCTCAAAATATGGAGGCGAAAACACTGTAAATGACGCACTTATGCTCCTTTCAGTTACATGGGAGATGCTAGTAGACTACATAAATGAAAGGAGGGAAAGCCTTGGAGATGCACAGGCGGATGCGATAAGGCATAAATTCTATGAAATAGGAAGCCTGACCTATTACGGGGAAAGCAAGGACATCAATATGATGAATAAGGTCGGGTCGTTGGCAAAGATAAGCTATGAGGACTGCATACTCATGACAAACTTGAAGACTTCTGCATATACTGTGTGGGGGCCAATGCAGCTCGGAGCGCTTGCGGCCGGAGCAGATGAGAAGGTGCTTGAGGCGATACGCGAAATAGGCGAACCCGCAGGAACAGCGTTCCAAATACTCGATGATATAAAGGATATAACCGCTACGAAAGAGCAGCTGGGAAAGGAGCCGTTTTCAGATATAAGGGAGAGCAAACCCACTATTATAATACTCAAGGTTTTTGAACGTGCCAACAGCGAAGAAAAGCAGGAGATTGATGCAATTTTCAAGAAAAGCAGTGCGGAAAAAACAGAAAAAGACATCAAAAGGATAGTTAGTTTGATAGAAAAATACAAAGGAATAGAGTATGCAGAGCAAGAAGTCCAGAAATGGACGGAGATCGCAACAGAACGGTTTGTGAAGTATGACTCAGACCCGGAATTCAGAAGCGTGATAAAAAGCAGCAAGCACCTAGGTTGGCTTCTAGCCTCGATCGCGCTTATATAATCTCCATTCGGATCGATGGTTTATGCTATTACAAATGATATCAGATCTTTAGCGGCAGCAGAGAGCTAGCTACTCTGGTATAAAAATCATTGATATGGAGTTAACGCAGTGCCTTACGTTTTTCTTGGTGAGCCTTTCTCCTACGAATACGTGGCCAAGGTGTGCGCCGCAATTAGCGCATTCTATTTCTGTTCTTACCCCATCAGGATCTGGAACACGCTTTATAGCACCCTTTATCTCATCGTCAAAACTGGGCCAGCCGCAGCCCGAATCAAACTTATCTTCTGAGCGGTACAGCTTTGCACCGCACCTTTTGCATACGTATGTTCCTTTCCGAAACTCGCGGTCATATTCTCCGCTGAACGGCCTCTCGGTGCCTTTATATACTATCACAGCCTCCTCCTCCTTTGTGAGCTTCCTATACTTACTTTTTCCAGGCATAAACAAACACTTATTACGCGCCGCATTGGACTGTTGATGAATCTATATCCTTGTTGCCATACACCAGGCCAGTATATACCAGTATGCCTATTGTGGCAAGGATTATGTGCACGCCGAGCGAGAAGCCCATTGCAAAGCGGTCATACACGGTTATGGGCATCATGGATGCACCCTATATGAATCCCAGCCAGAGCAGCAGTATGCCTATGAACTCTGAATAGTAGAGGAATGAAGGCATTGCCGCTATGTAGAGCGTGCCTGCCACCAACACCACCAACACACCCGCTATTATGCTTAACATCTTTGCGCTGTGCTTGTGCAGATAGCTTATCGCAGCTATTGCTATCAGTATCGCAGCCGCAGGAAACGTTACTATAGAAGAGGTTACCACTACAAATACAGGAAGCATACCTAACACTATATGGCTTGTTATCACGTTGCCTATATTGGATGCATATAGCGAATAGGCAAGCAACGCCACTGCTATTACGGAGTATATGTAGTATGACACTCTGAGCCTGCCAGATTTTACCAACTGCATTGATCCCAAAGCCAAGCTTTCCACCACCATAGCCACAACGAACAGGTATAAGGCAATGAGGAGCTCTGAATATGCGCCGAATGCGAAGAGCACTTCCAGCAATACTCCTACTACGAAGAACCACATGCCTGTGCTCCAGTAAAGCAAAGGCTTGGAGTGTTTGCGCACATACCTGTAGCTCATGACTATCGCAAGGCCTAGCGCAAGAACAAGTATCAGCAGCGTGGAGAACTCTACGAACGCCTGCGAAGCGAGTATTCCTGTCATAATTCCATTTCATGCTAATGCTTTTTATGCCTTGCCGAAATTAGATTTCCCAGAATTACTTTGTACGCAGCCCTGCCCATAACTTCTGTTTCTTTGCTGAATGCCACCCCCACTGTCAAATCTGGAGTGCTTGCACGCACATAGCCAAAGGCGAGCGTCATTTAAGTCAAAGAATTTAGTGACACATATGTTATTAAGATCCAGTGTTTAGTGACGTTACTAAAATTACAAGTTTAGTGACAGAGAAATTACGTGCCATTGCTTTTCAAAGCTCTACGTTTCGAATGTCTCCTTAGAAGAACTAATACTCCAACGACCCATAAAGCAGTGTAGAATACAATGTTCGCTAGTGAGTTGGAGTTCACATACCTAAACAGGTAGTAAAGGCCAACTGTCAAAGCCACTAGACCTAATACTGAAATGGATGTGGAAATGGCAAAGTATTCTCCACGGCTTAACATTTGAGTCATACCTGTGTTAGTTATTCTTCTGGTGTTTTAACCTTTGCGTTACCAGTTAACCGTTATTTAGTTAACCGTTTTTTGATATCCAGCTCAATGCTTTCTAAGTCTTTACCTTTTTCTTTTTCTATCCTTTCTATGTCCGCCCGCCATTTCTTAATTAGCTCTTCAGTTCCAAAGTATTTGGAATACCTCCTGTAAGTTTCATACTGCTTTTCCGTAACCTTGAAGCCTACAGTCTTTGTATATTTCTCTTCTTTACCTTCGCTGTTGGAATCATGTGGCCAGGCTCTCCAGAATCTTTCTACCTTCGCCAGTTATGACGTATGAGTTCTTCCCGACACTTTTAATCATTCCCTTATATTTTAGTCCGCTTATTGCCCATCTTGCCGTATTTTTCCACCTAGGATCGCCGTTGTGCAATTCTTCTAAATCGCCAGGAGTAAATTCATACTTGCCCCCGATGGCATCTACTATTTCTTTCCTAGTAAGAGGCTTCGGAGATTGGCTTAGAATTCTCAGAATAGCCTTGGGCGCCTCCTTCCAATCCAAGTTCAGATTTAATTTAGCTTGTTGAATTTTTAAATACTTTCTTTTCGAATGTAAATCCAATCCCTACAGCAGGGGTTACTTTCTCTCTTTCGACGACAAACCCCTGCATAGAGTAGGGAAAAGTGATTCAATGAATATAATGGCAACCAGTAAAAATAAAATAGTAGAGGTCCTTGCGTATGCAAGGGAAGTTTCAATTAGGCATGGGCATACAAGGAAGTATGCCAAACACCTTGTTGCATTGGCAATAAAGCAGATGATGCAACTTACAGATAGAGAACTTGCAGTATTCCTATCCGAAAACGATATCGGCAAAATCCTAAATT
>Ga0080003_1000929_pt1 | contig 17188 bp, 20 predicted proteins | sample JossMetagenome_FD_69206 | JGI IMG/M metagenome (GOLD analysis project Ga0080003, IMG submission 69206) | Hot spring microbial communities from Joseph's Coat, Yellowstone National Park, USA - JC2_E (SPADES assembly) (version 2) | ecosystem: Environmental > Aquatic > Thermal springs > Hot (42-90C)...
TTCTTAATAAAAGGTAGGGTTACTAGATTAGAAGCTAAACTAGGCGTCTATGACCCAACTATGGAGAAGGGTTCGCACATAATAATGGATTTCCTAAGCAGGAAGAAACTGGGTGAACCATTCTTCTTGCTCATAAACATTATGGAAGCTCATGGACCATATACACCTAAGGATTTAAATGAACAGCTATCATTTAATGCATATTTTAACGCAGTATTCATGGGAAAACTTAGCGATGAAGTGGTTAGAATCTGGCAGAGCAATTATCCAAGGCATGCGGCTTATGCTGTTAAGAGGGCTGTGGAGATTGTTGAGGCGCTTAAGCCATACTTAGGTGATTCATTGGTTATTATTGCTGCAGACCATGGCGAATTGCTTGGTGATGGTGGTATTTTTCATAGATATTTCTTAAAAGATGGACTATTAAGGGTACCACTTTGGATTAAGTGGCCAAGTTGGATTAAGCCACAGAAGTGGGAAGGCCAATTTGTAAGCTTAACACAGGTTCCGTCAATAATTAGGGCAGTTATGAATAACGAGGAGCCTAAGATCGGCACAGATATAGCTATTGCTGAAAGCTTTGGATCGACACTACCAAGTACATTCAGTAAACGGTACAGTGAATTACCAAGTGAAATAATAACTAGGGTATTTACGCATAGAATTAAAATTTATACAAAAAAAGGTATAGTAACATATAATGTAAATATGGATGAATTTGAAGAAATAAAAGGTGATGATATATTAAAAGCAATAACTAAAGACATAATCACCAGTCTAGTTTATTAAACCGAAATTTTAGGTATTAATTATATTTGTCTTTTTAAAACATTTAATTATAGGAAGTTTTTAGCTAAATACTCAGCTAGTTCATCTCTCTTTTCGGTAAGTATGGAGAAAAGCCAGAATATTGATTGCCCTTTAGGCGGATCCTTCTGTACAGTTACGCCCTCAAGTAACTCTTGATAAAGCTTAGCTATTTCCCTCTTCTTTTCAATAAATTTGCTGTCTTCTTTAACTGTGCTAACCCTAATGCTGCTTGTAGGCCAGTCATTCTATAATTATATCCTATAACCTTGTGTCAATATCTCTTTTCCTTAGTCATGTCGTGATCTCTTAAGATCTGCATTTTCTCATAAAGTTCTTCATCATTAGTAAGGCATATACCACCTTCACCCGTAGTTATCACCTTATTCGCGTAAAATGAAAAACAAGCTATATCACCGAAGTTCTCAACCTTCTTTCCTTTCTCCTTCAGCTCGCGAAGGGAGTACTAGTCCAGTGAGACTACTTAATGGTGGCTGGTTTATTGCGAACGCTTTGATGGGCGTGTTGCTTGGCTTCATTTTTATGGCTGTTAATGCTTTAATAATTAGCCTTGACCTTATTTCTTATGGCTTTAGTGGGTGTTGTCTTGGTGGCTGGCGAGGGTACGAGGCTTAGGCCGTTGACGTATACCTTGCCGAAGCCTCTAATACCGGTGATGGGTAAGCCCCTTGTTACTAGGATCATTGAGGGGCTTAGGGATGGGGGCGTTGCGGGCATCTACATGGTGGTTGGGCACCTGGGTTTCCTGTTTAGGCAGGTGCTTGGCGATGGCTCGGGCGTTGGCATTAGGTATGTTGAACAGAATGGAAAGCTTGGCATTGCTCACGCAATACATAGGGCCATTGAGGAGGGGGCTAGTGGGGAGTTGGTGGTTCACCTTGGCGATAACTACTTCGGTGATGGCGTGGATAGGTTCATTAGGGAGTTTAGGGAGGGCGGCTATGATGCTTACATTGTGCTCACTAGGCATAGGGATCCGACTAGGTTCGGCAACGCCATAGTTAAGGATGGGAGGGTGGTTAAGCTCATTGAGAAGCCCAGGGAGCCGCCGCCTAACGGCTACGTGGCGACCGGGCTCTACATGTTCAGGGATTCTGACGACGTGGAGAAGGCCTTTAGGACACTGAGACCATCGGCCAGGGGCGAGTATGAGGTGACAGAACTTATCCAGTGGTTCATCGATAATGGCCGTAGGGTCGGCTACACGGTGACCAATGGCTGGTGGAAGGATACCGGTACGCCCCAGGACATGCTGGACTTAATGTACCTAATGCTTGATGGAGTGGAACCAAGGGTTAACGGCGAGGTTAGGGGTTCCATGAATGGTAGGGTGGTTGTGGAGAGGGGCGCCGTGGTTGAGGGCGTCGTCCATGGCCCAGCCTATGTGGGGCCAGGTTCAACAATAGGCAGGGACGCGGTGATTGAGCATTACGTTGACGTTGAGGCTAATGTGTTGGTTAACGGCGGCGCAGTGAGCAGAAGCCTCGTGCTTAACGATGCCAGGCTTGAGCTTGGTAGGGCTAGGGTTGTCGACAGCATAATTGGGCCAAGGTCAATGATAAGGCTGGAGAGGGGTAGGCACATGTTCATTATCGGCGAAGGCAATGTGGTAACCAGCGTGGACTGGGCCTAGCGAAGTTAACCTAGGCCCACGGCGTTTCCTTGACGAAAAACTCATCATTGACGAGGGGCCTCCACCAATCCTCGTTCTTCACGTACCAGTTGACCGTCCTCCTTAACCCCTCCTCCCAACTAACCGATGGCCTCCAGCCCAAGTTCATCATCCTATCGCCCCTCATGATGTACCTCCTATCCTGCCCAGGCCTATTGGGTGCGAGGCGTATTAGGCTCCTCGGCTTACCGAGGATCCTCAGTATATCTTCAACCACCTGGAGCACGCTCCTCTCGTTGAAGCCAGGTATATTGTACGCTTCCCCCGGCGACCCCCTCTCATACACTGTCCATATGGCCCTGCAGTTATCCTCAACGTAAAGCCAATCCCTCCTCTGCGACCCATCGCCGTGAACCGCCACCGGCAGGTCATTCAATGCCCTTATGATTGTCTTGGGTATTAGCTTCTCGGGGTGTTGATACGGGCCATAGTTATTCGATGGCCTAACGATGCTGGCCTTAACCCCATACGTCCTCCAGTACGCCATTACTAAGGCATCCCCCGACGCCTTGGTTGCCGAGTAGGGGTTACTTGGCTTGAGGACAGTCTCCTCCGTGGCCGGTTCCTTGCCCTCCAAGTCGCCGTAAACCTCATCCGTGGATACGTGTATTAGCCTAAAGTTAAGCCTCCTAGCCGCCTCAAGTATGGTGTAGACTCCGTAAATGTTGGTCCTCATGAATGGCTCAGGGTTCTTAATGCTCCTATCCACATGACTCTCGGCGGCGAAGTTAACGACCACGTCCGGCTGGAAATCCCCAACCGCGCTACTGAAGGCGTTGAAGTCCGCTATATCGCCCTTAATGACCTTAACCCCATTGGGTATGTTTTCAAGGCGCCCGGCATAGGCGAATGCGTCGTAAACCAATACCTCATTACCTAAACTCAGCATGTACCTAACGAAGTTGCTCCCAATGAAGCCTGCCCCGCCAGTGACCAGTACCCTGACCATTACTAGACCACTGCCTGGTTATTTTAAGTATTATTAAATTTAAACCCCAGTCTTAGGTGAGGGCAGTGGCTGGGACAATACTGGTTACCGGGGTTAGTTCGCTGCCTGGCTATAAAACGGCGCTTAGGCTAGTGGAGACTAAGGGCAGCGTCATTGGCGTTTATAATCAGCATCCCGTCAGCGGCGTGCCTGCCGTTAAGTGGGACTTGGTTGGCGACGCAACAAGCTTGGTTGCTCAGTATAAGCCCAGCGTGATCATTCACATTGCTGGCATGGGCGATGTAGATGGATGTGAGGTTAGCCCTGAATTGTGCCATAGGGTTAACACTGTGGCCACTAGGGAGTTGGCTAAGGCCGCCCATAGGGTTGGGGCCAGGTTGATATACCTATCCACCGATTACGTCTTCGATGGCTCCAAGGGTATGTACAGGGAGCTTGATGCGCCGAGGCCCGTTAACTACTATGGATTAACTAAACTCCTCGGCGAGGAGGCTGCGTTGGCCGTTGGTGGCGTGGTGGTTAGGGTTGCTTGGATATACGGCCTTGGCCCTGGTAAGGTTAACTTTGGTAAGAGCGTGGTTGAGAGGCTTAGTAGGGGAGAGGAGGTTAAGGCCATTATTGACCAGTGGGGTTCACCGACCTTAAACACCCTCATAGGCGAGGTCATGGCTGGGTTGGTTGATAGGAAGTTCGAGGGCATTCTACATGCGGCCGGGCCTAGGTTGAGTAGGTTCGAGTTCGCCTTGGCCATAGCCAAGTTCTTCGGCTTCCAGACGAGCTTGGTTAAGCCGATTTCAGTAAGGGATTTGAGCTACAAGGCCCAGAGGCCCAGGGACTCGAGCTTGGACAGCTCAATGGCCGCCGAAATGCTTGGGGTGCCCATTAACGACCTCAATTATGCGCTATCTATTTTTAAGGGTGAGTGGGAGGGGTTGAGACATGCCGGTGGCATCGGTTAAGAGACTTGAGATACCTGATGTGATGCTCTTCGAGTTCAGGGTCTTCGAGGATAATAGGGGCTTCTTCACAGAGCTTTGGAAGAGGGGGGAGTACCTGGCCCTAGGGCTACCCTACGACTTCGTGCAAGTCAATTTAAGCCGCTCGCGCCCAAACGTGGTCAGGGGTCTCCATTACCAGCTTAAGCCCTCGGAGCAAGGCAAACTAGTCTACGTGGTTAAGGGCAGGGTGTTCGATGTAGCCGTCGATGTGAGGAGGGGTTCGCCGTGGTTCGGCAAGTGGGTTGGGGTCGAGTTGCGGCCAGGTCAGGCGCTTTGGGTGCCGCCGGGCTTCGCCCATGGGTTCCAAGCCATTGAGGAATCCTGGTTCCTATACCTAGTGACCAAGGAGTATGACCAGGCCAGGGAGAGATGTGTAAACTGGAATGATCCAGTAATAGGCGTTAAGTGGCCTAACACGGCTGGGGCAATACTGAGCAATAGGGATAAGGCATGCCCACCTTTAAGTCAAGCAGAGTACAACTTCGAGTACACCCCAATTACCCCTTAAGGACCAATACCTCATTAAGGGCCTTTGGCTTTAAACAGACTTAAAGCTTAACCTCGACTTGGCATAATTATGATGGGCAACTACTTTCAATAGGTCTGATCCCCTCCCCGCCCTTAAGGGATGGGGTTTGCCATTCGTTTTACCGCCCACCTCCTCGCCTAGCATTGCAGATACGGCTGTCTTTAACTGACCTCTTTCCCGCCTTGAGGGCGGGGGTTCCCTTTGGATGGTTCATTGGTTCGTGGTTCATCGCCTTCATTTTCACTACTATAGCTGGTGGGGTTCACCTCGCTCCATTCGTCCAGCGGTGGACCACGGGCTGGGTCTTCAACCCATTACCCCTATCCCTCACCACGGAGAGCCCTCCATCCATGGATCTCAAGGACTCGGGGATATGTAGAATATTTATTGCGCCGTTCAAATCCGCATTCATACCCAAGAAGCACTACCCTACTCTACACTTCCTAATTAGCCCGTACGCCGCCTAATTATGTCTAGCCATGGGTTATTTATTTACCAGGAAGCTTGGGGCATTAGCCTCAACCTGAGGTGGCGCAGTCTCACTAACCTGCTTAGCCTCACCCTGCGTCTGAGTAGTTTCATGGTTACCCTCAGGCTTAGCTATAATGGTCTCGGGGTTTAGGGTTGTTAAGTTAAGCCTAACACCTGGCTTTAGGGTTAACTTCACGTCACCATGCCTAAGAGCCATGTATGCTGCAACGGCATCATCAATCATGGCGTAGATTGGCGTACCACTGCTAAGCGACTCAATGTGAAGAGCCCTCCAAAGCTCTTCCCCAACCCTAACCTTCAACACCCTCCTATCCACAAATTGAAAAACAGTCAAAGGCTAATTAGGGTTACCTGGTTCACCGGTTAACCAAGCACCCCGGGTCTCAGTGCACCTTGGAACCTGGGCCTCAGGGAACCAGGGACACTGAACTCCGGCACCCAGTGCCTTAGGTTTAACCAGGAATTGTCCATAACTTAACACCTTAACCTTTCCGATATTGTCTAAGTTCCTCGTGCTTAAGTGGACCTAATTACTAAGTCTCTTCCTCGCAGTAATTGAATATTTATAAAGTTTCGTGTTTTGTTAGACTAGTGAATGAGTGATGATTGTTCATTACTACGTTGTTGAGGGTGGAATAGGGTTTACTATGAGCCGGAGCTTGATGGTGGCGGTACTGCTTTTGGTCAATGTTTGTTCCGATTCTAAGGAGACTGGGGTTAGGTGGCTTTTGTTATGAACCATTCTCTGGGCCGGCCTTCATAGGTTTTTCGCTGCTTGGTGCTGGTATTTGTGACGAATTAGTGGCTAGTGACGTTAATCCTAAGGTGATAGCTTATGTTAAGCTTACCATTAAGCTCAATGAACTGAATAACAGGGTTAGGTATTACATATCAGACTTACTGGAGAGTATACCGAGAGATTTGAAGTTTGACCTGGTCATAGCAAATCCACCGCACTTTAAGGGCCTATCCTTCTGTAAGAAGTATGGTTGTGACGATATCACCATACTGAAGACGCTGGATAAGGGGATTCAAAATGCATAGAGCCTTCTACCATGGAATTACTGGTTACCTAAAGCTCAATGGTAGTGTTGTTCTTGTTGAAAATAGCGAGGGTTCAAGTCCCGAGGACTTCATACCGATGATCACCAAGTCAGGGCTTAGGTTCAAGGTAACCATCAAACCATGCTCAGACGATGCAATATATGCGCTTAAGGTTTTAACAAAGAACTACGCAAATAATCTAATACAGCGACATTCATCTAATAATCATCTCATTTTTCTTAATGCAGGTCATTGTTCCATGTTTGTCTAGCCCTATTTTAATGGCGAACTCATTATGTGCCCATACCCTACATCTAAACCCCAATTCCTCAAGCTTACTCATTAGTTCGTGGTACGTCTTGTTGATTAAGTAGCTGCTATACTCAATCTTAGCTATGTCGAATAGCCTCAATGAACTATCATTCATTAACTCATACTTGCAACCCTTACAATCAGCCTTCAGGACCCTAACCCTGAACTTACTAATGTCAATTCCTCTGCTTCCAAGTTCATTAATTAGTGTCGATAATTTAATTGACCTAGTCCTAGTAACGAACCTATCTGTACCATAAAAAGATTCACTACCATCAATTGTCGTCCTAAACTTTACAAAACCATCCTCACTACTGATTGCCGCGTTTATGGAAATGATCCTAGACTTTAGTTCTGGGTTTAATTCGAGGTTTCTAAGCATGGCCTCATAATAACTTGGTAATGGCTCAACAGCAACGACGAATGCACCACGTCTCGCGTAGTAAAGCGCTGTGTCACCAACAAAGGCACCAATGTCTAATACAAACCAATCGCTGAGATCAAAGCCCAGAAAGTGTATATCGTAAAGCCAGGTCTCGGCAATAGTTAGCGGATTGAAAGAGTAAGAGTTAATGGTTAATAAAATGCCGTCAGGCATCCTTAACAAAAACTCACCATTCCTATAAATCAAATCAATAATACCAAAGAACCTACCAATCACTTCACCATTACACATTAACTTAAATAAGTTGTCATAATAGCTATTGACTATTAAAGCATAGGACTATAGATTTAATACATATTTCTTATTGTTATCACATCTAAATCTAATAGCAATATCTTCATTAGTAAAGTGATACTTAATTAAGTAGTACTTAATGCCGGCAGATAACCAATTACGGAACAATTTCCTACTCGCTAAGAGAACCCTAAGTCTACGGATAACGCTTACTGAAAGGTTAGTAATATTGGTTTTAAAAGCGTTATTAGGCATTGCTACTAAGCAAATGAACTTAATCTAAATAGCCAAGTTAATCGAGTAAGACATGGATTATGCCAAGCCCAAGTGGTTTAATAATTTTCCAAGGTCTATTAACGAGCAGTATTCTAAATATTAATATTACCCCATAGAAATATCTGAGACTTGGAATGCAGCTTTTATTTCTTAAATTCTTTAATAATATCTTCAGTCCTTTAGAATAACCATTGAAGATAATGTTGATGTAATGACATCTTTAGACTGTGCTTCTTGATAGTTCATTAAAAAATCTCTCAAATTTTTCATTGCGATTAAATATTTCATCCACAGTTCTGTAGCCGTTAAAAATTAATCGACTTCGTAGTGTGATATCCCTAGATACTTTGTCGAATGCCTTAACCACGGAGTTTAATGTAGGTTCTACAACTAAGGCGTTATACTCATGAACTAAATATGAATGCTTTATGTGTTTTCTATTTGTTATTACAACTGCTCCTGCATCCATGCATTCAAGAGGAATTACTCCTGGATGCCTTGAAAACATGAAATAAAGGCAGGCATCAGAGTTCTCATATAACTCCCTTAACTTATCGACTCCTACCCATCCAAGAGATTTAAATTCCTTCTTCGGTAACTTATCACCTACGATAGTAATCTCAACATCGTACCTCCTCTTAATTTCTTCAAGGACCATGTAAAGAAGTTCGGGTGCATTACGTGGTACACTATATCTAAGATATGTAAATATTCTACGCATTGATGAAGCATTAGGATCTCTTCTTTTATTTGACCGGATTATGAATGGTGGGAAGTAGAAACAAGGCATATGATAATTACCTTCATACCACTCCTTAATCTCATACGCATTAGTAATCCCTATGAAACCAAAATGATACGTATACTCTGCAAAATACTGAGGAATATCTGCAGGGTAAAATGCCGTCTCCTCATCCTGAATAAGATAAACTTTCGCATCGGTATTATGAAACCTCAGCAATGGATATGCAGTAGTCCAATACGTTGCTATTGAAATAGTTGAATGAGGCAGTGAATCTACATGCTCAGGCTTTAAAACAATGAAACTTTTTGCATCAATGCCATGAAACTTAAGCGTATCCTCAACCACTTTAAGACTATTGTAATCATTACTTATAATGGCGAAATACAATTCAACGCCCTTGCTTAAAAAGTATTTAGCCAAACCCAGAATATTACGAGGTCCTGCACTAGGTTCTTTACCAAAGGGAAATATGAAAAACAATACACTACTAATCTTATGATGATCTCCTTCAAGCCAAGCTTTATTTATTTTATATGTACCTTCTATATCACTAAGGTTGATGTCAAAGAAACCAGATCTCAATAATACGATGACATCCGATGACTTCATTCTATATGTTGCGAGGTATCTTGATAAAAGTTTAGAACCCATCCTGATTGTTATTTTCATTATATCATTCTCTAACTTTTCTAAGGAATTCATAATCCTTAATATCTACCATGTAGGTTTTATATCTATCGCTTGCATTACTCTCTAGCTGGTAAACTACTAAGTGCCTTAGTGTCTTACTTGTGACGTTATTCATCAGTGCTATATTGTTAAATAAATAGTAACTAAATCTAGATAATGTTTTTAAACATTTCAGTGCATGCTTTAGGATGAGACTCAATGGCAATAACCTTCCTAGCAACCTTTACCTGTCACGTCATAAGATCAGTCATTTTTTAACGGCAAGATCTATTGCACTACTTTTTCAAATTCTTCAACAGATAAGTGTACATTATTCATGTAGGTTATAACATTCCTTTTATAGTCGTACCTCATGATATAATTATCATAATAACCGTTAATTATAATTCCATAAATCTTTACTGGAATTAGGCTTCTGAACCCATCCTTTCGAATAATTTTAATATTATTAGCGTGAAAAAATGGCTTAAATAATACTTAATGCCGGCAGATAACCAATTACGGAACAATTTCCTACTCGCTAAGAGAACCCTAAGTCTACGGATAACGCTTACTGAAAGGTTAGTAATATTGGTTTTAAAAGCGTTATTAGGCATTGCTACTAAGCAAATGAACTTAATCTAAATAGCCAAGTTCATTGAGTGCAGTATATATTATGCCTACCAAATGGATCAATGAGCTTCCAGGACACATCAGCAAGCAGTATTCTAGATACCTAATTATCAATTGCCATACATAAGAGTAAAGCCTATCTTGCCTTTGATCAATAGTTTTGTGGAATTCCTAAATAATGTAGTGTACCTCCATGGTGGTTCATAATCAATTAGCTTATGTAGTATTTTTGACCAACGCACTGTACCCAACCTATGATCAATAAGTCTACAATCGATACTGAGCGTGAGATATCCGAACTCCTTAATCCTAGAGTACATATCATAGTCAGCCTGGTCTAGGAAGAAGTCATCCCTACAGCAAACCCTAGCTGCAATATCAGCCCTAATTAGGGTGCCGGAGAATATTCCATTTTAACTTCACCAATGCTACAATCACCATCAGCAGAGCTCAAAAGCACAACACCAACCTTAATTGCGCTTTTAAGTACACGTTTTTCGTGGATTAAGCCAGTCTATTTACTTAGATGTGACATTGGTTATAAGATATTACGTTTATTCAAAGGTGAGTATGGCAAGGCATATAAGGCATATCAAGATGGGATACATCTAGCTCAGATTCTAAGGGATAAAATTGGATTTAACTTAGATCTTCATAAGGCACCTTATGTTAAAATTAATTACATTAGATTTTATCTTATTTGACTTTATGATATCTAATCATATATGTCATAAATCATTAATTATAATGCATGAAATGCTTATAAATCCATAATCGATTTAATAAAAATCTCAATTTAAATTAATTGGATCACTTACTAAATAACCTAGCATCAATTTAACCGCATCGTATATAGCCTTTGCTCTGATTTTTAACCTTGTACCATTATGTTCATGGAGTGTGCCAATTAATGACCAAGTTAAGGCTGGAATCGATCTTGTCTTAATGTTCTTATTTAGGAATAGTAGATGGTTTCTCTCAAGGTAATAAAGGACGAATAACTCCTTGTTAGGTATCCTGCTTCCTAACCCAATGTGAAAAACCAAGGAACTTGGCATAACATAAATTCTCCACCCAGCCTTTCTCATCCTATAACTTAAATCCGTCTCATCATAGTAAAAGAAAAACCTATTGTCAAAGCCACTAACCTGAAGATATGCCTCACGCCTAATTAAAACCGCCAAACCGCCGCACCCTTAGCGTAACCAACCTCATAAGGTTTAACCCTCCTTAACAATTCATAGTTGACCTTAGGCCTAAACTCGATCGGGTAACCAAGCCCATTAATGAAGCCACCAGCCGAATCATACTCACCATTGAGCTTAATAAGGAGACTCTGCACCATGCCAGCATCGCTATTCTCATCCATGAACTCAACAAGTTTCCTTAACCAATCCCTGGTGGCTATGGCATCAGGATTAAATAGAACAAAGTAAGACTCTGCGGATCTGCAAGCCTTAAATCCAATGTTAACGCCTGCTGCAAAACCAGTATTCCTACCCAGAAATAAGCCTTTTACAAATAGATACTTAGCCATGAATTTCCTTATAATTAATCGAAAATCATCGACAGAATTATTATCATAATTATCTTATCAACAAGTTCGCTATTGCCTTTCTTAACGTGCTAGCATTATTATGGGTAATGACTATACATATTAATCAGTATTGTTGACACTGCTTAATAATGTATCTACAAGCCTATTCAAGGTTTCTTCATTTTTCTTGGCCCTTTCTAATGCGATTTTTCTGTTTTCCATCCCTAAACTTATTAGGTTAGTGGAATCCATGAGCCATTGCAGCTTGACCACTAAATCTCTCTCATCGATATATGTATATTGATATTTATAAGGCTCACCTCTTAAGTCATAATCGGATCCCAATAAAATATTTCCCATTAAGGCTGCATCATTAAGCCTAACACTATGGCCGCCGCTCCAAGGCAATCTTGGATATAGAATAGTGACTACACACCTAGATAAAACATCTAGGTAATCCTTAAGGGGTAATTTGCCGTGAAAGTACACATTAATGCTACCCATATTATACTGAGGTATTTTCCTACAGCCTAATATATGTATATCCGTAATGTTAATTTTATTATATGCATTAAGCAATTTTATGATATTATTTATAAATTTAGTAATAGATTCATCACACCAGGATCCTGTGGAAATGCACATTGATCCACAATTTTTTCTACCTAATATATACTCATCTGTGAAATGCTCAGGGAAAACATCGTAGACATTGTATATGGTGAATACATTGGGGACATTGAGCACATGACTATAATAAATTGAATCGCGTAACGTAGGTGATGTAATTATATCGACCGCTTTAGCATAAGACTGTGAAATATTTTCCAGGTTATTAACGCAATACCTTCTATGAGCTAAGTAACCTGACGTCTCAATAATGTTATCTGGCGTTTCAAGAACAACAATAGGCCTTCCTCGAACCTTAATGCTATTTATTGCATGGAAGTATTTGAGCAAATCGTATCCATGATGAATAAAAATAATATCACAGTTACTTATTCCTGGCAATTCAAATGCCCTACTCAATTTCGCAAGCGATGAATTACTGCAGGCCTGAAATGAATTACTATTTTTAAATATTAAAAATGATATAAGGTAAATAGTTAGTAACTTATATGAATTAATTTTCCTATTTAACGTAATAAGTTTATAAGTAATATCTTTTTTATTTAATCCGCTAAGGATGGAATTAAATATAAATTTGTTACGTATAGTCGGACCGGACTCTACTTGATAACTTAAGTTTTTTAAATCTCCAAGCGTCTTGGCATATTCCTCAGATATGCATATATTAAGTTTGTCTTCAGTCATGGAACCTAAAATCCTTAGCGATTTCTTCTTTATTTAAATTTTATGGCAAGGCTAGAAAATACTTCAATATAATCACGCGCTATATCCGTTAGTTTATGTTCATGAATCCATGCGGTACCTTTATAGTTCTTTGACTTGATAACCTGGTTCAACACATCAACGAACTTATCTAGTGATGTAATTATTAATGTTCCTCTAACATTATTAACATCAAGCCATCGTAAGGTAACCTTAGTTGTTACTATGGGTAACCCAAATGATATGTAGTCGTGCATCTTCATATTAATCCCCGTTACTATTCTTAGCGGGGCGATGGCAATATCACTCGCTAATAAGTATCTTTCAAGCTCTTCACTTGAAACAAAACCTGTAAAGATAATATTATCACGCCTTCCAATAAAAGGAGGATTAGGACCCACAATAATGAATATGGCATCCTTTAAATTAGGAGCTAAATTGCTCATAATAAAGTTTACAGCATCAGCATTAGGACCATATCTAAGGTTTCCATGAAAAATAATTAATGGTTTCACTAAAATATCACTTCCTCACTTTAACGCTAACATTTCCTTATAAATATTTTTAATTGTAATATTATTATTTTTATTCACCATTAACCATTTTATAACTTTAATTTTATTCAAGGGAATTTTATAAGTTTTAGCGAAGATTAAAGCATCGTAATTACTAAGAGCAACTATATTATCACTTAACTGTGCTAGTAGTGATTCATTCAACAGTATAATCATTTTTGATAATAATGACTTCGCTAATTCGTACTCTACACAATGAGCATCATATATTAAAGGCTTATTAATTAACTTAAATAAAAGTTATAATGCACTATAATTATAATATTCAATAATAATATCATATTTATTGACAAGAAGTTTAATAATTATCATAAACATATTAATTAAGTCCCTTAGTGACAAAGGCTCTAACGGTCTCATATTAAGCATTGATTCTGTGCTAATTTCCTTAACATCATTATAAGGCATATCTAGTTGAATAACCATGGATTTGCAATTAACTATTAACCTTACTTCAAGATCACACATGTCGTTCCTATACTTGAACATGAGAATCATGAATTGGTGTGGCACTGGGTCAATGAAGTACTTGCCCACATCCTCCTCGAGGAGTGATGGCGCAAGTGGCCTCCACCACTCACGACCCTTAATCTTGTTCACAATGCTCCACATCTCCCTCCTCCTAGGGTCAGCAATGATTGAACGGTTACCAAGAGCCCTAGGACCAAGCTCAGCCCTACCCTGGTACCAGGTAACAACATGACCCTTAACCACTAGGTCAACAACCTCATTAACGTCATCACCGATGTATTTCGCATTCCAACCACCCCTCTCCACCACCTTCCTAACCTCCTCGTCGGCATATTCAGGACCTAGGTAAACAGTCTTGAGCCTCTGCCTCTTCATCTTACCACCGAGAACGTGCTCATAAACCCAAGCAGCGGCACCAATAGGGCCTCCGGCATCATTGGCTGCAGGGAACATGAATATGTCATTGAAGATTTTAGCGTAATGAATGGCCATGTTAGTCTTGGCATTCAAAGCAACACCACCGGCGAGGCCCAACTTGTCCTCGCCCTTATGCTCCCTAGCCCACTTGGCAAGATGCAACATGGCTTCTTCAGTCACTGCCTGAACAGCCCAAGCCAAATTAGTAGCATCAGGGTGAAGTTCACCACGAGGATCCCAAGGAACATGGGCATCAGGATAAAGTATTATTTTCACACGATTCTAACTGCGAACCATAAATAGTGTAGTTACTTAAGGAACTTAATAAGTGGTTCCTTAATATGGTTCCAATTACGCTTATTTAGGAGGAATTCTCTGAGCCTTTTGACATAAAAGGGTTTCCAATACTCAACATTCTTTAGATAGTCGGAGATTGCATTAACTAACTTATTGAATGAGGATTCCCATATCACCTCATTGGTGTAGTCTTGCCTGTCTACATAAAAGCTATGCGTTAGCTTGGCAATGGGGGTACCCATTAACGCTGAATCTATGGATCCCAGTCTTAATTCTTCATCAATACACCTCTCAATGTATAGATCGGAATCTGCGAGTAGCTTTAGGAACTGTTCTCTTGGTAGATAAGGTATTCATTTCACCACTAGATTGCCTATGTATTCTTTTTTTAGCGGTGGCTGATGGATTGATTATAATGAATTCTATTTCCTTATTAACCTGCTTGCTAACTAGTTTCAAGGGTTAACAGAGAATGCTCCTTCAATAACCTATGCTGAAGAATCCGCATTTTTTAATGTAGGAAAATGCCTGACAGAGTAAGTTCCCATCTATTACCACTCTATCAACCGCTATCCTCTCTCTTAAGTGCCTCAAGAAGCTTCTCGGTAATGTAGCGAACGCCTCCTATGCCTAAGGGACCTACGACGGCGGTTGAGCCCATATTAAAATGGATCCATTATTACCATTAAAAAGTATATCACCATTATAAATAAGTACATGGCTAAATATGCCAGGTTCATAAACTCCAGGCATTTCCATGGCCCCTTGCCTTAACAGTACTAACCCTCTAAAATTTCGTAGATACATCGAGTTAACGGAAAATCCATTATAACCAGCAAATAAAAGCTTAACATTATTATATTCAAATCCTTGATATTGAGGAATTATCCATAAATACTTGTAAGCAAGGAATAGACCACTCCGCCAATCAGTTAGGTATAAACCAGGCCCCAGAATATGTGAAAGGACAATTAACTGCGATGCGTCATCATAGCTTATCAAGCCACTTATGGAAAGGCTATATGGATTGGCCGTATATGGGTTTCTGGGCGCAAATACGCCTGAATATGCAAAGGCAATGATGACAATCACTAAAAGCAGAGAAGAAAAAATACGGCCACCCCTCTTCTCCGCGAGCACCTTAAACGCATAAGGCGCCAGGATGGCTAACACCGCTGCTGACGGCAATCCGAGGTATCGTGGTAAATCTGCAACTGGAAACACCGATGCACCTATATATGCAATCACTAGGAATATTTCAGAGAAGAATGCTAAAGCCCTTGCAGCTCCTTTACCGCGCAGAAATACAAAGAGACCTAGTACAGCAAGCGTGGATAATGCCAAGTCACCAAGAGATGAAGTTGGAGGACTAGGTACAGACACTGTTGCCGAGAGCATTCTTGCACCCCGCAGAAATGCTAATACGGCATTTAACACACCGTTGTAAGCACCAGTCAATACGAATAATAACGTAGTATAGGCTGCATATGCTATAAAAACAACTAACAAATAAAGCAGCAAATTTGCAACACTTTTTTTCCTGGTAGTAACCCAGAGAACCACCATAGTTATGACCATCCAAGTAGCTACACCACCATGTCCAAAAGCGCCAGCCGCAAGTAAGGGAACTAAGGTAACCGGTGTCAATTGCGGCAGGAAAGCGGTAAGGAATAGGCTTAGTGAATATACCTCTGGTATGTACCATACGGACCACATAACAGCGAGTGGTGCGATAAGCAGCAGCAAGGATGCTTGAGGACTAGATATGCCAGTGAACCTCCTTGATAATAGGTATATCAACAATGGTAATTGAACCAGGTAGATTAGGCCAAGCACAACACTGGCCCAAGTGGCATTCATTCCGCTTGTAACTGATAACATAGCATAAGTCAGAGGTACCATGGGAAAAGGGTATGCAGGGTGTTTAATTGTCGTTGCAGTAATATGGCCTAATTGGCTTATTTGAGTAGCCCAGATCGTATCCCTCCAAGTATCTTCGCCAAACGAAGGGGTATAAATCGAGTAAAGAAGAACTATGGAGACCCCCACTATCGCCGTGGCTACCATAACTTTCTTCATAGGCTCTTCACGTGCAAATGCAGTTACTGTTAATGCTGCCGCTAATGCCACCACGTAGCCCAGACCAGTCCGTCTGAGAAGAAGAATCTCTACCTGACTCACAGCGTATACTGCTATGGGTAGAAGCCATAGCGAGAAAGGCATCCTAAACGTTGGTATCTCTTTATTTTTGCTTCTATCTACACCAGTAGGCAAGAGCAATGCCGAGACCGCCAAGACCAAAGTTATCTCTATATAGATTAATAAATTAATACTTAGGCGGTTAGCTGCGTAAAGCGCTGCAAAAACCAAAGCCGCTGCAACTAGTAAAACTGTAATTATGCTATCCTGCTTCATGACGCTCCTGTATTTGATGGCTTTATATGCTTAGCTCTATTAAATGAAACAAGATGTTGCCTAAGCTTGTTGCCTAAACCTTTACATTGCAATAGCATGAATGCTTCACTCTAACTAAGGTTATAATCCCTAATCCTAGAAGACAAGATTGATTAGCATCATAGTCTTGGCACTAACACCGCTGGACTAAGCTGTGTCTTTGTAATTTTTAAGTAACTCCTTAATGCCTAACTCAAGCTTTATTTTGGGTTCGAACCCTAACTCCTTCTTAGCCCTCGTTATGTCAACCACCGAATACTTAATATCACCAGGTCTGGA
>Ga0080003_1000930_pt1 | contig 17188 bp, 12 predicted proteins | sample JossMetagenome_FD_69206 | JGI IMG/M metagenome (GOLD analysis project Ga0080003, IMG submission 69206) | Hot spring microbial communities from Joseph's Coat, Yellowstone National Park, USA - JC2_E (SPADES assembly) (version 2) | ecosystem: Environmental > Aquatic > Thermal springs > Hot (42-90C)...
CTGCTTGTGGCTGAAAGAAAAGGTTTGTTTATGCTTAACGAGGCAGAATTAATAGAACGCGAAAATATTATAAGGAGCCTTAGAATAGACAAAGAAGTGCTAGATACAAAAAGAGCCATTGCCAGATGGCTTGCGCTTAGCCTCGGAATAATAAATCCAGGGGAGTCAAGGCAGAGCGCAGTAGCAGTTCTTGATGCGCTTGTATACTTTCAATTCATAAAGCACACAGATCCAAGCGTAAGCGAGCTGTCACAATATATATCTAGCAATTGGGAAGCAATGAATGAAAAAACACTCCGATACCATCTTCTGCGCATGAAGAAAATGGGGCTCATTGAGAATTCACAAGGCAAGTTTTATTTCAAGCCGCCAAAGCAGGGCGACCGCTATGACCCGTATGCCTGGTTTGTAGGTGTGTTCGAAAGCACATACAAAGAGGTTGGTGAAAAAGTGGCGCAGGTAATTAATGAGCTAAAGAACAAAAGCAGTGTTGCCGGTGTATAGTTATGAAAAATGAAATTTATGTTTTGATTGTGCTTGTAATAGTAGTTCTTGGAGTTTTAATCTACCTTAGATTGTTTTACCAGCCTGCAATCTCACTGCAGGTAAGCATGAGTATAGGTGCAAAAGGGCCGTTTTATCCTTATGAAACAATACCTTTTGTAATACATATAAACAACACTGGCAGTGCACCTGCAAAGAACCTAACTTTTGGCATATATGTAAACGATACGCCAACTATGATTTACAAGGTAACCTTGCCCGGCCACAAGGCAACGGCAATAACCTATAACTATACTCCAATAGGTGCTGCAAATTACAGCATAGTGGCAGTTGCCGATCCTGGAAAGCTGTATAATATACAAAACAGGCAGTTGGCACGCGCAAGCGCGAATATAACAGTGTATGGCGCAGAAAACGCAATGCCTTACGAGCTATTGCCATATGGCAACATTACCAAGGAAACACGGCTTACGCTTAGCGGTAGCGGCTACATTACTGCGGCGTATTTGCAGAGAAATTACAACATAACAGCTCTGAGCTTAACAGATATAAGTAGCGCAGACTCTTTCTTTGCTTCAATATTGGGCTATGTTTCAAGCTACATAAAAGAAATTGCAGTGGCAAACGCACAATATGCAAATGGCAGCAAAGCTAGTTCGATCTGGCTGCTTGGCTATATTTCACCAAATATGACAAACGCAGCTGCAAGGCTAACTGGGAAGATGGCAGAAAATATGACAATTGCAAATAAAACAGTTACAATGGTAAAAATCGGCAAAAATGCAACTTTGTGCAGCTATTATTCTAAAGGATGGATAAAGTTTCTTGCCTTTGCAAGCAACGGCAATAGCACATGCGCAGACATGCTTCAGGCTAAAAAGGCAAACACAACTTATTCTGTTCCGTTTGAAAATAAAACAAGAATATACAACGCAACGCTGTTAGGCAACTATACTGAATTTTCACAGCCAAATAAGACCGGCGCGGGCTCGCTGTATCTGCTTAGTGGCACAAATACAACTATGCCTTCGCTTGTTGTTGCTTCTATATTTAAAAACCTGCAAGTAAACAATACGTGCTACGGGCTTATAAGCAACATTGCAAACAAAAGCTACTGCAGCGAATACGTATTTCCTGTGACAAAAACCTTCAATAGTAACGATTCGCTAATAGACACCTTTACCGGAATAAATAGTTATAACCTTTCTGTGCTTTCCTTGGTTAACACTTCTTCTATTACCGCACAAGTGCCAATAAACATAGGAATCATAAACAGCTTTGGATTTTCAGGCAATACGATTGCTTTTGAGTCTGGAATAAAGAACACTTGCTCTTTCAATACTACCTTCTCATGCTCAAATGTCACATTCTACAATGGCACTATTGCCTTTTCTTTGTCAAGCAATAAAACTGCAAAGCTAAACAGCATAAGCTGCTACGAATATCCGCCAAGCGGGCTTACAATACTAAATAAAACAATATCTAGCGGCAGAGCTTTTCAAATAACAACCCAGTGCTACGACGCAGGGTCTGTACTTTCTGGAATGGCTCTTAACCTTCACCTCAGGCTTATGCTCAATTACACAATAGACAATAAGACTCAGGTATTAATAGGTAATGCCTTTATTCCTATCAGCAGTATAGGACCAGGTTGATATGGTACAAGAAAAAGAAATGCGCATGCAATATAACAGAGAGCAAGGGCGTAAAGAGGCAGAGCAAGGCAAAGGAGAAAGCGCGGTAGACTTATTTCTAAGCAGGTTCAAAAGCTTTACAGAAATACAAAAGCTTGCTATTCCTGTGGTTTCAAAAGGCATAAATTGCATAATAACTGCACCAACAGGCAGTGGCAAGACCGAAGCAGCCTTGCTGCCTGTGCTTGACATGCTCTCAAAAAGCGATGACAGGAAAGGCATAGGTGCAATTTATATAACTCCTTTGCGCGCCCTTAACAGGGACCTTCTTAAAAGGATTGAGTGGCTTACTAAAGGACTTGGCATAAGCATGGCGGTAAGGCATGGTGATACGCCGCAAACAGAGAGGCAAAAGCAAGCAGCAAAGCCACCGCAATTGCTTATAACAACTCCAGAAAGTATGCAGAACCTTTTTCTCTCGCCAAGGCTTAGGAATGCACTTTCAAATGTAAAGGCTGTGATCGTTGACGAGCTTCATGAACTTTACTCTAACAAAAGGGGCGCCCAGCTTGCTGTTGCACTTGAAAGGCTAGAGCAAATAGCACATAAGTATCAGCGTATAGGAATAAGTGCAACAATAGGCAATGACAGTGCAGCAGAATTCTTCTTGTGCCCAAGCGGGCAATGCGAGCTTATAAAGTCAAGCACGGGCAAAGAGCTCAACATCAGCATAGAAATGCCTACAAGGCCTTTGCATGAGCACAAGCAGCTTAAGGAGCAGTTCGGGCTTAATGCACAGGCAATTGCAAGGCTTGAGAGAATCGCCGAGCTTGTGCGTACGTCGCAGTCAACCCTTATTTTTGCTAATACAAGGCAGGTTGTAGAATCTCTAGGCAGCAAGCTAATTTACCTAAACAGTATAGAGCCTTTCGGCGGCATAGGCGTGCACCACAGCTCTCTTGACAAAAGCCTGCGCGTTGAGGTAGAAAACGAATTCAAAGAAGGCAAGCTGAAGAGCATAATAGCTACAAGCTCGCTAGAGTTGGGCATTGACATAGGCACAGTAAACCTGGTAGTGCAATACGGATCGCCAAAGCAGGCGGTTAGGCTTGTGCAGAGAGTTGGAAGAGGTGGCCATAGGGAAAAAGAGGCTGCAAACGGAAAGATAATCGTTGCCAATGCAATCGACGCGCTCGAGTCGCTGGCAATAACTATAGAAGCAAACAAAGGAGAGTTGGAGAAGCAAGAGATAGAAACAAATGCATTAGATGTGCTTGTTAATCAAATCTGTGCAATTGCGCTTGAATACAAGGAAATAGAGGCAAGAAAGGTTAAGAGCATAGTGACTTCGGCAGCGCCGTACGTGCATATGCCTGATACGCTCTTTGAGAGCGTTCTTAGTTTTGCTGCGGCACAGCATCTTGTCAATGTAGTAGAGGGTAAGATAAGAACAGGTGCAAGGACACGCGATTATTTCTACAAAAACATAAGCGTAATACCTGAAATTTCAAAATTCTTGGTTAAAGAAGTGGCAAATAACAAGATTGTTGCAACACTTGACGAGTCGTTTGTTTCAGGCTATCTTGATCCAGGCACAGTGTTTATAACAAAAGGCATACCCTGGAAGGTAGTTGATATAAACAACAACATCATCTATGTACAAGATTGTTGCAACACTTGACGAGTCGTTTGTTTCAGGCTATCTTGATCCAGGCACAGTGTTTATAACAAAAGGCATACCCTGGAAGGTAGTTGATATAAACAACAACATCATCTATGTAGAGCGGAGTAAAGACCTTGAGGCCGCAGTGCCTGACTGGGAAGGAGAAGATATTCCTGTAACGAGGCAGACTGCAAGCAAGGTTTTTGAGCTACTGCAAAAAGGCGTTGATAATTTTTCAGAACTGCTAGACCATAATTCAAAAGAAAGCATAGATACGCTAATGACAAAGCAGAAGGGCTTTTTCACGCCTAGCGAAGACGTGGTGGTAGTTGAAGAATCTGACGATTATGCAATGGTGTACATGCCTTATGGCAAGCAGGCAAACGAGCTCATAGCAAGGCTTTTGTCGCATGCTCTTTCAATCTCTGCCGGTACAAAGATAACAACAACTGCTATGCCCTATGCGGTTATTGTCAAGTACCCTGCTACTGGCCCTGTGCCAAAGATAGAAAGAATGCTAAAATCTGGTGCCCTGCTTCAGTTGCTAAACGGTGATGCCTATTTAACCAATTCTGACCTATTTTTATACAAATTTGTGCAGGTTGCAAAGCTAATGGGTGTAGTAGATAAAAAGGCGAGTGTAACAAGAAGCAATGCACTTAGGCTAATTAGCTTTTACAAAAACAGCCCTGTATTTGAAGAGGCAAAAAGGGATTTAATTAAAAATTATTTTGATTTAAAAACAGCCGTAGAGGTATTGGAAAAAATGAAAAAGGGCGAGATAAAGATAAGGACAATGCAGGGTATCTCGCCACTCGGCACTGAGCTTTTGAAAGAGAGATACTTGTATGGCGAGCTTGTCGTAGAAGCACCAAGCGAGGAAGAAATTAATGTATTTGAAAAGGAAGTTATCGGGAAAAATGTAGAGCTCTTGTGCACTTATTGTGGCTTTGTGTTTGAAACAAAGACAAAGGATAAGGATGAAAGGATATTATGTCCAAGGTGCAAAAGCCCTATGCTTTGCATATACAGCGATGAAAAGGCAGAAGTGCTTGCTAAGAAAAGGCAGGGCAAAGAGCTAAATGAAAGAGAGCAGGAGATTTATTCTGGCATTATGAAGGAGGCAAGCCTTGTAGAAGCATATGGCAACAGGGCGCTTATCGCATTTTCAACATACGGCGTTGGTGTAACCGCTGCTGCAAAGGTATTGAAGATGCTAAGGAAAAGCTACAGGGAAATGTATGTAGATTTGTTAAACGCGCAGAAAAACTTCATTCGCACAAAGAAATTCTGGAAAGAAAAACAAAACACAAAAGCGGAAATTTTGTAGCTTTATTTGCAGAAGCCTTTCATAACGGTGTTCTAAAAACTATTGTTTGCTAATGAGAAGTCGATTGTTTAGTATTCGCTTCAAGCAATCAATAACAAACATCTAGCCATACTTTTCAACTATGTTTCTTACTGTTTTTGCAACTTTGTTGCTATAATGAGTAAGGTAATTGTTAAGCACTTTTCTATCTACATGCCTTAATATCTCATTATAGGTCTGGCTTGAGAGGGGTTTCCTGAAGTAAACAAAGTCTATTAATGTCTTTTCAGGATCAGATACAGGCAAGTAATGAGTTCCATAGGGCAGATTTGAAAAGCCGAAAAAGTAATCTGGCTTTATGTGCTTGATGAAAATCTTAGCGTTGCCGACTTCTCTCTTGCCAGCCTTAACGTTCCTGATTGTAATAATAACCGGTGCAGTCTGCTCTGACCACAGGCCATTGAGCGTCAATGCATGCTGCAAGCCGTAATAAAACGGCTGGAATCCAAAGCCGTAAAATTCTGCATCTTTGCTGAAAGTGTATGTGCCTTTTGTTATTTTTACAATCCTTCCCCTTCTAACCAGATACTTTAAAAAGAAGCTTGTATAGGTAGGTGTGGCGCCAAGCTCAGCCATAAATTTTGATGCATCACCAGAAGTAAAAACAGGATAAGCTTCGGAAGAGAACTTTCTAACAAAAGATTCCATGTACTTCATCTAATCGCCTCGTGATGAGACCTGCCAATACCCTTAAAACCTTCCAGATTTCCAATAGTAGAGTCCCTGTAAACGAGCTCATGTGTGCAGATGATGTTGGTTTGCGTAGTGTTGCGGTGCAACATGCTTATCAACTTAATCTGACATCCTCCCACGAATAAATTCGTGGGCTTTCTGCTATGTATTCTGTAAAGCTCCATCTGTAAGGGCGGGTAGTTTACATTTTCGCCCACTTCTTCAGGTAGGAGAGTGTATCATTGAGTCCAATGAGCCTTCCGTGAAGTATCATTACCTCAAGGTCGTTCCAATTATCAGCCGGCTTTTTGAAATTTGTGAGTAATGCCTTTAATTTTTCTCTTACTTTTGTTTTGTCTACAACATAAGCACCAGTTGCATCTCCTCTTGCAAGGAGATAAAGGTCATAAAGATCTTTGCTCTCCAGCCTGTCGCTGTATGCAAGAATTTTTTCTAGGAATATATCTGTGGGGCTTAAAACAAGTACGGTAATTGCAGAGTTATTATATTTCAAAAAGCTACTGGCTATTCCTTTGACCTTCTTTCTGCTCCCTTGTATGCCGACATAAGTGTTATATCCATAGAGCCTTGCATAAATCTTTTTCTTGTCACTGCATTCCATTATTAGGCGATACGATTGTGCTTTTCTGACAAGTTTTTGGCAAATATCCTTTTCGTCAAAATAAAAATCAAGATCATAGGAGAACCTGTCTCCACCATAGCAGCGCCAGATGGCCGTGCCGCCGTGTAGCACATAATTTTTGATTGCCTTATCAACGATGTCTATGGCTATATCTTGTAGCATCGCAAGCCTTTTCTGCTCTTCAGTGTTTAGCTCTTCGTATATCGCCATTCGCTCATTATTAAATATATCAAAGGGATAATATTATATACTTTACGTAATTTCTGTAGTTTTTACAACGCCACGCATAGCAAATAAAAGCTAAATAAGTTTTGCATCGATTATGCTTGCGCCTTGGTCAAGCCTCATCAGCTTTACGCCGCTTGCTGACCTGCCTGTGTGCCTTATAGAATGCACAGGAACGGTTATGCTTATTCCTTTTGAGTTCACGATAAGCAGCTTTTGTTCATCTTTTACGAACAAGCCCTTAGCAACATCTCCTGTTTTCTCATTTACTTTAAAGTTCCTAATTCCATAACCGCCCCTTCCCTGAAGACGGTAGTCTTTAACGCTTGTCATTTTGCCATATCCTTTTTCTGAAATAGTAATTACAGCACCGTCATCTTCTACCGCAAGCACATTCAATGCAGTATCGCCATTGGCAAGGCGTACGCCCCTAACGCCGCTTGCTGACCTGCCCATAGGCCTTGCCTTCTCTTCTTTGAACTTTATTGCCTTGCCTTTCTTTGTAAGAAGCATAAGGTAAGGCTTGTCTTTATATTCGAGCACATCAGCAATAGTATCGTCTTGCCTTAGTGTTATTGCTTTTATTCCGTTCGACCTAGGCCTTGAGAATAATACAGCTTTTGTCTTCTTTATAATTCCATTTCTTGTAAGGAATACAATGTTTGCGTGCTCAAAGTCACTAACGCTGAACAGATCTACGACTGTTTCTTCTTTAAGGTTGAGCAAGTTCGCGATCGACCTGCCTTCAGAGTAGCGATTGCCTTCTGGCACGTTGTATGCCTTGAGCCAGTAAACTCTGCCTTTGTTTGTAACAAAGAGCAAGTATTCTTTATTGTTTAGTACTACTACGCGCTTTACAAAATCTCCTTCTTTAAGCCCCATTGTTATTACTCCTTTTCCGCCGCGCTCCTGTTCCTTGTACTCTGACAGGCTTATGCGCTTTATGTAGCCAGAAGCAGTAAACAGAACAGCGACTTGCTCATTGCTTATAAGGTCTTCATCTTTTACCTCTACAGGCTCCTCGCTGAAGACAAGCTCTGTACGCCTTGGCCTTTTATACTTCTCCTTTATTTCGATAGTTTCCTGCTTTATTACCTTTTCTATTTCAAGCTCAGATGCAAGCAGCGTAGAATAATAGGAAATGGACTTGTTTAGCTCCTCTTTTTCCTTTTCAAGCGTAGAGCTCTCTAGTTTTGTAAGCCTTCCAAGCTTCATATCAAGTATTGCATTTGCTTGCTTCTCACTAAGGCTAAGGCCTTCTTGCAGTTTTGCCCTTGCCTCGCCTGTTTCAGCGCTGCCTTTTATTATCTCTATTACCTTGTCTATGTTGTTTATTGCAACAATTAGCCCGTCAACAATATGAAGGCGTTCTCTTGCAAGATTAAGCTCGTGTTGGCTCCTCTTTGTAATAACCTCTTTTCTGTGGTTTATAAATGCATTAAGGAGCTGGACTATGTTATAAGTCATAAGGCTGTTTCCTTTAACTGCTAGGTTTATTATGGGGAATGTGATTTGCAGCTGCGTGTGCCTATACAGGCTATTAAGTACTTGCTCAGCGTTTGCATCGCTGGCTAAGTAGATAACTATGCTTATGCCCTCTTTGTCACTCTCATCATGCAGGTCCCTTATCCCTGTTATTACCTTTTCCTTTACAAGCTCGACTATGTGCTTTATAAGTTGTGCCTTGTTTACACCATAGGGCAGTTCCTTTACGACTATTTTATTTTCCTTGTCAAGTATCTCTGCCTTTGCCCTAACGGTTATCTGCCCGCGGCCAAACCTATAGCCGTTTTTGGCACCTTCCGACATTATTGCTATGCCGCCTGTAGGGAAGTCAGGTCCTTTTATTATTTCTAATAACTCATCGGGCGTTGCCGTTTTGTGGTCTAGCAAATACACTATTGCATTGCATACCTCCTCAAGGTTGTGCGGAGGTATGCTTGTTGCTACCCCAACAGCAATTCCAGAAGCACCGTTAATCAAAAGATTGGGAACTTTAGCAGGCAGTACTACTGGCTCTTGCTCTGTGTTGTCGAAGTTTGGCATGAATGGAACTGTCTCACTATCCAAATCTTCAAGCATTTCCTCTGCAAGCTTTGTAAGCCTGACTTCAGTATAACGCATTGCAGCAGGTGCATCTCCATCAATGGAGCCGAAGTTGCCCTGTCCTTCTATAAGCACATAATTCATTGCAAAGGGCTGTGCAAGCCTAACTATGGCATCATATACCGGTATATCTCCATGGGGATGGTATTTACCTATGACTTCTCCTGTAATCCTTGCACTCTTCTTTGTAGGTTTGTCGTGCGTATTGCCTATTCTATACATTGCATAAAGTATTCTGCGTTGAACAGGCTTCAGGCCGTCGCGCACATCTGGTATGGCCCTGCCTATTATGACGCTCATTGCATAGTCTATATAGCTTGACTGTATTTCATCTTCAACAGGAACTTTGCTAATTTCTGCCATAAATACACCAATACACCTGCCATTATATGTCAAGGTAGCTTACTTCGCCTGCGTGCTCCTCTAAGAACTTTCTTCTCTTTGCTACATCAAGCCCCATTAGTATTTCAAACAGTTCGTTAGCGCGCTCTGCATCCCTTATTGTTATCTGCTTAAGCTTGCGCTTTTCAGGGTTCATTGTTGTTTCCCAGAGTTGCTCAGGGTTCATCTCTCCAAGGCCCTTGTACCTTTGCACTTCGGCACCAGAGCCGATGCGCTTAAGCAACTCTTCAAGCTCCTGGTCTGAATAACAGTAATATGTTTCTTTGGCTTTGCTTACTTTATAGAGCGGCGGTTGCGCTATGTAGATATAGCCGAGCTCGATAAGCTTGCGCATAAATTTATAGAAGAAAGTAAGAAGCAGGGTGCGTATGTGGCTTCCATCTACGTCTGCATCGCTCATGATTATTATTTTCTTGTATCTTACCTTTTCTGCTGAAAAGCTCTCCTTTATTCCAGTCCCTAGAGCAGTAACCATTGTGTTGAGTTCTGCGCTGTTGAATATTTTTTCTTCGCTTGCCTTTTCAACGTTAAGTATTTTTCCACGTAAAGGCAATATCGCCTGTGTTTGTTTATCTCTGCCCTGCTTGCTTGATCCACCAGCACTTTCTCCTTCTACAATGAACAACTCAGCCTTATCAGGGTCGTTTGTTATGCAATCTGCGAGCTTGCCAGGCAGCACAGCGTTTTCAAACAAGCTTCTCTTTCTTGCCAGTTCTCTCGCCTTTCTTGCACTCTCTCTTGCATTCATTGCGCTGATTACCTTTTCAACTATTGCCTTTGCATCTTGCGGATGCTCTTCAAGAAACCTGGAAAGCGTAGAGTATACTGCTGCTTCAACAATATTTTTGAAAGCTACATTACCAAGCTTTTCCTTTGTCTGTCCTTCAAACTCAGGGTTAGGCAGAAGCACACTCACCACTGCAACAAGCCCTTCTCTGGTATCGTCTCCAGTTATGTTGCTTGTATCTTTTCCGAGCTTTGCTATGTAATTCAGAATACTGCGTGTAAGGCCTGAGTGAAAACCCATTACGTGCGTGCCACCTTCTTCTGTTCTTATATTATTTACAAAAGATTCTAGCCGCTCGTCATATGTATTTATGTACTGAAAGGCAAACTCTATAGTCGCTTCTCCCTCTACTTTTTTGCCGTGTACTATGCCTGTCAGACTTTGTGCGTCTTTTGCAAGATATTTTACCAAATCTTCTATGCCTCCTTCAGAAAAGTACACCTCCTCTTCATGTGCATTAAACCTATCATCTACAAGCACTATTCTAAGCCCAGGATTAAGGAAGCTTAGGTATCTGAGGCGGTCGCGCAAATATTCAGAGTCAAAATGTGGTGAAGGAAAAATTTCAGGGTCTGGCTTGAAAAGCACAGTAGTGCCTGTACCTGTCGCAGTGCCTATTATCTGCAGTTCTGTTTTAGGCTCGCCCCTAGAAAACTCTTGCTTGTATATTTGTCCATTTTTCATTACCGTTACTACTGTATATTCAGAAAGTGCATTTACTACAGTAAGGCCAACACCATGCAAACCTCCAGATATCTTGTAAACGTCGTTGTTAAATTTTGCACCTTTGTGCAGAGTAGTCATTATTATTTCGAGCGCACTTTTACCATATTTAGGCATAATGTCTACTGGAATGCCACGCCCGTCGTCGCTAACTTCTGCTATGTCTCCTGTGCTGTCTTGCGATAGCCTTATCCTTATGTTCTTTGCAAAGCCAGCAAGTGCTTCGTCAACAGAATTGTCTATTACCTCAAGCAACAGATGCAAAACGCCACTTGTACCTGTCGAGCCGATATACATTGCCGGCCTTTTTCTGACGCCTTGCGCTCCTTCAAGTACTATAATTTTTGAAGCATCATACGTGCTAGTGTCTTCTGATTGTTCCATATTTTTCTGCGCCTCGAAATATATTCGGCATTAAAGAAATATAAATATTTGTATATGTGTTTGTCGTCGAAAATTAAAGGAAAAGTAAAATAATTTTTCGCCTTATATGAAATTAGAAAAGTATATTATTTATTTTGATTACAATAAATTACATATTATAGGAAGTATAAAACTCGAACAAAGAGAGCTTCATTTTGTTTGGGTCCGTAACTCAGCTTGGTAGAGTGACTGGCTCTTAACCAGTAAGTCGTGGGTCCAAATCCCACCGGGCCCGCTTTTGGCTTATTCGAGCAGTGATCCTGCTACTGCTGCTTGCTTTCTGCAAGGCCTTCCTGGTAAAGCTCTGATGAAAGCTTGTATCTTGAGACAGTGTGTGCAATAACCCTTCCCTTGCCTTCAAACTTTGCAAGGAAAATGCCGACGCCACCGAACATCGCGCTCCTTATGTTATCTACAAAAGTTATTTTATATGCAAGTGATGAATCAAAGCCTGCAATGTGTCTAGGGTCTATTTCCAGGGGCTTCGTGCCATCAAGGTCGTATTCTGCTATATTGCCTGTAACGTGCAGAAATACAGAGCCAGGGCCTACAAATCTCTGAAGTACAAACCCTGCTCCGCCGAACAGTGCAGCACTTATGCTTACTGTCTGCATTGTAAACTTTACGCTATCATAGGCAGCTATGAACGCCTTGTCCTCAGCGATGAAGTCCTCGCCTGCCTTGAGGTCTAATGCAAACACCTTGCCCGGTATTGTGCCGCCTAGCGTTACCTGACCAGTGCCAGTCTTCGGCTCTACCTGAAAATCTGTGACAAATGCACTTGCACCTTCTACTTTTCTCTCGATTGCACCGACAATTCCGCCACGCATGCGTGGCACCATTTGCACGTTCTGGTCTTTGCTTATGAGCTTGCCAGCGTCTGCATATATCTTTTCTCCTTCATTCATTGTAATTCTTAGCGCCTGCATATTTTCTCCGATTATCTCGTATTTCATGTTATCACACAAAGAATAAGCATAAGAATGATAAATACTTATGCAAAATGTATATTGCTGATCAATGATGATACGAGGTATTTCTGATTAGTGATGAATACCTTTGCTTAGTATGATTTTGCAAAATTAGCAACGTATTTTGCCTTTGCCCCGCAGTATACGCACTTGCTGTCTTCTTTTAGCCCGCTTTGGTCGAATGGTATGTTTGTTATCTTTGCGCCAGTTTCTTCTTTTATTTTCTTCTCGCATGATGCACTGCCACACCAAGGCGCCTGTACTATTCCTTTCTTCTTTTCTATTATCTCTTTCAGCTCCGTGAATTCCTTTGCCGTATGTATGCTTTTTGTCATAAATTCATATGCACGCTCGTAAAGGGCTTTGTGCATCTCGTCAAACATCGACTCTATGCCCTGCCTGAGCTCGGTATACGCGATCTCTCTCTTTTCGTTGTTATCGCGCCTTACACACAGTGCCTTTTTTCCACTGACCTCTTTAGGGCCTATCTCTATCCTTATAGGCACGCCTTTAAGCTCATATTCGCTGAACTTGTAGCCAGGAGTATAGCCTTCTCTATCATCAAGCTTTACCCTAAACCACTTGCCAAGTTCATCGCTCACCTGCTTTGCAAATTTCTTTACACTTTCCTCTTCTCCTTTCTTTATTATTGGTATTACTACGACCTGAACATATGCAAGCTTTGGAGGTATTACAAGCCCCTTGTTGTCGCCGTGTGTCGCTATCATTACTCCAAGCTCTCTTGTTGTTATCGCATATGTGTTTTGCCAAGCGTACTCATAATTACCGTTTTTATTTATGAACTTTATGTCAAAAGCCTTTGAGAAGTTTTGCCCATCGTTGTGGAAATCTGGGCCTTGAATTGCGTAGCCATCAGGCATTATGTGCTCTATGCTATAGCTGTTTTCTGCACCAGCAAATTTTTCACTTTCACTTTTAACTCCAGGTATTCCAGGCAGCGCCAGGTAGTCTTTCAATACGCGCAGATAAATGCCCAAGACAAAGTCTCTTTCTTTAAGAGCCTCTTCTCTTGTTGCAAAGGCGCTGTGGCCTTCATTCCAAAGAAACTCTCTGCTCCTTATAAACGGAGTCGGGTGCCTGAATTCCCACCTTACTACATTATTCCATTGGTTGTAGCGTATTGGCAAATCCCTCCATGATCTTATCCACTTTGAATAGCTTGCATACATTATTGTTTCAGAAGTAGGTCTTACAGCAAGCCTTTCTTCAAGCTTTGAATTGCCTGCGTGAGTAACCCAGGCAACTTCTGGATTGAAGCCTTCAAAATGCACTTTCTCCTTTTCTAAGAGCCTTTCTGGTATAAAGAGTGGGAAATAAACGTTCTCCACGCCACCTTTTTTAAGCTCTGCATCTACTACCTTTGTTATTTCCTGCCATGCGAAGTAAGCAGCAGGCCTAAATACAAGCATGCCTGAAACTTCGCTGTAATCTATAAAACCAGATTTTGTTAATACTTGTGTATACCACTCTGAAAAATCTTCCTCTTTCTTTACGGTTAAGCCTTCGCTTTTGTCCTCATTTCTTTCGTTTTCAGTCACAGAACCCCCATTTTTCTTAACGCGTTAACAAGCTCTGTATTATTTTTGAATAGAATAGATTTTATACCTACTGCTTCTGCCCCAAGAACGTTTCTCTGCTCATTGTCTATAAATATGGTTTCATTAGCGTGCACGTGCATTTTGCTTAGCACATATCTATACGCCCTTGCTTCAGGCTTGCGCATGCCAATTGTGCAAGAGGCAAATCTGTATTTGAAAAGCTTTTTATACGGCTCCATAAGCTTTAGCAGATAGCCGTATCTAGAGTAGTCAACGTTAGAAAAGTATGCAAGCGTGTAGCGTTTTGAAAGCCTTCTTATGACCTTTATTGTGCTTTTGTTTATTTTTGCATTCTCAACGAAGTTTTCATACCATCTTACCCTGCCTTTGCTTATGCCAAACATATTGGCAATGCTTTTTGTAAACTCATCAGTGCTGATTTCTCCTTTATCAAACAAGGGCAAAAGTCTTTTCTCAATCTTTTCTTTTACAATTCTTTCTTTTGTTCCTGTCTCTTTTGCAATTTCGCTGTAGTAAAGTGAATTGTTATATTCTATTACTACTCCGCCTATGTCAAAAATTATGGTTTTTGTATTGGTTTTTGTCTTGGCGTTTGCCACACTATCACTTACAAAGAAGAAATAAAGGAATAAAGAAATAAAGAAACATATATATAAAAATAGAGTCAATAACTAAAATCAGCTAGGGGTTGTTGCGTAACCTGGCAGCGCGGCAGGCTCCAGATGCTTATTTGTTTGTGAGCCCTGTGCGATGATGAAGATCTGGAAGTTTGATGCGTGAAGTAACCTGCAAGTCTGGGTTCAAATCCCAGCAACCCCAAATTTCATTGTTGCTTTACTGTTTTTACTTTATCTGCCAGCTGCTGTGCAAACAAATTATTAATATTTATCAGTTTATGCTATTACAAGCATATGGGATATAATGGAAATAAAAGTCGGCTCAAAAATAAGGAACAAGGAAATAAAGGACCTAATTAAACTTAAAAACGGCTGGATTCTTTTAAAAACAGAAAACGGCAAATCCGAAGAAGATTTCAGAGTACGTTTAGTACTTTCTACAGCACCATTGCATTCGCTTGTTCCTAAACATGCACATTTTGCTATTGACTTATTTGGCAAATGGTGCCAAAGTAAAGAGGGAGCCATGAGCGTTTTACAAGCAATATACGAAGTTTGGAATAGAGTCCCTGTTAAAGATGTTTTAAATAAATACGAAAGCACAACCTCTGGCTTAGTGGGTTATCCTTTAGAATACATTCTTTATGCTCTTAATTGGATCTTTGAACAAGAAGACATAAATTTCAACGGAAGACCACAAAAGAAGCAGCAGGAATTAGATTCGGTACTTGGTAGGTTTTCATTTAGTGTGCCTAAAGGCAGGTATGGAAGTGAATTGGCAATGTCTTTGTTGTGCAATATAGTAAGTGGTATGCATCCAGTGGATGCTTTACTCGCTGCTAATTTGGATGTTATTCCGCGTAAGAAGTTCTAGGTATATGCTGCTGAATAGTGTATATGAATACCTATAAGTATTTACTTAACTCAACTTTATATAGTGGGCAAAGGTAAAAAGGCGTGCTAATGGCAGATACTAAAGAAGGTTCTTATAGGGAAATTACAGATGCGGACTACAGAGAATTTATTAAAAGCCACAAATACGTTATTATAGAAGATACTAAGCTTGAAATAGGTAAGCGCAACGAGATAAAAATGCTACAGCCTAACGATTTTAAATTGGAAACAACTACTGTATGGAGTTTTCCAAAACGTGGCGACTGGGCAACTCACTATCTAAACGCAAAATATAGAGGAAATTGGGCCCCACAAGTTGCAAGGAATTTAATTCTCAGATATTCTAACGAAGGTGATACTATACTTGATGCTTTCGTTGGTTCTGGTACAACATTAATAGAAACCAAAATAACTAATAGAAAGGGCATAGGGGTAGATATAAATGAAGATGCGATTATGCTAACAAGAGACAGATTGCAATTCTCTTCTTTGAAAAATAACTTTTTTGACCAGAAAACGTTTGTTGGTGATGCGAGACACTTAGACTTCTTAAAAGATGAAAGCATAGATCTGATAGCAACGCATCCTCCTTATGTAAACATTATCTCTTATACAAAAAATTCGAATAAGAAAACAGATGGCGATTTATCTAACATACACTCTCTTGACGAGTTTTGTACTGAAATGGGAAAAGTTGCTAAAGAATTTTACCGTGTTCTAAAGCCTAACAAGTACTGCGCGATCTTAATCGGGGATACTAGAAGGCATAAGCATCAAGTACCCGTTTCATTTAGGGTAATGCAAGTATTCTTAAACAATGGGTTTGTTTTGAAAGAAGATATAATAAAAGTGCAGCATAATACAAAGATGGCACCGTTATGGGAAAAGAAGTCAATTGAGAGCAATTTCTTGTTACTTATGCATGAACATTTGTTCGTTTTTAGAAAGCCAGGAAAGGAAGAAAACGTAACAGAACTATTTGAAAGTTATAAGAGCTGATTTTGCTACTCTACTGAAAATCCGCCAGCAGGAAGATGCTGCATAATATAGTCTATGTCGTCAAAGTTTAGCCTTTTTGCAATCTCCTTTGCCGCATCTGACTTTTTCATTTTGCCAGGGGTGAGCCTTACTGCCTTTATTATACTCTTGCTGCTTCGCTCGTAGGTAAGCGCAGGCACAACATTCAATATGCTTGTGTCAACAACAATCCTTGCGGGCTCTAAGTTTAGCACTGCATTTGTGTTCAGTGCAGTTTTGCTTATTTCTATTTCCGGTTTTGAAAGAAAAGCATAAAGCTCAAGTTTTACATTTCTAAACCATTCTCGGTCGCCGCTTATTAGGAAGCTTCCTGTAGAGACATAGCCTTTGTTGCTCGATTTTGAGACTTGCTCTCTGCGCACAGCAAACACGTCTACTGTGCTCTGTTCGTTTTCCCACGCACTTGAATAGCATGCAGCAAACTGCGCCGCCTCTTCTTTTACATTCTTGTCCGCGTTTGCGCCATTTTTAAGCACTACCGCAGAGGCGCCGAATATGTTAGCGTGGAAGAATAGGTCATCTTTCTCAAAATATTTCGAATTTATTTCCTCGTTTTGCTGCGCACTCCTGCCGCCTATGGCAAGCATGCCGTTGCTAGCAAAGAACCAGTTGTACTTTTCATACCATTCTCTTTTGCCTATTCTTTTCAGTACTTTTGTTTTTTTGCTTTCTGCATCTTTTTCCTTGCTTATTTTGTTCCTCTTTTCCTCCAGCTCCTTTATTGTCTTGTTAGCTCCTTCTGCCTTTTTTTCAAGCGCCTTTGCCTTTTCGAAATACTCTTCTGCGTTTTTCTGCGCTGACTTTGTATAGTCTATTTCGGCTTCTACTGCCATGCATCTCTATCTCAGCCAAGCTTAAAAATGGTTGCGCTATGCTATGGCACCAATAATCAATGCGATGATAAATCCTGCAACACCAAGGATCAGTACGCCTAACA
>Ga0080003_1000934_pt1 | contig 17137 bp, 16 predicted proteins | sample JossMetagenome_FD_69206 | JGI IMG/M metagenome (GOLD analysis project Ga0080003, IMG submission 69206) | Hot spring microbial communities from Joseph's Coat, Yellowstone National Park, USA - JC2_E (SPADES assembly) (version 2) | ecosystem: Environmental > Aquatic > Thermal springs > Hot (42-90C)...
ACTTCTGGCTCCTCGGCAGGGCTGACGAGGTCCTCAAGGTGGCCGGCCACAGGATAGGGACGACCGAGATGGAGGACGTCCTGATAAAGCACCCGGCCGTGGCCGAGGCCGCAGTCATAGGAGCCCCCGACCCGGTGAAGGGCGAGGTGCCCGTGGCGGCTGTAGTGCTCAAGGCAGGCTACCAGCCGGACGAGCAGCTCAGGAAGGAGCTGATAGAGCTGATAAGGACCCAGATAGGCCCTATAGCGACGCCGAAGACCGTGCTCTTCGTCAGGAAGCTGCCCAAGACGAGGAGCGGGAAGATAATGAGGAGGCTCCTCAGGAACATAATGGAGGACAGGCCCCTGGGCGACACCACGACCCTTGAGGACCCGACGGCCGTCGAGGAGCTGGTGAAGGCCTGGGAGGAGTTCAAGGCGCAGATGAAGTGAGGTGATCCCTTTGAGCCAGGACCAGCCCTTCGCGGACCCGAGCTCGCTGGGCCTCTGGGGCTTTGCCCTGACCACTATAGTGCTGAGCCTCCACAACGCGGGCATCATACCCACTGCTGGCCTCACCCTAGCATACGCCTTCTTCTGGGGAGGGGCGGCCCAGGTCTTCGCTGGCTGGATGGACTTCAGGAGGGGCAACATGCTAGGGGGCACCGCCTTCAGCACCTACGGCCTCTTCTGGATAGGCCTAGCGATGGCCTTCGTCCTTAACAGCTGGGACCCCAAGGCGTTCCCAATGAGCGGCGGCGAGAACGGCGCCTGGTTCGCCCTGTGGGGCGTGGTGACGCTCGTATACACGGTGGGCGCCTACATGGCCAAGGCCAGGGTGCTGGCCTCCGTGTTGGCGCTGCTGACAGTAACCTTCTGGGTGCTCTCGGCGGCCTTCTTCACTGGGAGCGCCGCTATAACAAAGGCCGGCGGCTGGATAGGGCTGATAACAGGGCTTGACGCACTCTACCTAGGGGCCGCCCTGCTCGTCAACTGGGTTGCCAAGAGGCCGGCGCTGCCAGCGTGAGGCCTGTGAGGTTCCCACAGGTGGGCCCCTAATCTTTCTCTCACTTGAACACCCCCTTTACAATTTAAATTTTTTGAATCCACTTTTTAACAGGGAGGAACTTGAGCTCCTGCTCAAGGCGCAGGCTGGCGACGCTTGGCAGCTACTCGCTCGAGCTGCTCTGCCCCTCCGACGCCCCCCTCGTGGCGTCCTTCTACTCCTCCCTTGACACCCTCTCGCTCTACTACAGGTTCCTTGACGTCTTCAGGGACTTCGAGGGGCACGCGAGGAGGCTGTTCTCAGGGAGCTGCAACTACGCCGTTGGCGGCTTCCTCGGCGACAGAATAGTGGCGCTGGGCGAGGGGTTCTCAAACTGCACCGACGCGGAGCTGGCATTCGCTGTAATGCCTGAGCACAGGAGGAGGGGGCTGGCCACGGTGATAGCTGCCCTCCTTATACTTGAGGCCTACAGGAGGGGCATAAGGACTATGGAGGCCTACATGCACGGCGACAACTACGCGGCCATAAGGATAGGCGAGAGGCTGGGCCTCTGCCTCAGGCTTGAGGAGGACGTGTACCACGGCAGGGCCGATGTGGCCAGGATAAGGGACCTTGCCCTGAAGGTCATAGCTGAGAAGGGCGGGGCCCTCGAGCCTCAGTACTCCGAGGCCCTGAGCGCCGCAGGCCATCCTTAAGGCAGAGCCGTGGGCGCTGCGCGCCGCTTTAAACCTGCCAGGCCCTCCGCCTCTCGCGCTGACGGCCCCCCGTCCTTTAGGGCGGGGGCTCTGCGCCCACTAGGGCCTTCCTCTCACCTTTCAGGCGCCCCCACGGGCGCGGCATCACCTCTCAGGCCCCGCCGCCAGCCCCGGGGAGGCGCGGGCTCACGGCCTGCCAAGCTCGCCCGCGCCCAACTCCACGGCAAAGTTTGGGCAAAAAGCTTATAAGCTTTTGCCCAATTATTCTCTTGGCGCTGGTGTGGGCCTGGTGGCCGTCCTCAGGGAGGACAGGGACAGCGTTCCACTGTACTGGGCAATAAGAGATCTCCCCGCCCTGAAGGGCGAAGCCTCCAACTGGGGGTGAAGGGCGTGGGGAGGCCCAAGGTAATAGTGATAGCTGGCGGCTCCTCCTCCAGGTTCGGCTCAGACAAGCTGTCGGCCCTCATCGACGGAAGGCCGCTGATATCGAGGGTCCTTGAGGTGACCAGGGAGGTCGGCGACGTTATCCTGGTCTCCTCGCGGGACGAGATCTCAAGGCTTGGCAGGCTGCTGGGGGACGTGAAGGTAGTTGAGGACCTGCCTCAGCTCCCCTGCGGCGGCCCGCCAAGGGGGGTTGCAAGCGCCGTGGGGCAGGTGAGCTCAGGCACCGTGCTCATAGTGCCCGGCGACGCGGCCTGGGCAACGGCGGAAGGACTTGAGGCCCTGCTTGAGCAGTGCTCTGAGAGGCTGGCCTCACCGCTGATGGGCCACGGCTTCGTCAGCTCGTCGTTTCTCTGCGGCCCCACAGACATGATAAGGGAGGCGGTGAGGCTCATGTGCTCCAAGGCCTCGCTTGGGCTCAGGGCCAGGATGACTGACCTGCTGAGGTCCTCAAGGTCTAGACTTGTTGGAGCCTCCCTGCTGGGGGGCCAGGGCCAGTTCTACGACCTTGACGTCCCAGGGGACAGGCCCCCGCGATCAAGGGGGCCGCGCAGGGTCGTTGAGGTGGACCCCACAGCATACAGGAGGGCCCTCTCACTTGCCCTGGCGGGCAGGCCGCGTGAGGCCGCCGCGGCCTTCCAGGAGGAGTCCAAGGCCTACAGGCGCTTGAGGGTCTGGCACCTCGAGCTTCACTCGCTGCTTGACGCCCAGTCCCTCGGCCTTGACGCTGCCAAGAGGGTTGAGAGGCTAATGCTGACGCTCAGGAGGCCTTCTCGACCCTGACGGCGGTCACCTTGTACTCAGGTATGTGGGATATCCTGTCGACAGCGGGCGAGACTACGCGGTTAATCAAGGCCTCGGGGTGATGTACGGTCGCGAACACTACGCCTTTGGAGACCCTCCTCGATACCCTGGCCCTGATCAGCGTCGAGCCCCACCTGCTGGTGACCCTCACCACGTCGCCGTCGCTTATGCCGAGGGCCTTTGCGTCGCCCTCGCTTACCTCTATGAAGTCCTCCGGCTCTATTACCTGGTTGCCCGTGCGCCTCGTCATTGAGCCCATGTTGAAGTGGTAGAGGGTCCTGCCTGTTATCAGCGTGAGCGGGTACTCTTCAGTGGGCTGCTCAGGGGACGGTATGTATGCCACTGGCCTCAGCCTAGTCTTCTTACCTACTGTGAACTGACCTACGTGAAGCACCTTGACGGGCGGGGCGTCGAGACGTGGGGTCGGGTACGGGAGGCCCCCCTCCCTCTCCAGCCTCCCATAGGTTATGCCGTAGACGGCGGGCCAGGCGGACCTTATCTCGTTCCACACGTCCTCAGGTGACGAGTACCTGAAGTAGTCGCCGTAGCCCATGGCGTTGGCCAGCCTAATTATTATCTGCCAGTCAGGCAGCGACTCGCCCAGGGGCTCTATGACCTTCCTGACCCTCTGCACCCTCCTCTCGGCGTTGGTGAAGGTGCCTTCCTTCTCAAAGGAGCTCGCTGCTGGCAGGAATACGTGGGCGTACTTTGAGGTCTCGTTGTGGAACATGTCTACAAGGACGAGGAGCTCCAGCTTTGAGAGCGCCTTCTCCGTCATCTCCATGTATGGGTGCGACATCAGCACGTCCTCCCCGAACACTATCAGTGCCTTCAGGTCATCTCTCATAGCGGCCTCTACCATCTCTATGCCGTCGAGCCCTGGGCTGGGGTTCAGCTTGGTCCCCCACAGCTTCTCAAACATCTCTATGTTCTGGGTCAGCGGCACTGCGCCGGGCAGCTTCTTAGGGTGGTCGCCCATTATTGCCGTGCCCTGGACGTTATTCTTGCCCCTCAGGGGCATGAGGCCGGAGCCGGGCCTGCCCACGTTGCCCGTGATCAGGGCCAGGTCTATGAGCTGGTATATGATTTCAGTTCCCTGAACGTGCTCGGTCGCGCCGAGGCCCCAGAGTATCATTGAGGGTTTATTAGTGGCGTAGAGCCTCGCCGCCTCCCTTATGACGTCAGCCCTGACCCCTGTAACCTTCTCCGCGAACTCAGGCGTGTAGTTGCTTACCACCTCCTTAAACTCCTCAAGTCCCTCAACTCTCTCCGACACGAACTCCTCGTCTATGAGGCCCTCGCTCACTATGACGTTAGCCATGGCGTTGAAGAGGACTACGTCAGTGCCGGGCCTCAGGGCCAGGTGATAGTCCGCGTACTCGGCTATCTCGGTCCTCCTCGGGTCCACCACAATAAGCTTCACCCTGCCCTGCTCCGCCAACATCTTGATCCTGTTCCCTATCACTGGGTGGTTCTCAGTTGTGTTGGAGCCGACCACCATTATGGTGCGGGCCAGGTCTATGTCCTCAAAGGTGTTGGTGGCGCCCCCGGTGCCGAGCATGTCCTCAAGCCCCTGGGCCGAGGGCTCGTGGCAGACCCTGGCGCAGCTGTCAACGTTGTTAGTTCCCAGGACCACCCTGGCGAACTTGCCCGCCAGGTACTCCTCCTCGTTGGTGACCCTGGCGCCTACCAGGACCCCCACGCTCCCAGGGCCGTACTTGGCCAGTATCTCCTTCAGCCTTGAGGCCACGAAGGAGATCGCCTCGTCCCAGCTGGCCTCGCGCCACTCCCCGTCGACCTTGATGAGCGGCCTCAGCACCCTGTCCTGCGAGTATACGTAATCCCAGGCGTACCTGCCCTTGACGCACAGGTTCCCCCTGTTCACCACGGACGTCCTGGGGGGCCTGACGTCTACGATCCTCCCGTCCTTGACCCCTACCTCCAGCTCGCAGCCGACCCCGCAGTAGGGGCATGTGGTCTTAACCCATGTGTCAGGCCACCCATAGGTCAGCACGCTCCTGTCCTCCAGGGCCCCCGTGGGGCAGGCGTCAACGCAGAGGCCGCAGCTCACGCAGGAGCTGTGGGCGAGGTCGGGGCCGTCAGGCCTTATCATTATCCTACCGCCCCGGCCCCACGCCCTCCAGACGTGGTAGCCCTGGACCTCGTCGCATGCCTTCACGCACCTGAAGCACTTGATGCACCTGTTCATGTCAACAACTATGTACGGGTGGCTGTTGTCGATCAGGTCGGGCCTTGAGGTTCCCTGGGGCTCCACTCCGTACTTGCTGAGGGCCACGTGGAACTCCTTGAAGGGGTACTTGGCGTACGCGTCCCGCGGGTAGTTCATCGCGAGGAGCCTCAGCACCTCCCTCCTGACCTGGTTCACCTGCTCGCTGTCTGTCCTGACCTCCATGCCGTCCTGGACCTTTGTGGTGCAGCTCGTCGTAAGCCTGCCGTTCACCTCGACCACGCACAGCCTGCAGGAGCCCTGGGGGCTAAGCCTGTCATCGTAGCAGAGGCTGGGCACGTAGTAGCCGAGCCTCCTGAGGGCCTCGAGGAGGCTCAGGCCCTCCTCAACCCTGTGCTCAACTCCGTTAACCTTGATCGTGACGGTCATTATGGCTCACCCCCTCACCATCTCGTCTGCGCCCTTGGTCAGGAACGAGAGTATGGCGTCCCCTGTGCCCTGGCCGAGGCCGCAGAGGCTGGCTGACCTCATGACTGTGACTATTGACTTCAGCTCATCCGCCTCCTCAGGCGTCAGGTACCCCCTGCCGAGCGCCGCCTCAAGTATCTCGTCGGCCCTGGCGGTGCCTAGCCTACAAGGGAAGCACTTGCCGCATGACTCAAAGGCCGCGAAGTGGACTATCTCGTGAAGGAGCTCGAGCAGGCTGGTGTCGTCGCTGAACGCTATCACGTTACCGTGCCCGAGGCTGGCCCCTATCTCCCTGAGCTCCTCGACCCCTAGCCTCACGTCAAGCTCCTCAGGCCTTATGAGGGAGGCCAGCGGCCCTCCAACTATCACGCCCTTTAGCCTCCTGCCGCCCCTAAGGCCGCCTCCCATGTCGTAGACAACCTCCTTAAGTGGGACGCCGAACTCCACCTCGTAGAGGCCCGGCCTCTCGAACAGGCTGTTGAGGCTGAGCACCTTGGTCCCCCTGCTCTTATTGTAGCCCATCTCAGCGTACTCGTCGCCCCCGTGCTCAACTATCCAGGGGACGCTGGAGAGGGTCTCGACGTTGTTGACAACCGTGGGCATCCCGAAGAGGCCCCTCTCCGTGGGGTAAGGTGGCCTAGGGGTTGGCTCAGGCCTCCTGCCCATTATGGCGTTTATCATTGCGGTCTCCTCGCCCACGACGTAGGAGCCCTTACCGACGTGGACCTCAACCTCGACGGGGACCCCCTTTGATGCGGCTGGGCCTGCGTAGCCGGCCTCGTAGAGCTCCTTTACTGCCCTCCTCACAGAGTTTATGGCCTCAGGGTACTCCCTCCTTATGTAGAAGTAAACCTTTGAGGAGCCTACCGCATAGGCTGCTATCAGGGCGCCCTCAAGCACGAGGTAGGGGTCCCACCACATCAGGAACTTGTCAACGTACGCCCCCGCGTCCCCCTCGTCGCCGTTGACTATAACATACTTAGCTGGCGCCCTCTGCCGGTAAGCGGACTCCCACTTCAGGCCGGTGGGGAAGTAGGCGCCTCCCCTGCCCCTCAGCTGGGACCTCTTGACCTCCTCTATGACCTCGCCCTGGGTCATCCTGAGCGCCTTCTCAAGGCCCCTCATGCCGCCAAGTTCAAGGTACTGGCCGAGCGAGCTGACGGGTCCCTTGACTATGTGCCTCAGCACGACGGCCCTGCTGGACCTCACCTCGATGTAGGGGACCCCGCTGGTCCGAGAGCTTGACGGCCCCACGTAGCACTTGCCGAGGCAATAAGTTGGCGGCTCCTGCCTGACTGCAGCCTCCCAGGCCTTTGGGTTAAGCGACCTGGCCACGTAGCAGGCCAGGCCCCTGCAGTGCTCCTCGCTTACAACTACCTTAGAGAAGGAGTAAAAGGACTCCACCTCAGGCCTCAAAACGGCCTTCGCGGGCAACTCTCTAACCAGTATACGACAATAGAAGGGCTTCTATAAGTAGTTTGTTAAAGGCGATTAACCGTCCACGAATCTTTAGGCATTCACGAAACCTATCTTTACTTTTAAGATATTTTAACTATTGCGTTAATAATTAATAACTTAAGGCGTCCATATCCATCAGCACCGCTTGCCTGGGCTTCCTAGCGTACGTCTTTGAACAGCAAATAGAAGGCGGCCGTGGCTGCCGTGTAGAGGGAGGCTGTTATGAAGAAGGGGAGGGTCAGGTCACCTGTCGAGAATATGTAGCCTGTAATCCAGGGCCCCATGGACCTGGGCAGGCCGTCAATTAAGTTTATCAGGCTCGACCCCCTGGCCCTCTCCTCCTCGGGTACTATCGTGACCACAAGGGACGAGAAGAGGGGGTTGGCCATGTTCATGGCGGCGTTCCTGAGCACGAATATGGCTGAGGCCCCGAGGTAGGAGCCCGCGAAGGGCAGAGCTATCAGGAGCGCTATGCCAGCAGCGTGCGTGACCACTATGGCCTTGACCCTGCCCACGGCCCTGGCCAGCCTGGGGGCCCCCAGCACGGCGAGGGCCAGGGTCGCGTCGGCCGCCATGTAGACGGGCGAGAGCTGCCTCGCCACGACCCCGAACCTGAGGCTGAACCAGAGCGACATGAGGGGGAGTATCAGGCCGGCCCCGAGGCCTATCATGGCGTTGGTCGAGAGCCTAGCTATGTTCCCGATCGACCTCAGCCTCAGGGTCACCCTGCCCGTCCCCCTGTAGCCCTCCCTCACCGGCATGACGAGGGCAAGGGTAACGAGTACTACAGCCATGTTGACGAGCATAGTGTCCCTGAGGCCCACCAGCCATGGTACTGAGGCCCCGAGTACGGCTAGGCCCGTGGAGATTGACGACATGAGGCTCATGTTCCTGTCTATGCTCCTTGACTTCTCGGCTATGAGGGCCTGCAGGGAGCCCCCTCCGAGGCCGAATATGAGGAGCGCCGCAGGCGGGACCCCCAGGAAGAGGAGGAGGAATGAGGCCGCTGAGACAGCCCTCCCGAGGAGGAAGAAGTTCTTCCTCCCGTAGGCGTCAGCCAGGGCCGAGATGAAGAGCCCCGCTATTGTGCCAACCAGCACGTAGCCGCCGACCAGGAGCCCTACCTCAAATGAGTTAAGCCCGAGCGACCTCAGGTAGAGGGGCAGGGCAAGGGCGTTGGCGCCAAAGGTCATGCCCGAGAGGCCGCCCGCTGCAACTAGTAGCAGCTCATCCCTTGAGAGCCCTCTCAGTGCCCTGAGGCCTGCGTCCCCTGAGGCCGCCATGTCGACCACGAAGCTCACCAGGCCAATGGACCTTAAGGCGTTCACCTCATTTTAGGCCTTCAGGCCCAGCCTGCCTACTATCGTTGCAATCACGACCCCGTAGACTACCGTGCCGAGGTCCCAGATAATGGAGGCCGGGCTCCCACGCAGGGAGAGCCTTATGGCCTGGGCTGCATAGGTCGTCGGCTCAAGCATTGCGAGGGGCACAAGGTACCTCGGCACTATGCTCAGGGGGAAGTAGACGGGGGCGAAGAAGCTGAAGCCGAAGGCAACTATCTGGGTGACCTGCTGCAGCAACCTCAGGTTCCTTATCCTTGATGCCATCAGAAGCCCTACCATGGACCCCTGGAAGGAGCTCACCAGGAGCGCGAGGATGAGCAGGAACAGGCCGCTGAGGCTCACGTCCAAGTACCGCATGGCAACAGCCACGCCGAGCACCAGGAGGCCCGAGCCTATAGCGAAGAGGTTGTTCACCAGGGTTGACGTCAGCGTGTAGGCCCAGAGGGGGACGCCCATTGATATCATGAGCGAGAGCCTGCCGTCCTCCCTGTCCCAGCCTATGCTGTTCGGAACGACTAGCATGCCTGCTACGGCCACGTCAAAGACCATCATGCCGGAGATAAGGTAGTAGATGGCCGGGCCCCTGACTATGTAGCTGAAGCCGAAGACGAAGGCTATTGGGAGCATGACTGCAAAGAAGAGGCTCGCAGCGAGCCACGCCTTGGCCTCCTTGAAGAACATCTCAGTGAGGGACGTAAGCTCCCTAAGCGTCCTTCATCACCTCAAGGTAGACCTCCTCAAGGGAGGGCGCCCTGACCTCGAACTTCCCCCTAAGCTTTGCCACGAACTCCTTAACCTCGTCCTCCCTGACCTTGTACACCTTCCCCTCCTCTAGGTCAACGACCTCGTAGTAGAAGGCGAACCTCTTCCTGAGCTCAGAGGGCGTGCCCTCTGCCAACACCTTCCTGTTTATGAAGTAGACCCTGTCGGAGAGCGCCTCAGCCTCCTCCATGTAGTGGGTAGTCAGCAGTATGGCCCTGCCCTCGCCCTTGAGCTGCCTCAGCACGTCCCACAGCTCCCTCCTCCCCATGGGGTCAAGGCCTGTCGTGGGCTCATCAAGCACCAGCACCTCAGGGGAGTGGACGACAGCCATGGCTACCAGCGTCCTCCTCTTCAGGCCGCCTGAGAGGTCCATGACGTACCTGTCCCTGTGATCCCAAAGGCCGAGCCTCCTTACGGTGTCTAGGGCCATCTCCCTTGCCTTGTCCCCTGGCACGCCCCTCACCCTGGCTGCGTAGTAGACGTTGTCAAACACCGTGAGGTCCCCGTAGGGCTGCGCCTCCTGGGGCGTCACCCCCATCCTGAGCCTCACCTCCCTGTCGCAGGGGTCAGAGCCGAGGACCTTGACTACCCCCCTCTCGGGCCTCAGCTCGCAGTAGAGGTGTCTCACCAGCGTGGTCTTCCCGGCCCCGTTGGGGCCCAGCAGGGAGACCAGCTCCCCCTTCCTGACCTCCAGGCTCACGTCCTCGAGGGCCACAACCTTACCGTAGGACTTGCTCAGGCCCTTGACCTCTATAGCGCTCACGGTATCACCACCTCGAGAACTTGGCCTTGACGTGGCCATCGCTGGAGCTCAGCTCAAGGACCACCTTCCCTTCGCCCCCGCCCAGGGAGCTATCAACGTCTATGTTGACCGCGCTGCCCTCGTTGCTCTTAACTATAGGCGTCACCCTGGTGCTCCCCCTCACGGCGGCGTTTATAGTTAAGCTTGAGTCCTCGGCTTCAGCCGATATCTTAGACCTCCCCCTGAGCTCGCCGTAGGCCAAGTTAAGGGTGGTGGAGCTGTACTTGACCTTCACTGTGGGGTCAGACTCGCCAAGGCCATCAAGGGGCAGCCTTAAGGCGGAGCCAAGGGCCTCAACGCTCGTCCTGCACAGGCCCCCGTGGTCGGCCTTGACGTCCGAGTCCTCAGCCGTGAGCTCAAGTGATGCGGCCTCGGGCTGAAGTGAGAGCTCGACCTCGCAGACCTTAGCCTTAATTGAGAGCTCGTCGCCCTCCTCGCTCACGTCGTACTTGCAGCTTGAGTTATTGCTGTAGAGCTTCACCTCGCCCTCGCCCCTCGCAAGCCTGAGCTCCGAGTCCTTGACGTCAAGCTTAACTTATTTGTAGGCCTTGAGGGGGGCTGTAGACAAGGGTGCGCCCCGCGCCCTTGCCCACTAGCTGTGAGGCTGTGAAGGTGAGGGCGGTAAGCCGCGAACCAGTGAGCCGCCCTGAGGGGGCCCTCGCCCTCACGCCGCTGGGCTCCATATGGTTAATCCTTAGGCTTCCTGGGGCTCAGGGAGAGGGAACTTTCGCTGGCGGGCGTCATAAGCTCCATAGTGGTGCTGGTCAGCACAATGGCTTGGGGACGTTGCTACAATTTTGATTAGCTACATCTATATAGTACATCACTACGCTATAACAGTGAACGCAGCCAACAGGCCAGTCCTAAACCTGTTGCAGGGTCTGATGAATTTCAGCAACTACGTCGACTACGTCACCATGGCCGACCTTATAATGGGCCTCATAGGCCTGGGAGGTCATGGCTGAAGCCCCTGTCCCCTCGGGCCAGACAAGGGTGATGCCTGTTAGCGGCAGCTGACGCTCAGTGAAGAGGTCTCAGGGCCTACATGAGCCTCAGCAGGTAGCACTACTCCTCGTAGTCGCCCTCCGTCTCGCCTCCCCCTTTGCCTTCACCGCCCCCTTTCTTGCCCCAGAGCTCCTTTCGCCTCGCCTCGAGCTGGTTAACCTCAACGCCCATGAACTCAGCGGCCGTCAGCAGCCTCGCCCCCTCCTCTTCCGCAGCCTGAGTGTGAGGGGCCAGCCTCTCCCTGTAGGCAAGGTCCCTCAGGAGGTGGTGGTCAACCACTATGGTCTCGGCCGCGCGGGCCCTTATGAGCTCCATTAGGCCCTCAAGGCCCCTCTGGACGGCCTCCTCAGGCACCTTGAAGCCCGCGAAGTAGGTGGGCGGGCCGCTCAGCACGAGCAGCCTCGCCCCCGCCCAGGCCCTGAGCTGTTCAACGGCCTGCGGGTCAGCGGGCCCCTGGACGTCGCTGGCAAATATTACGGACTCGTCGTTGCACCTCGCCCTGACCATGAGGACCCTGCCCACCTTCGTGCCTGGCTCCCCGTGCCAGACAGCCTGGGAGAAGTCAAGGGTCAGGTCGCCGACCCTGAAGGACTGGCCGTCAGCGTATGAGACCGAGGCCGACCGTGCTACCCCGCCTTCGACGAGGAACCTCCTGGCCCTCCCCCTCTGGCTCCAGTTTATGTTGTGCTCTGGGTCCTTGACGAAGAGCCTCTTGCCTGTGTAGAGCTCAGGCCTGTCCCTCATGTAGTGGTCGTAGTGGTAGTGCGTTATCACAATGGCGTCTGAGGCCTGAACCTCCTCGGCAGCCCTCTCAAGGGCCCTCTCCAGCGCCTTGAGCTCGAGCTCGTGGGGAGGGAGGCCGTACCTCCTAGGGGCGAGGGAGGCGCCCAGGTCTATGCCGAGCCTGACCCCGCAGGCGTCAACGACCGTGGCTATGCTCCTTACCCCCATGCTGTCCGCGGCGAGTATGGAGACGTCGAAGGGCCCAACCCTTACCAAGCTCCCGCCAGCGTGTCCTGTGCCCCTGGCGATAGTAAGCGTTACACCTGTCGCCTAAGGTTAAAGGCCCAAGCGGCCCACAGGGATCCCAAGGGCCCTGTGGGCGAGGCGGAGGTCCCTACGCTCGATCATGAACACACGTAAAGTGATTGAAGTGAGAGTGTAGGGACAAACGGTTGGAGCGCAGCAAATTATTGCTGAGAGCTGAAATAGCCCCGCCGCGCCTCACGCCTGGTAGCGATGCTGTGGCTAGTGTTCACCACCGGCGCCTGTAACCTGAGGTGCGACTACTGCGGCGGCTCCTTCCCAGAGAAGGTGGTGCCCTACACCGTAAAGTACGATCCCCTGAAGCTTAAGAAGGTCGTAGAGGCCGACAGGGACGCCACGGTAATCTTTTACGGCGGCGAGCCCCTCATCAACCCAAGGTTCGTGGAGTGGGTCATGGACAACGTCAGGGCGAGGAGGTACGGAGTGCAGACGAACGGGACACTGCACAGGCTTCTGCCCGACGCCTACTGGAAGAGGATGAACGTGGCCCTCCTCTCGATTGATGGCAGGGAGGAGGTGACGGACAAGCACAGGGGAAGGGGGGTCTACAGGAAGGTGACTGAGGCTGCAAGGCACGTGAGGTCCCTCGGCGTTGAGACCATAGCAAGGATGGCGGTCACTGCTGACACGGACATTTACGAGGACGTCACCCATTTACTCTCCCTGGGCCTCTTCGACAAGGTCCACTGGCAGCTTGACGTTGTCTGGTCCCCCAGGTGGGACTTTGAGGGCTGGGCGGAGAGGAGTTACCTGCCAGGCATAAGGAGGCTCGTCGACCTCTTTTTAAGGGAGCTCGAGAGGGGCAGGGTCCTCAGGATGATCCCAATACTGGGCGTCATAAGCGCCCACTACTTCGGCGGCTACCCTGGCTCCCCGTGCGGGGCGGGCTACAGGAGCTTTGCAATAAGCACCGATGGAAGGGTGCTCGCGTGCCCCATAGCCGTTTACGAGAGGTGGGCCGAGCTCGGCACTATCGAGGGGGGCTTCAGGCCCATGGGGGCATACCTCGCCAAGGAGTGCGCCGCCTGCCCCTACAGGAGGTACTGCGGCGGCCGCTGCCTCTACTCAATGATAGAGAGGGACTGGGGCGAGGAGGGCTTTAAGGCCGTCGACAGGGTCACGAGGGCCTACCTTGACGCTGTGCTCTCCGCAATACCCAGGGTTGACGAGCTCGTAAGGGAGGGCGTCGTAAGGCTAGAGGACCTGAGGTACGACCCGACCCAGGACTCAACCGAGGTAATACCGTAGCGGTATTACGCCGTTCAGGATATTAGGCCTGGCCATACCTTACACGTTGGCATGGCGCTCTCGCCGGACCAGGGGAGAAGGAGGCCCGTCTCTCCGAACAAGTCATGGAACCCGGTGACAGGCTGCCCCCACCTCTGCACGTACTGCTGGGCAATGAAGTTGCTCGAGGGAAAGCTGAAGGACAGCCCGAAGTACAGGAATGGGTTTAAGCCGACCTTTCACCCCGAGGAGCTGCTCAAGGCAAGGTTCAGGCCCGGTGACACGGTCTTCGTTGTTGACATGGGGGACCTGTTCAGCGATGCAATGCCCAGGGAGTGGGTAGAGGCCGTGCTGAGGAGGGCGAGGGAGTTCCCCTCCACGAGGTTCATGTTTCTGACCAAGAACCCTGCCAGGTACAGCGAGTTCCTCGACGTCCTCCCCAGGAACTCAGTGCTTGGGGTGACCATAGAGACCAACAGGGACGACCTTGCCAGGTCCGTCTCAAGGGCCCCTCCTCCGTCAAGGAGGCACGAGGCCATGTCTGAGCTCAGGTGGCCCTACAAGTACATATCCGTTGAGCCGCTCATGGACTTCGACCTTGAAGTCATGGTTTCGTGGGCTGCGGATATAAGGCCTGTGAGCGCTCACGTTGGCTACGACAACTGGAACTCGAGGCTGCCCGAGCCCCCGCTCTGGAAGGCCAGGGAGCTGGTGAGGAGGCTATCAGCGATAACTTACGTGTCGGTAGGCTCAATGAGGGAGCCCTGGTACGAGACCCTGCTGAGGAGGAGGGCGGAGGGGCTGGGCAGCCCTTAACGTTTAAAGCCTCGTTAGGTGTGAGAAGCGAGCCCTGTGAAACTCTCTAAAGCTAAGGACCTTACAGTAAATGAGGGTCAGCAACCCCTTATAGTGTATTATAGCCAAGAGGTTGGGGCAATGATGTGTAGCTTGGGGACTGAAGCCTAATGAGGCTAGTCCTGGCCCTTGAGTACCTCAGCCAGGTCGTAGAGGGCGCACGAGAGGGCGCAGGCCACGTCCCAGGCCTTGAGAGGCTCCCCTCCCCTTATCTTAACCTTCCTACTGGCCACCGAGAGGACCTCCTGGGAGAACGGACCCCTGGGGAAGGCGCCGAAGCCTATAACCATGTTGCCCTCCGCCGCCTCACTGACGACGTCAGCTGGCCTCTCCTCGACCTCCGCGTCCTCACTGAGCAGCAGAAGTCCCCTGCCGCCGAGGAGCTCCCTCAGGCTGTCGCTGGCCTTCCATATGAGCGCCTCGCCCTGGGGAGGGGCCCTGTTAAGCTTAAGGACCTGCGCCATGAGGCCCTTGAAGCGGTCGTAGTTCTTGGGTATCCTGACGCTTGGAGAGAAGGCGAGGACCCTGCCGTCCTGGAGGTGCACGTAGACCTCCGCAAGCCCCTCCCTGGTCGGCGCCTTCTCAAGGAGGTTAAGGAGGCTCAGGTGAACTACGTCTGGCCTCCCCCTCCTCCACCAGGAGTCCAGGGACCTCATGGCCTTCCAGTGTATGCCCGCGTCAAGGAGCATGTCGCCTGGCCTGAGGCCGTACTTCCTTGCAGACTTAACCACCTGCGGGTGGCCTGCTATCTCCTTTGGGACAAGCTCAAGGGCAGCCTCAAGGAGTACTATGGTTACCTTGGCCATAGGCAACCCTCAGCGATTGGAGGCCTCCTCATCCTTCCCCTCAGAAGCCCCTGCTCCTCTCATCACATAGGCTGGGCTGGAGGGCGAGCTTTTCTGCGTTTTCCTAGCAAGCTCCTGAAGCGGCCCGGCCAGGCTACCGCTATAAGCGTTGAAGGCTAAGGCAGTCCTCGGAGAAGCAGTGAGCTAGGCTGCGGAGGAACAACTCAAGGGGCATAAGGCTGAGGCTTGGGGCGAGCCGGATGGCTGAGCCGGACAGGGAATTCATTTACAAGACAACAGCCGTGAAGAGGTACGGCCTGACGCCGCACCAGATAGACCAGGCAGTCGAGGCTGGCCTGCTGAAGAACTTCAAGTACGTCAAGAACCCGCACTACGGCTCCGGCCCAAGGTCCCTCCTCCTCGACGAGGCGGAGCTCCAGGGCGTCCTCGACAAGGTTCGCGCCCTGCCCAAGTACTCTGAGGAGGAGCTGAGGAGGAAGAGGGCGTACAGCGAGAGGTCAAGGAAGGCCGGCAGGGCCTCTTTCTACTGCCCGCTGTGTCAGAGGAAAGTAGGGCCACTGAGGACATCGTACGCCAGGGACGCCCTGCTTTATGGCATGATATCACCGGAGGAGGCGAAAATAGTAGCTATAGTAACTCACTTCAGGCACGTGCACACAGATTATGATGAGCAGAGAAGGCAGCTACTGCATGTCAACAGCCGATCTATAGAGCCCCTGAAGGATGGGAAGACTATTGAAGCGATAGAGCTTGCAAAGAAATGCGGCCTTCTTCCGGCCGACTTCAGCAAGGAGGAGTATGATAAGATAGCGTTGAAGATTAAGGAAATGTATGGCCTATATTAAGTCATCATTTTCGCGCAGTTCGCGTATCTATAAGCGCGCGGGCGTGAACGGCGGTTAGCCTTCCGCCCCGCGCAGGCTGTTGCCTACCTATTATAATAGGAAATAGGGGGCTCCCAGGCCGTGGAGCTCAGCGCTTAACTTTGAGCTTGTCTATGTCCTCTGGGTAGCTTGTGAGCCTCCTGGCACCGCCCTCAGTTATGAGGAAGGTGTCACTATGCCTGAAGCCACCCAGGCCCGGCACGTAGAGCCCTGGCTCAACGGTTACCACCATGCCAGGCCTCAGGACTTCGCTTATCCCAACGTCGAGGAAAGGCGGCTCGTGCTCCTCAAGGCCAAGGCCGTGGCCCGTGTGGTGCCTCAGCAGGTTTTCAACGCCGAGCTCCTTAGCCCTGCGCCTCATCGCCGCGTCTACCTCAGACGCCTTGACGCCGGGCCCCAGGGCCTCAGCTGCCGCCTCCCTGACCTTAAGCATCTTGTCGAAGAGCTCCCTGACCTCGGCGCTGGGCTCCCCAAGTATGAGGGTCCTCTCGAGCTCAGCGAAGTAGCCCCCTATTTCAGGCCCCGAGCCTATGCCAATCACGTCCCCATCCCTCATGGGCCTCTCGGCTACAAGCGCGTGGGGGAAGGCCGAGAACTCGCCCACCTGCCCCCTGAAGCCGACCGCCCAGCCCACAGCTCCCCTGAGGGGAACGTAGGGCCTGTAGACATTGTTCATCTCCTTGCTTATCTCAAGGCTTGCCTGCAGCGACACCTCCCAGTCCCACTTCCCGGGCTCCATGAGGCCCCTAGCGACGTCTACTGCCCTCGAGGCCCACCTGCCGCTCTCCTCAATCAGCGACACCTCCTCCTCTGACTTGACGAGCCTCATCTCAGCCACCAGGTCCCCCATGTCAATCCACTTGACCTCCCTCTTGGCGAGCAGCTCCTGCAGCGGCGGGCCGGAGTAGCCGTAGGCTCCCTTGGGCCCCAGGGGCTCCCCCATGACGGACCTGACATCTGAGGAAGCTATGGCATCAGCGATGAGGTTGGCCACGTGGACGTCCCCTGGGTAGTCAAAGTAGTACTCAAAGCGCCTGACGACGCCTCCCCACCTGGAGTTCCTGTACTCGGCGTGGCCCTTCTCGACGCTCGGCAGCACGGCGAACGGCTCCCCGTCAACTGGCACTATTAAGGCCACAGGCCTCTCGGTCGTTATGAAGGAGAGGTTTGTGAAGTAAAAGATGCTCACGGGCGACGTCAGCAGGGCAGCCTGCGCCCCCGAGGCGGCCGCCCTGTCCCTGAGGACCTTAAGCCTTCTGCTGAGCTCCGTCTCAGATACCCTGGGTATCAATAGGCTGCGCCGTGCCCCCTAAGTCCTGGGAAAATTAAAAAGATCCCGTTGGAGAGTTTAGTGTTTACCCGTGGCGT
>Ga0080003_1000937_pt1 | contig 17111 bp, 17 predicted proteins | sample JossMetagenome_FD_69206 | JGI IMG/M metagenome (GOLD analysis project Ga0080003, IMG submission 69206) | Hot spring microbial communities from Joseph's Coat, Yellowstone National Park, USA - JC2_E (SPADES assembly) (version 2) | ecosystem: Environmental > Aquatic > Thermal springs > Hot (42-90C)...
CGTTGGGATCATGGTACCCGTCATCAGACGGGAACCCAGTGGCTCTTTTCAAGTGCTCCCGGCGCATAAACCTGAGAGGACCTGTATAAGTGCAAGTTTTGAGTCAAGCGTTCGGCCGCCTGATCCGCGACCAGCGCGAGGAGGTAGGGGATGGGGCCTTCATCCTCTGGGATAAGAAGCTCCTCAACAACGCCTACCAGGAGATCTTCTATCGGGCCCTTCCGCTGGGTGTTCAGCGGCACTTTCCTGAGAATCGCAAAGACCTCTACGATCAGCTCGCAGAGATCTTGGGGCTGGAGCGAGACCAGCTCCCGAGGGATGAGCTGAAAGACGAAGCTTTGCGCCGGCTCGAGGTGATCCTCAAGGCTGACCTCGCTCCTCTAGAGAAAGCCCAGCGGATCGCGGAAGAGGTCTATGGGCTTTCGCTCGAGCAGGATCGCTGGGACAAACAAGCGGAGGCGATCCGGGCAGCCCTCGAGGGCCAGGACCTCGTCGCTTTGCTGCCGACTGGCTTCGGTAAGAGCCTGGCCTTCCAGCTTCCCGCTTTTATGCACCAGGGGCTCACCCTGGTCATCTCCCCCCTGGTGGCTTTGATGAAGGATCAGGCCGAGCGGCTTTTGGAGCTTGGCCTGCCGGTAGGTGCGGTCCACTCGCTGATGAGCTTGGGGGAGCAGCGGAGCGTGTTGGATGAGGTCGGGGCTGGGCGTGTCCACCTCCTGTATGTGAGCCCGGAGCGGCTCAGCCGGAGCAAGGCCCTCTGGAATCTGATCCAGGGGGCGCACGCTGCGGGGAAGCTGAGGCGGGTGGTCTTCGACGAGGCCCATTGCTTGGTGGAGTGGGGCTTTGACTTTCGGCCTGACTACCTCAAGGTTCTGGAAAAGCTCAGCACCCTCGAAGGGGTTCCCCGCAGTTTCTTCACCGCGACCCTCCCCCCGAAGGATCTGAAGCGACTGCAAAAAGTGGCGAGACTGGATTCGTTCCAGCTGATCAAGCCCACGAGCTTTCATCGCAATAACCTCCGCTTCGTGGTCAATCGACCTAGAGGGGAAGTGGGAAAGTTCAAGGTTCTCGCCCAAGCCCTGCACTGGCTCACAGGACGTGGGGAGGAGGGGGGTAGCGCCATCGTCTATACCACCACCCGCCTCGAGGCCGAGCGGCTGGCTTGGGCCCTGGGCCGCCTTTTCCCCAATCTGAAGGTCGAGGCCTACCACGCAGGACTCGGTCCGGTTCCCCGCCGAGAAGCCCAGGAGCGCTTCGCCTCCGGCGAAACCCGGGTCATGGTGGCGACCAGCGCCTTCGGTATGGGTATCGATAAGAAGGATATCCGCCTGGTGATTCACTGGCGGCCCCCGCGCAGCTTGGAAGAGTACATCCAGCAGTCGGGGCGCGCAGGACGGGATGGCAAGGAAGCCTACTGCCTGCTCCTTCATACCGAGCCGGATTGGGGCTTCTTGGAGTGGATGGTGGGGATCGAGCATGGCGGGCGAGCCCATGCGGAGTTCCCCCGCCAGCTCATCCGCCGCTTGGAGGAGAAGAGGGTGCTTATAGGCTATCGCCGAAAGCCCTACCAGGACATCTATGAGGAGCCCAAGGGAGGAGAGGCGGAAGAGGATCTGCTTGAGGAGGAGGACAACAAAGAGGAGGAGACAGCTACCGCCCCCTTCCAGCGAGAATTGGGCTTGGAGCATTTCGAGCGTACCCTCTCTAGCCTCGAGCGGGCTGGAGTTTTGGACTGTGACTATTTGGTCGGCAAGGTCTTTCTCCTGGAGTCAAGAGATGTCTTAATGAAGCACCTGACGCAAGGAGAGCTGGCCCTGCTTGAGCAAGCCGGTTATCAGGATCGCCAACAAGGGGACGAGCTGGACTTTTCCGGGATTCTCGAGGAGGCTCCAGAGTTGGATGAGAAGCTCTATCGGCTCTTTCGGGAGCAGAAGATCCGCCTCTACCATTACCGAGAGCCCCTGCTCCGCATTCAAGCAGACAGTCGTTTGAAGGATGGTTACTTGGACTGGCATGAGGAGCAGGAGAAGTTGAGCAATCAGGCCAAAGAGCGCCTCAAGAAGGTGAAGGATTACGCCGACAACGGACGGTGCCGTGCTCAGGTCCTCCTCAAGCACTTGGGCGAGTCTCCAACTCATTGCGGGGTCTGCGACGCCTGCGCGAAGGATCCCGGTCCCTGGAATGCCCTGGAGGAGCTCGATGACGAGGAGCTCGAGCGGGCCTACCATCCCTTGGAGACCCTACTCGCCTTCTTCGCCTGGGCCGAGAAAAGCGCTCCATCGCCGGAAGCCCGCTTCATGTACCTGGGAGAGCGGAGCACCCTGATGGCCCTGCGCGGCAAGGATCGGTACAAGGACGTCTCTTTAGGCCCCAAGTACACGGATAATCGTTTCTTTGGTCACCTCTCCTTTATCAAGAAAAAAGAGCTGGAGCGCACCTTCCAGCAGGCGCTGAACAAGGGGTATCTCGAGGCCAAGGACACCTACGAGGGTAAGAAGCTGTACGGGCTTACCGAGCAGGGCTGGGCCCGTTATGAGCGCCGGCTGCGGCAAAAGGTGGCCGATGTCGGAGCTTGAGGATCTTTTAAAGGAAGTCGCGCAGAAGGTCCTCGGCCTGCCATCCGAGGTGAAGGATCCGGGCTCTTCCCGAAACTTGAAGGGATTACCCCTAAACTTCACGAGCATGCCTGCCGCTCCCCAACATCAGCACTCCGAGACGAGCTCGTCTCAGCAACCGGCCGTTGATCCACCAAAGCAGTCATTCGCACCATCAGACCGAGAGGCCCAGATGCCAGCTGCTGATGATCGAGAGCTTTCGCGTGAGCTGCGGAAGTGCGAGAAGAAGTTCCAGGACAAGGTCAAAGAAGCCGAACAGTGCAAAGCCAAGCTTCTCAAGGAACAGAAAGCGCTCGAAGAAGCGCGGAGCGCCCAAGGAAAGGCTGAGCAGGAAGCGGCCCGCTTCCGCAAAGATCTGGCTCAGGTTACCGAGGATCGAGCGCGCCTGGAGGCCGAGCTCGAGTGGCTGAAGAAAGAAGATGCCCAGCTCAAGGTAGAGAGGCTGAGCGGGGATCTCGCCGAGCTTCAACGGCGCTTTGAGGAGCTCGAGGCACGCGCCTTGGAACTCGAGCGCGCCGCCGAGGGCAAAGCGGAGCTCGAAGCCAAGCTGGCCAAACTCACCGCCTTTCAGGAGCGCCTTCCTGAGCCCTTTCCGCAGGAAGCCCTCCTGCGCATCTTGGTCCTGGACTATCCCAGCTTCGGGAAGGAGCCGGAGGGGCGGGTCATGGCCCTCATCGAGGGATATCGGGCGCTCCTCGCCGGGGAAGACCACCCCGCGCTCAACCACAGCAACCGCGCGCTCCTCGCGGGTGCCCCGGAGGGAGTGGTCCTCCTGGGCTTGGAGCAGCTCCTCCTCGATCTCCTCAACCTGCCCCTCGCCCGCTGGCTCAGGACCCATGCCTTCCGCCTGGAGCACCTGCTGCAGGAGCGGCGCTTCACTTCGCCCCGCCTGGAGGAGCGATGAGCGACGATGAGACCCTAAGGTGGTACGAGCAGCGCTGGGAGGCAGATCACCGTCGCTGGGAGGAGGAGCGGCGGAACCTGGAAGAGCGCTTGGCAGAGCAGGCCGAGGAGCTGCTCAGCTTGAGGAGGAAGGTTGCGGAGCAAGAGCGGAGGGTTAACCTCGATGAAGACCTCGAGGACCTCCGGCGCCATTGGAACGAGGAGCGGCGGGCCCGCAAGGAGTGCGAAGGGCTCGTCCTCGAGCTCAAGGCCGCTTTGAGGCCCCCTTTGGGTGAGGGGTTCTTCCGCGAGCTCGCCCGGGCCCTTGAGCTTTGGGACGAGGTCCTCATCGAGGAGGCCCGCCAGCTCGAGGCGGGCGAGCTCAAAAGCTGGTTCAAGGCGATCTGGAGCGAGCGGGAAGGAGCTCTTGCCCAAGCGCTCAGCGGGGGGGTCCCCGACTGGCGGCGCATTCGGACCGGTCTAGTCCTGGAGTGGGCCCTCCTCACCTGGCTCGAAGGGATGCGGGATGGCTGATCCGTGGACCCACGCGCTCAACCTGGACCGAGCGGTCGAGCAGGGCCAGCTAGGGCGGGAGAGGATCGCCCAGGAGGACTACGAGGGGGCCAAGCCCCTCGTCCGCCAGTTCTGGTTGGGCAAGCTCTCGAACGACCTTCGAAGGGCCATGCGCGTTCAAGATGAGGCGTTCGTGCCTGCCCGGATCCTCCTCGGCTACCTACAAGGGTATTTCCTCTATCGGGAGGTGTCGGAGAACGACCAGGCCTTCTGGCCCAACTTCCTGAAGGATCTGGGCATCACAGACCGCAGGCTCCCAACCCAACTTGAGTACGACCGCCTCTGGGAGGTCCTCGAGTGGCATGACGAGACGCGGGGCTGCCTGAGCTGGCACGAAGGAACGACCCGCGACTTCATCGGCACCCTCGATGCCATCTTCCACTTCAAGGCGCTCAGGCTCAACGCGCTCAAGGACTCCTTCGTGGCCTTCTATCAGACGGGGGAGCTTGCTCCGGAGGCTCGGCCGTACGAACGGGTCTTTCATGGGCTCCGGCAGGCGATCGATCTCGTGCTTGCCGAAGAGGAGCTCGATCTGAGTAGCGAGGAGGCGGTCCTCGGCGTGCTCGAAGCCTCAGGGATCTATCTGGGGGAGCCGAACCCGATTCGCCTCCTCTTCAACCGATCGTCTCAGGCGCTTGCGGACCTCTGCCAGAGGCTGAAAGGAAAGAAGCCCTCCCGCCCGAGCGCTCGTTTTCGGCATAAGCAGGTGAGGGTCAAGCTCCTCGAGCCTTCTCGCGGCGTCGAGATCGAGCCCACGCTCAGCCGAAGACCGCTTTTAGAAGGCTGGCGGGTCTATGGGAAGGTGACCCTGAGTGATGGACGTTTCAAACGCTTCAGCTGGGTGCCTCGCCTGAGCCCAGATGGAGCGCCCTATCCTGAAGACCTCGAGGTCTCCTTCGATGAAGGTGAGGTCGTGCGCTTTCGCCTCGACCATCAGGCCTTTGCTCTTCGCTGCTCCAAGCCCGTTTGGGTGTTCGGAGAGCCTCTGGTCGGGTAAGGATCGGCTTCCTATCGTTCGGCGTTTTATAAAGGTCTTTTGCGTTAAGATTCACGAGCTTGGATAATCGTGAAAATAATCACTAATAAGTATAAAAACTCTCTAAGCGCACAATCAACCAAAAAGGGCTTTGCTCCTTCTGGGCCAAGCCGAGACAGAAAATTTAGGGTGTCGCGGGAGTCTCTGGCCTCGGTGCAGAGACCACGATGGGAGCTTAAGGAGGGTCGAGAGCTCCAGGAACTCCAAATCCCCAGAGCTACGTCTTAGACTGAGCCAACGATTGCATCTAGCTCCAATCTCGCAATCTTGCCACAACCCCAGGGGATTAATGAAGCTCACAAAAGGCCCTTCAGGACTCGATCTTTGCCTGTTTGGCCACAGAGTTCCTTGAAAATCCGAACTAAACCTTAGATGAAAGGCTGTCGCTCTGGGCAGTATATTGGCTGTTGCGATCATACCTGTGAGCGTTTAAGACAGGATATCAAGCACAACTTAGCGATCGCCTACCATAATGGCGTGACCTTGTGATCGTGATGAGTTTCAAGATGTGACTTAGCCGATGAGAGCTAAGTCAAAGAGTAGGAGGTTAAAATTGATACTTTGGAAGCCTCAGCTTAGGGTATATTTGACGACCCGAACTACCCCTCATCCCTCAGGCTATCCTCTATTTAGGTACGTAGCCTGTTAACGAGAATGTTTCAAGAAATTACCCCAGGAACACCTTCTCTCGGTGCCACTGGAGGAATTCGCGAGAAGGGCGGTCGCTGGGATCATTTGGGAGGAAAATGCGTTGCTTGTTGTGGGTGTAATAGTTGCGCCCGTTGTGATAATCGGCAGCCAATTGCTCGCTGACTATGAAGCGGTAGTCCTCGTCTACACTGACGTAGCCACGATCAAAGAGGATGTGTAAGTCAGAACGTAACAGCAAACCATTGTTCACGGTGTGAGGCCCCCCTTGGGCATAGGGACGGATATGAGCGGCCTCTAAAACCGGCAAGGTGTGCTCGAAGGTTACCGCACACTGTCTATAGGCATCGATGACCAATGCCCGAAAGGCTCCTTGACCTAGTCGCTGAAAGGTCCACCGATAACTCCCCTGAGGGTCTTGGGGTACAGGAGCCAGTGTTTGCAGGGAGTTCTTGGCTTGCAAGCGTCTCATTACTTCTGCCCAAAGCTCAGCTCCTATGGGCTCATCAGTGTCATAGACTTTTCCTTGTTGAATACTAGGCGCCCAGTTGCTGGGAGGTAAGAGCCACTCGCGCTGCTCGAAGAAGAAAGGCTGGGCGAGGATGATGTTACCGATGATAGGGTCGCGGCTTAGCTCTCCTCTTTCGCGGCGATAACTTAGTACCTTTTCAAAGAAGATCTCCCGCTCTGGAGCCCCATTCTTTGAGCCAAAAGTGAGCCAAGCTATTGAAAGAGGTAGTCGAATGAAGCGTACGAAGAAACCGCCCCCCACGATGGCATGATGGGGGGCGTGCAGTTTGAAGAGGAAAGGTGCGCCAGGTTGAAGGGCTTGGAAGCTCAGATGGCTGCTGGGGCGCCAGAAGTTGACTTCATCCGGCTTGAGTTGGGAGAGGTAGTCGAACCACTCATCATCGGTTAGACCAACATAAAAACGCATCTTAAAATGAAGATTACTAAAGTTTGGAATGTTATCGCTCAGTGATTAAACCGACATTCCGCATCCCTCTTATTCCAGCAGATCATATCGCCCAGCCCTTAGGAGGCGCACTGCGGTCTCGTGACGGGGAGCCGAGTCGAGGACCAGACCTACCCTCCAGCTTGACCAACCGCACCCACGGAACGAGCTGGAACATCCAGCGGGGGGTATACCTGCCCTTCTCTGGTAGACTGGACCCTGTCTCTTCTAACCTACGCCTCAGCTCCGGGTGACCAAGAGGACCAGGACTATCACCCGCTCGGGACACTTCAGAAAGGTGACCCCCGTGCAGTACAGGAAATCTTTGAGAACGTGAACCCCTGCTCCACCGTCCCGGCTTGGTCCTTGGACTACCATCAGCGCGTTGAGTGTTCGTCGGACACGTGCAATAGTACATCCGTTGCTGGCTCTGGTATGGTGCTAAGTCTGCCCCTGGTGGACGTAAGGGTCCATGGATCCCCAGTTCTTCGAACCGGGGGATGATAGCGATAGCCCAGCTGCCACGCCCGATCCACATCATGATCAGCTGGGTAGGGAAGGGGACCGATGTCCAATCAGCTCGCTCTGGTCAGCCCCACTCTGTTTCCTAAAACCATTCTGTGGAGCTGTCATCATACCGAACCCCGAGCAAGTGCTAAAACCCAGGGGAGGCCATGGACTCCCTATAGGAGAACACTTAAAGCGATAGGGTTGTACCCGAGTGAAAGCCCTTGCAACTTAGGAGAGACCATGAGGGCGGACTGGCCAGCAGCCTACTAGGAGCAAATCCTCGTTACACATGTAATACAGAGGCGCTTAACCATACGGCTGAAGAGTGTCTGTGCTAACTGCTCGCGGTAGGTATTCGTGAGGCGAGAGGCCCCGCTCTTTCGAACGGGGTGCTCGCTGGAGTTAGTAAAGAGGTAGACCCGGAGGAGGTGGCCAGATCGCGAAATCGACCGGCTGATTCACGCCCTCTGTGAGCGTCACAGTGACCTGAGGGCTTGAGGTGATTGAGCTCAAGGGGCCCTGGATCATCTGGATTTGGCCCGTGCTGAACATGCCAGGATAGTCCGCAACCCAAAGATTTCCTTGATCATCAAAGGCAATCGCTTGCGGATTTATCATATTGAGGCTGAAGAGCGTGAAAAAAGGACTGATATTGCTGCTTTTCGGCGGAGGTGTTCCTGCTATGAGTTCTTCGAGCTGCGGTCCCGCAAACGCATAGACGTTTCCCTGGGCGTCGATAGCTAAGGGGTGAAAGGAAGGGGCATTTTGTCTCAGATGTGCTCGAAACAGGAGCGAGGAACTCCAAGAGCAGGCCGGGTTGCTGTGCGATGCTCACCCACAGATTTCCGTTTTTGTCAAAAGCAAGCTTCAAGGGGGGATTGGGAAGCTTTAAAGGGCTGCCTACCGGGCTTAACCCGTTGGAGGACAGAGGGTATTCCTGGATGATGTTCGGTGGACCGAACTGACAGGGCTGTTCCCCAGCCCAAAGGTTTCCCTGAGCATCGAAGGCAAGGGACAGGACCTGGCCAGAGAGGGGGAGACTGAGGAAGAGCACGGGCTGTTCGCCTGAAGCAAGGGGAGCGCGGAACTCCTCGATGAATGGGGCTGAGCTGGCAACGCAATTCCCGCCTCCTACCCAAAGGTTCCCTTCGGAGTCAAAAGCGAGGGCATTGGGATAAGGAAGGTATAGAGGGTGATTTCTGGCTTAGAGCTCGAGCTGATCCCCGAAAGCGCATAGAGGACAACCGTTCTATTGCTGTTGTTAGCAACCGCCAGAAAGGCGTTTGAGGACATGGACTGGCTTAGGCCGATGGAAAGAAAGAGGAAGAGGGGGATGAGCAGGCTGCGCTTCATTGGGGCACTCCCTGGCATGAGATAGAGAGCATAAAAAATCCAAGATCACCATAACTCGGGTTGCTGAAGCGGATCAACACCTCAGGGCGCCGAGCTTGTACCGCTTTCCCCCTCTCAGCCTCCGAAGCAGCCTGTCCCACCCCGCCACTATTTCCCACCAGGGTGGAGGTCTCCGGGCGAGGCGAAAAAGGCTCTGCTGCTGAAGGTGGGGAGCTATCCCTTGACTTCTAGGTCGTACCCGAAAAGGTGAACCCTCTACATTTGAGCCTAGCCAGTTCTGAATAGCGCTTCTCCAGGAGAAAGCGCTCTTTCTGGGCACCAACGTGATCTCGGAGACCGCCAAGTGTCAGCCCCATCCTGGGGTCATGGCTTGGCGGGAAGGGCTCTCGGTTGCAGAAGGCCTACCTTTCAACTGACCCTGGGGGAGTTGGTAGAGGTAGCCGTCCGTGCCCCCGAGCCGATCAAGCCAATGATCGAATGCTGGATCGAGGACCTCAGGATCCCGGGGCTGTGATGAACAGCTTAGTCAAGTTATTGCTGTACCAAACTGTGGTCTTCCGAGCCTAGGGCGATGCGGCAAAGGCGCTGAACGTAGTTGAGCTGATGAGCGAGTTTACAAGGGTTGCCAGGCTAGAGGCATTGTGAGGGTTCTACGATGGTTGATATCCTGGTGATCCGGTGGGGCTCGACCTACACTGAACTGATGGTGCGGAGGAGCCGCTGACGTGCACGTCAATGGAATCCTGATGATCGCTCTCCCACGGTCTCTTTCAAGGAGACCTGGCTACGATCGTTGAAAGTCAACCATTCCTCACCTTCTTGGGCTTGAGCACGTCTGAGTTGAGTATATCTATCATTGGATATGCCGACTTTGTTGACCAATAATGACCATATCTTCTATCATTGCGTGATAGGGGAGAGGCGCTCTATGTCCAAGGACAATTGGAACAAAAAAGTGGTCAACATCGCCGAGGCCAAGGCTCAGCTCTCCCGCTTGATCGAGCGGGTCGAGCGAGGGGAAGTCGTCTTGATCGGGCGGTATGGCCGGGTAGTAGCCAAGCTGGTACCGCCCGAAGGTACCCCCAAGCCCAAGCGGGAGCCAGGGGTTTGGAAGGGAAAGGTCTGGATCGCCCCCGACTTCGACGAGCCCAATGCCGAGATATCCCGGATGATGGAGGAGAGCCCCCTTGAACCTACTGCTGGATAGCCACATCGTACTGTGGTGGCTGTCCGATGATGAGCGACTGACACATAAGGCCCGCCGGTTAGTTGAGCGGGCCGACGAAGTCTTTGTGAGCGCTGCGACCACTTGGGAACTTGCCGTCAAGGCGTCACTAGGAAAGCTGCGGATGCCGGAGGGCTTTCTGGAGGTGGTGGAGGCGCAGGGGTTCAGCCATCTGCCCATCACGCCAGTCCACGCTATGGCCGTACAAAACCTGCCCTGGCACCATCGTGATCCCTTCGACCGCATCTTGCTGGCCCAGGCCATCGTCGAAGGGTTAAGGCTGTTGAGCGTGGATGAAGCGCTCACTTCGTATGGAACATTTGTGATCGGCCTTCGCTGACTTCACCCCAATCGACTTTAACTTTGTCCCGAGAATCCGATGCAAAAAGGTCAGTCAGCTCGCAGCGGCCTCTTCGGGTGATCTCTGGATTTCTCGTGCCAAGTGGGCGCCTCGACGAGCTCATCCCGCTTGTCTCGCTCGATGAGCCAGCTCTTCTCATGCGCTTCCATTGATCGCATCAACTGCGCCTTGGAGAGGAGCGGTACCCCTGGAGCCAGGATCCTCGAGCTCGGCGGCTGTGTCCTTCGCCTTAGCCTTTCCTCCGCCCTAGGTGTTGAAGGAGCCCCGCTGCGATTTCCTCAACAGAAGCTCTTGTCGTCTCAAAGACGAGAATCCCCTCTTGGCGGAAGAGCGCTTCTGCCCGCCCGACTTCCCAGCGACAGCGCTCTAACGAAGCATAGACGCTCCCCGGTCGCCGGGAGGCGCGGATCTGAGCGAGACGTTCGGGTTCAATCGTCAGGGCGTAGAGCTTGGCTCGATGGGGCTTGAGCGAAGAGGGGAGGGCGAGCTGGTTCAGATCCTCTTCAGTCAGAGGATAGTTTGCCGCTTTGATCCCATGCTGCAAGGCGAGAAAGAGGCAGGTCGGGGTCTTGCCTGCCCGCGAGACCCCGATGAGGATCACCTCGGCTCGCCCGTAGCGCTCGCCACCCAGACCATCGTCGGTCGCCAGGGCGAAGTCGACCGCTTCGATGCGCTGGAAGTAGCTCAGAGGATCCTCAATGCCGTGGTAGCGTCCTGGACGGCGGGCAGGTGGCTGGCCAAGAGCCTCTTCCAGCCGTTTGAGGTAAGGTCCAAAAAGGTCGAAGAGCACCGCAGGAGTCTCGCTCAAGGGTTCAAGGAGCTCAGGACGCGCAAGGGTGCTGAAGACCAGCGGCCGAAGGCCCTTCTCAGCAACCTTCTGGAGCTCCTGGCGAAGCAGCTCGATCTTCTCCTGGTCCATAAACGGGCGCAGTTCGTAGCGAAACTCGAAGCCCTCAAACTGAGCGAGTAGGCTCCGCGCCACACTCTCAGCGGTCAGACCGGTATGGTCCGAGACGATGTAGACAGGTTGTTCGTTCATTCCTTTTTAGGATACGCAAACCGGTTTGCGCTCGCCGAGATGCCCAAGCCATGCAGCGAGAGCGTGGAGCAGAGCGATGACGTTCTCCTTCAGACCCCGTGAGATCTCGTGGCCTGGGGACACTCCGTGGCTCGTCTTTCGAAGGAGCTTGCACAAAAACCGTTCATCTCCGAGCGCTGTTTCGATCTGGATCAGGCCTAGATCCCAAGCTGCTCCCCGAACGCCTTTCCCAGAGAAACCCCCGCTGAGCGCTACCGAAAGCCAAGAGCGGAAAGATTACGGATCAGGAGATAAGCAGGATCCCCTGGGGTTAGCCCTTGAGCAAGCGCGGATCGAACGCGAAAGGTTGAGGCTCGCCTAGATCCACCTGGCGGTACTGCGGGTGAGAGGTGTTGAGCAGGTAGTTATGCTCCCAGGGCACCACCACACTGGGAACCCTCAGCAGGAGGCTTCGGTTGCTTTGAGCCCATGTGCTGCCCAGATCTTTGGTGCTCTTTGGAGCAGGGCTTTGCCACCAATCAGGGGGGAGTTGGAGCGGCTCTGCGATCAGGTGTTCGTCGAAGCTGACCGGAAAAGCCAGGTACTCCGGGAGCTCGGCATAGCTCTCGGCATGAACCAGCACCTCCAGCGCGGCCAAGCTGGTGGTGGAGGCCAGATAGACGACGCGGATACCGGGGTGGTTCCAGCGGTTGCCGTAGCGGAAACTGCCCTCACCATCAAAGGCGCTCTGGGCTCGCTGGCGAGCCACCAGGCGCCAGGCCTGCTGCCGCACCTAGGCCGGTCCCCCATCGAGGATGCGCTCCAGCACCCGCTCCACCTCCTCTGCCCCCAGCGGGGTGCGGGCGTACTCGAGCGGGGTGGCTCCACCCAGCGCCCGGTTGGGCTGGCTGAACCAGCGGGCCACCCCCTCAGGGGTACGGAAGACCTGATCCGCATGGATAACCAGCCGGGCCAACCGCCAAAGCCGCTCGCTCTCCTCCGGGGTGAAGTGGCCGCGCTGCTTGCGCCGGTAGAGGGTGGTGGGCGGGATGTGCACCACCCGGGCCAGTTGCTGCTCACTGATCCCCAGGCGCTCTACTAGGCGGTCCCAGCCTTCTGTGGGCAGGCCCTCCAGAAGACAGCGAATACCTTCTTGGGAGTCGCGCGGGTAGAGTCCAAAGAGGGCTAGGGTCTCGAGAGCAGGGTCGTATGGGGTTGTGGCCATGACCTCGTATCGTTCCACCTGAAATTATAGAACATCCACTTGGTAGATACTGGCCCCATGAGCGCAATGAGTGGACTATCCCCCTAGCGGTCAAGGGCAGAACCTGAGCAGGCTGAGGCCACTTAGAGCTCGCGACGAGGCTGCTCGATTCGAGATAAGCCTCGCACTCAGCGACCAGATCGGCGTTGGCTAGGCCCAAGCGAGCCCCACGAGGTGGGGGGCCACGATGGGAAGCGGGAGGTTGAGCCGCTCGGCTTCCACCCGGGTGAAGAGGGAGTCAAGAATCGGCAGAGGATCTCGGTTGGGATGGCAGCCATCTCCGGCGAGGACAAAGCAGGGAGTCACAAGGTTCTGTACGAGGCGCAAAGGGGTTCCCTGCGAGGCTGCGACGTGCTCGACGAAGAGGTAGGCGCCTCCTGGCCTCAAGACCCGGCGCACCTCAGCGAGCGCCGTGCGCACGTCTCGGACCGAGCAGAGCACCAGCGTCCCGATTGCGAGATCGACGCTCGCTTCAGGTAGGGGAATGGCCTCCGCTTGCCCCGCGAGGAGGCTCAGGCGCACTCCGAGTTGACCCGCTCTCGCCTGAAGCTGGGGATGGAAATGAGGATTGGGTTCCAGAGCAAGGTAGTCGACGGCAGCGGGGAGATAGGCCAGGTTGACCCCCGGGCCTGGCCCGATCTCGAGGACCTGTTTCACCTCGATGTGCGTCAGGGCACGCGCAAACAAAGCCCGCTTGCTCTGCTCCACCATCGACTCGTGGGGCTGGGAGATGTGGGGATAGAGGCGAGCGAAGAACCAGCTGCGCATCTGAGTCCACTATGAAGCATGCCGCTTCGTGGCGCAAATGAGGTCCTTTTCAAAAGCTGGTTAGCCCTGGAGGGCCCTAGGATGATTCAGCCAGGCTCGTGCTTTCAAGCGCACAAGGAGGATAGGCTGCAAGATCGCGTGTTACACGATCTGGTCCGGCTCGTTCTTGGGGGTGCCGAGGAGTTCGAGCTGCAGCGCCTTTCGATTGAGCAAGACGTAGAAGCGCACCGCATCGGAGGGTTCGATGGCCCTGTCCAACTCCAGCTTCAAGCGAGCATATTGGGCTGGTGAGAGCTCTCCTTCGAGGAGTGAGTTCTGGACCCAGGTCAAGTACTTTCGCCCGATCTTCAGGACCCGTGTGACCCGCTCCACAGCGACGTCGTAGGCCATCACGACGTACACTTAGGCCCTCACCACCCCCACGGCCTGCTCTCCGATGCGGAGCACCTCTCCTTCGTAGATCACAGGGATCTGAGCGCCGCTCATCTCGAGGGCGAGCTCCTCCACCCTTGTGGGAACCCTTCCTGCTTCGATGGCGACTGGAAAGCGATCCCGATAGAGTCGGAGCCCCACGGGAAGGTTCTTCAGCTGGAGTCGGGATACCTCCCACCAGCCGATACCTTCCCCACGCCACCCCTTTTGGAGCTCGCCTTCCAGGAGGGCGAGCTCCTCGGCCCAGGCCAAGGCAAAGGCAGGGCCCAAGGAGAGGGGATAGGCTGGGTTGTCCATGGCCACGACCAGCTTCTCGATCAACCCTAGATCTTCGGAGGCGACAAAGACTTCAAAGGCGAGTGGGACCCCTTCCTCACCGACCAGAAACTGTACGGGGATCTGGGTGCGCCCTTCCTTATAAAGACCCCTGAGCTCTTCTCGCCGACCCTCTTTGATGAAGAGGTAGTTCGTGGTCTGAAACAAAGACCGTTGGAGCTTGAGAGGGCGGGCCGAGAGGAAGAGCTCGGGCAGGGGATCGGCTGGTCCTTGACCCAGCGCTGCTCTTAGCACTCCCTGGAGGGTCGAAGGAGGAGGCACTGGATAGGTGAGGGCGGAGGAGTTCGTGTAAAACCGCCTGAAGTGGGCCCGTTTTCCCTTGAGCAGGAAGCGAAGAACCTTCAGAGGCGCACCTCTTCTACCGTCAAGCCCTCGAGAGAGAGCCCCTCGAGGTTGAGCTCGGGGTGTTGCCAAAGGCGGATCCGAGCCACGTGCTCGCGGAAACGAAGGAGCCTGCGCGAGAGACCGCTCGCCTCCAACCGGTAGTCGAGCAGGCTCCGGATGGCCTCCAGGGCTTTTTCTTTCGGCCGGACCTGAAGGCCGTCCCTGGGGTCTCCCAGAGGTCGGAAGCCCTCTTTCCAGTCCACCCGCAGGTAGAGCATGGGGGTCTGCCCCACCTTGCTTCGCGTCGTCACCCCTTCCAAAAGCCCCTCGAGGAGTCCCCGTTCTAGGACCTCTAGGTCCCCCGGCTGGAGCCCCACGACCCGGGCGCGGGCTCGGGAGATTCGACCCCAAACGCCGATGAGGGCATAGTAGACTCGGTGGTCCTTGCCAAAAGTGCCATATTCCCCCTTCTCGCCCTCAGTCCTCCCAGCGAACTGGCTGGAGATGGTGGCGGTGTAGACCTCTACCGGGTGGAGGGAATAGCCCCAGTCGAACTGGACCGGCCCCACGAACTGCTCGGTACCCCCTTTGGCCTCATCCCCAGCCTTGATGGGTAGGACCGCACCGAAGAGTCGGACATCCCGCAGGCGCTTGAGGTACCAGCTTAGGAACTCCGGACCAAGGTCCTTCTTGCTCCCAGGATCTCTGCCGGTTTCCTCTCGATATCAGGCTTTCAGCTCTTCGAGGCGGCCATCGGCATCGACGTGCGATCCATCCTCCCGCGTGCGGACCCAGATATCCTCGCCTCGGTTGAGGAGGTAGTCGCGCACATAACGCTTGATTCGGACATCGCTCACCAGAAGTCTCTGCCCCACGTAGTCCATACGCGGGCGGTTGTCCCCATCCGGATCGCCGTTGGGATTGGTATCTTTAGCCTCATAGAGAAAGAGCAGGTCGGCGTTAGCCAGTGCTGTCTCAGGCTGCATCTTCGTTCTCCTTTCGGGCCCGCAGTCGCTGGCTTCGGGCCTGGGCATACCCCATGAGGAGGTAGTAGGGGATCTCTCGCTCCGACCGACCACCTTCGGCCCGCTCCAAGAGGTCCGTCGCCCGCCCCATAAGCTCCAGAACTCGGGTCCGCCCATCTCCATCCAGGTAGTAGTTGGCCTTCTCGATGATCTCTGGGACCAGGTGCCTGATTCGGACCAAGCTCATCCCCTGCCAGCCGATGGAGTCGAGAAGGGGCTCTTTTCGATAGTTGGAGAGTTTGGCCTGGGCGTGGCCTACGGCTTCCATCGCCTTGCCTAGGAGATAGAGGCCTGCTTCCAGGGGGCCGAAACGGTACTCCCGGAAGATCGCTTCTTCATCCAAAGGAAAGCTGCTCGAAAGCTCTTCGTTCATCGTTTCTCCCCAAAGGTTGAGCTTGACGAGGATCCAGATCCAGCCTGCTCCTAAGGCGACTAGGTCGAGCGCTCCCTGCGGGCCTTGATATCGCTGGTGGGCAAGGAGGCTCCGATCGTCCCGGTAGGCCCGCTCAGCTGCTTTGAGCCAAAGAGGGATCAGGTCGCTAGGGTGGAAGGGGAGACTCTGGAAGAGCTGGGCTAATGCTCGCAAGGCGAGCCCTGTCTCCCCCCCACCCCGCCTTTGGTTCAAAGGCATCAGCGACAACCAGTCGGAGAGCCCCCCGATCGGGAACCCTCGCTCCTCAGCGGCTTCCATCGCTTGAACAAGCGTTTCGACCCGAGAAGGGGGGACCTCGAGGACCGCTTCCTCCGCCTTGGTAGCCGCGTTGGAGCGGCGGAAGAAGAGGAGTGAAAAGCCAAGGTATCCCACCTCCTCCCAGGCCATCGCCGCTTGGCCTAAGAACTCCCGCCAGGCTGAGAGGCGTTCGAGCCCCCGGACTTCGGCCAGGAGGCGATCGACCAAGAGGGAGAGCTTCTCATGCTCGAGATCCGCTTCGGGCAGGACCAGGACCTCGGCCCCCAGGAACCGGAGCTTCAAGTGGTTCCAAGCGAACCGCTCTCCTCTGCTCAGGGCGGAGAAGCAGTCCGGGCAGAGGGCAAAGGCCTTAAGGAAGGCTTCCTCCTTGACTCCGGGGGCAAAGCTTTTCTTATCGGTGATGTAAAACTTCAGCTGAAAAGCGGTAAAGTCCCCGAGGACGTTGTCGAATCGGCCACATCCGTGGCAAAGCCCTTGCTTGGCCTTTGCAAAGCGCTCATCTTGGTTCAGAAGGCGGCGCAGGTACTCCCGGTACTCCGCCATCTCGGCAAGCGGGGTTCCCCGAAGGGCTAGGCTGTAGAGGACGCGCTCCCCGCGCTTCACAGGCTTGAGTCCCCAGCTCGCTTCCAAGAGCCCGGCGAGGAGCTCGGCCAGTTGGCCGGCATTCTCTTTGAGGCCGCTCCATTCATCTGAGGAGGTGTCGTCGTGGTCTCGAGCTCTGACGAGCCGTCCATCCTTGACCTGAAAGGGCCCTTGAACCCCATCCTTGGCCCCTTCTAGGGTATAGTTCCTGAGATCGAGGAGGTAGCGCGCCTTATCTCCAGACTGACCTGGATCCCAGAGGAGATCATGAAGCAGGGCCTTGAGGGTGGGGTCCTCCGCCATCTTGCTTGGGACTTGTCCCAAGAGGTAGGTGAGGCGGCTCGTCGTCACCCGATCCCTCGGGGCATTGCTCGCTGCGGGATCGCCAACCCAGAGAAACCTCCGGCAACTCAAAACTTGCACTTATACAGGTCCTCTCAGGTTTATGCGCCGGGAGCACTTGAAAAGAGCCACTGGGTTCCCGTCTGATGACGGGTACCATGATCCCAACGG
>Ga0080003_1000938_pt1 | contig 17107 bp, 13 predicted proteins | sample JossMetagenome_FD_69206 | JGI IMG/M metagenome (GOLD analysis project Ga0080003, IMG submission 69206) | Hot spring microbial communities from Joseph's Coat, Yellowstone National Park, USA - JC2_E (SPADES assembly) (version 2) | ecosystem: Environmental > Aquatic > Thermal springs > Hot (42-90C)...
TTTTATCTCGCTCTTGTATGTACCGATCTGATTGTATGCAGACCAAACAGTTGCATTCTCATCAGCCGGATTCTTCAGCTCTATTATCACCAGGGGTAGACCATTGATGAATAGGATTATATCCGGCCTTCTTTCATGTTTTTCTTCTATTACTGTGAACTGATTTACAGCAAGGAACTCGTTGTTGTCCAGCTCATTGTAATCTATGACGAAAACCTTATCGTCCTTTATAGATCCATCATCTCTCCTGTACTCAACATCAACACCGTCTACGAGCATATTGTGGAAGGAGTGGTTGTTAGATACCATGTCTTGGCTATCTGTCCTAGTTATCTTCCTGAAAGCATCATCTATCGCTTCATCAGGTATAGACGGATTGATAATCCTCAATCTTTCCCTGAGGCGATTTGGGAGTATAACATCTGAATATTCCCTCTCCTTGTATTTTCCGCCGGGTGATATATCAGGGCCGTACTTTATCTCATATCCAAGATTTTCAAAAATATTGAGGCAGAGTTCCTCTACATCTGATTCCGTAATTCTATTCGACATTTTGTCCCTCCAGAGGTACTCTTATCTTGCCTGTCATTAGTTTGGGAAGGAGGAGATCACGAATCTCAGTAAGATAGTTTATTTCTTGTAGATTATTATTTTCTAAACTCAGTATTTGGCTAACCACTGCATCGAACTGATCAAGAATGTCATTTTTTGGTATTATACATCTAAATTCTGAAACTGCATTTCTATCAAGATGTAGAACTGTTGTACCATTAGTATGAGACAAAGCATGCTCATGAAACGAATCCGTATCTAACAAATAAAATACAAAATATTTTGAAAATCCATTTAAATGTCGTATTATTTGAAGATCTAATGAGGCTATAACTTTTGAATAAGTGGTCTCACCGTGAAAGAATGCTGGTCTTCCTATCACATCTCCATTCTGAGTTAGGTCCGTCTGTGCAAGAAGGATGTCCCCTTCTTTAACAATTTGATTATCCTTATATTTTCCAACATATTCTTTGTACCCATTTCTATTAAAACCGCCACCTCTATTAATGGACTTGAGTGTAACCAGAGCAGTATCTGATGGCTTGAGATCAATACTACTGTAGGAACAGCCTTTAACAACTTCTACGTACTTACCTAAATTGTCAACATACCATCCCATCGGTATCATCCCAAGTTCTGACTCGACCATCTCTCCTCCACTGGATTTATATGGCTCTCCGTTCTCATTTGGAAATTCAAAGTCAATGAACCATCTCTTGAATATTGCCTGTGCTATGTCCTCAAGGGTTTTGTTCATCTGGTTGTTCAACTCTATCTTTTCATCAAGGTCGGAGAGGATTTTGACAATGGCTTGTTGTTCGTCCAAATCCGGAGCTGGTACTTGAATCTGTTCAAATATATCAGGATCTACTCGTTGGCGACCAGAAGTACCAGACATAGATTTAATTGCAGGCTCCCTGATTATGGAACTTATTGCAAGATAATATACATATTCTGATAACGATACACCTTCCCTATTGGAAAGTACTATGAATTCAGTAGAGCCACCACCCACCTCTCCTTCGTTCAAAAAATTTACGAATGCAGTCTTTCCATGTTCAAGACTCGGTGTTATTCTAGCCATCAATGTATCTCCGTTGCGGAACTTTGAACCTCCTTTAAATTCCCTGATGGAATAACGGGTTACAAATTTTCTGCCTGCTTCAACATCTTCCATAGACACAAATTTGACCTCCTTTCCATTCGGTATTTTTCTAAAAGGGTTAATCTTTGCAAAGTTCGAAAAAGAGATGATATTTTGATTATTATCCGATTTCAAACCCAATCCTCTCCAGATTCTTTCTTATCTCCTCTTCTAGCTCTTTTGACCTCTTGAACTGCTCAGATAATTCAGAGGTGAGCCTTTGCATTTTCTCATTGAACTCCTCCATATCCTCTTCCTTTTCCTCAGAACCCACATATCTACCTGGAGTGAGAACCCAGTTCTGCTGCCTGACCTCTTCGAGTTTTGCGGATTTACAGAATCCCTTAATATCCTGATACCCCTCAAGTTCACCTCTCCATGCATGATAAGTCTGGGATATTTTCTTTATATCATCATCCGTGAGAATTCTATGCCTCCTGTCTATCATTGTTCCCATGTTCCTGGCATCTATGAAGAGTATCTCTCCCCTGCGATCTCTAAATTTATTGTTCTTCTTGTCCCTGGTCACAAACCACAGACAAGCAGGTATTCCAGTATTAAAGAACAACTGCGGTGGCAATGCAACTATACAGTCAACGAGATCCGCTTCGATGATATTTTTCCTTATCTCTCCCTCATTGGATATGTTAGAACTCATTGATCCATTTGCAAGCACAAAGCCGGCAATACCAGTAGGAGCAAGATGATGTATGAAATGCTGTACCCACGCAAAGTTTGCATTTCCAACAGGAGGGACTCCATATTTCCACCTTACATCCTCCCTAAGTAGTTCACCCTTCCAGTCGGAGTCGTTGAATGGGGGATTTGCCAGTATGAAATCTGCCTTAAGGTCTTTGTGGGCATCATTGAGGAATGATCCTTCATTATTCCACTTCACCTCATCGCTGTCAATATTCCTTATGGCTAGATTCATCTTGCACAGTTTCCAGGTTGTCTGGTTGGACTCCTGACCGAATATGTGTATATCGTCCAGCCTTCCCTGATGAGCCTGTATGAACTTTTCGCTCTGAACAAACATACCGCCAGAACCACAGCATGGGTCGAATACCCTTCCCCTATATGGTTCTATCATTTCTACAAGAAGCTGCACTATCGATTTTGGAGTGTAAAACTGTCCCCCCTTCTTTCCCTCTGCGTCTGCAAACTGTCCTAAGAAATATTCATACACTCTTCCGAGAACATCCCTGCTCTTAGCCTCATCAGTTCCAATGGTTATGCTCCCTATTAGATCTATGAGTTCACCGAGTCTCTGCTTATCTAGCGATGGTCTGGAATAGTTGGTTGGAAGCACTCCCTTAAGTGATGGATTTTCCATTTCAATGACCTCCATTGCGTTATCTATCATCTTTCCAATGGTTGGCTGTTTAGCATTTCTCTGCAGATATTCCCACCTTGCCTCAGGAGGAACCCAGAATATATTATCTGCAATGTACTCATCCCTATCTTCAGGGTCCGTTAAATTGTCCTTGTGACTCTCGAGCTCAAGCATTCTGTGCTTTTGCTCGAAGGTATCTGATATGTATTTCAGGAATATCAGACCGAGAACAACATGCTTGTATTCCGCAGCGTCCATATTGGATCTCAATTTATCGGCGGATGTCCACAATTTCTTTTCAAGATCGGAATCTGGACTTATCACGGATGGTTATTTAACTGAATGAGCATAAAGTTTTTGCTACGATTACAAAAGTTCAATTCCACGAATTCAAGAAATTCGTTCATTGAAAAATTAATCTCAAAAGGGAATGAAAAAATCAATGTTCCAATATGACTTTGGAAAGCTCAACGTAAAGAAATTAGTTGACTTTCCCATAGTATCTCAAATGTTGTGTCATATCAAAAGAGCTCCACTGAGTTCCTACCTATCATCATTTATCATTAGCCATGTAACTTACTGGTATATTCTCGACCGATTTTTAAATTAGGTCACACTATGAAGTAATTTTCTGAAATCCGCCCCCTGCAAGTTTAGAGGGGCCAGCAGGAAGCGGACGTTCTTCTATCACTATTTAAATTTAAACTATTCTGGATTGAGGAGTCCTGTGATTTCCTCAGGTTTGCTTAATAACTTCTCCCTCTCCTTATAAACAAAATGATGTTGAGTAGTGTGATAGAATAGATTACTTCTTCTTTCTTCCCATTGCGACTACCACACCTATTACCGCAACTATAACCACTATCGCGATTATTATGTAGATAAGATAATCATTTGAAGAATGTGGAGTAGTTGTTGTAACAGATGTGAATGTTATGTTCTGGGTGATATTCGTCCCTTTCACTGTGATGCTTCCTGAGGATGGGGATACAAAATAACCATTAATTGGAGATATGCTGAATGAATATGTGCCGTTCGGTTCTGTGAATGAGATTGTGTTATTATTGGATGTTTCTGTTTTACCATTGAATTTTACAGACCAAGAAGTACCAGACTGCAGTCCTGATTCTGTGAATGTGATCGTGTATGTATTTGTCTTAGTGGTGAATGCTATTGCCTGATTCACATTTGCCCCATTTACTAGTATGGAACCTGAGGATGGTGATGCTGTATATCTTGATACTGACCCTATAGTATACGAATATGTTCCATTTGGTACTGAGAATGTTATTGTGTCGTTTGAGGATGATCGAGTTGTTCCGTTTAAACTTACAGACCATGAGGTTCCTGATGGGAGACCTGATTCTGTTAATGTTACAGAATATACAACTAAATAAAATGATACCACGATATTCACATTTGCACTATTCACTTTAAAGGAGCCTGCTGGGTGTGTAGGTGCATATTCTTTATCACTGCTCGACACCGTATAGGAATAATTGCCATTCTGCAATGATAAAATAATTATAGAATTTGTGGATTTATATGAGCCTTCGTTAGATATATTTACGTACCACGTTGTTCCAATTGGTAGCCTTGTCTCCTCGAAATCAACATAGCAAGTGGGAACGGTTGTTGACAAATTCAAATATTGTCCAAGATATAAATAGACATACTTTGACCAAACGAGTTGACCTTGATTATTGTATAGAAACACCTGATAATTGCCGGGGGCCATAGTAATATTTACAACACCGTTGATAAATGCATAAGCTGAATTATTAACATAAAGGGTCCCAGAAGCTAGAGGAGAGTTCACTCGAAGCGTTGCGACATCACTGGTATTATACAACACCCCTGGTTCGCCAGGATAATTAAATAATTTTTCACTCAACGTGCCGTTACTCTCCGAGAATGTTAAATCTGTTGAAACGTTGCTGATACCTTCTTTGGTGTCAGGTCCGAAATTATATGCAAAAGGAGGCATCTGATAGTTATGACCATTCCAATATTCTAGCTGGAGAAAAACATCTGATCTTTCATCATTTGTTTGAGACCCACCACCTGAGCCACCGAGTATTAATGCGGCATCATACAGAGTACCAACCCCTAATACCAGAAATTTAGGAGTATCTTGCAAATTATTGGCAAATATGAAAGTTACATTATCGTATTCGATCCATCCATAGCCATCGTTATAGTAAAACGATACAATTGGATACCCCTCATAATTTGTTGTTGTATTAACCATCAATTTCATATAATATGGAATGGAAAATGATTCATAATTTCCTGGTAGATTTCCTGGTCCGTAAGCATAGTAGCTACTGTCTTGGTAACTAAATACATCGCCATTTCCAGATACAGTCGAATTCAGCATATTAGGCAATACATTTCCAGAAATAGTAAAATTCCATATTTCATCTGAAAAGGAAACGAAATTGGTTTTGGTATTCACAAAGGCAATATCTTGTATCCAATATGAATAACTAGACAAACCAGTCCTAAAATTTAAAACTACATTTAACTGAAATGTCATAATGAAACTGTTTAAAGATTGGTTATAAGTTGTTAGATTGAAGACCTTTACTATTCCTAGAAAAGAGGTCGTAGAGTAGCTAAATACTTTGTTAGTAGGTGAAAGACCTATAAAACCTATTCCCATTGGAGAAGGTTCTTTATAAATACTGTACCATGGAATGTTTCCATTTTCATATGATTCGTGACTGAATTCTTTATTTATCAGTGGTACTGAAACTGAACTTATGCTTGGAATGCCAAGATAATTTTCATTTGAAGCCAAGTAAAAGTGACTTTCTTTTAGACTTGTGTTCATATAACCCTGATGTGTTATTTTATTATTGGGATGTTGAATCTCCCGATTAACCCCGGAGACGTTATTCGATACGAATCCAGAATAAATCCCGATCATTACAAAAAATATAACTATTATTAACGATGTTATTTTTAATCTAAAGTGACCTGAAGCCATGATTAGGTCTAATTTTTCTACATGATATTAATCTTATGCTTTTCCGAATGTTAAATTATTCTATCCTCGAGTGTCCTACCTATTTGACACCCTTAATAATACTATACCCTCTGAAAACGCCTATTTGGAAGCACTTTCCTCTCAATTATGAAGTGATACATTCTCGATCCTCCTGGGAAAAGATAATGTAATTATTCGATATAGAAAATAATGATTCATTTCGTCTCTAATCCTTATTCTCTGGGAATAACCGTGGAGTAATGGTGCAGATGCGTCGCAGATCGCTGCAGATAATAACTCTCAATTTCCGGAAAACCTGAATTATACGCTGGATTCACCATGTAAGAAAGTGGTGCAGATGCGTCGCAGATAATGGCGATCTGCACCAACGAGAGTGCTTACTGTAACTCCCTGTTATCCTTATTCCCCAAACATATTGACTGCTCAAAAAGCACTATTCTTACATGTATATATTCAGTTGTGGCCTCTTAGGAAAAACTTCCCCCTCGAAAAACCTCTCCGCGCATGCGCGCATCTTATTGATATTAATATCGAACGCGCGCCGGCACGAGACAGAGAAATATACCAAAAGTGGACGCTCAATGATTTCCAAACCTTTTGTTTCTGTCATTCGTATTTTAAAATCTGAATCAAAAAGGGACCGATCCTTTAAGGAAGAGATGATTTAATTATTCGGTGTGGAAAATAATAACGCATTATCTCTTTAATCCTCACTCTCTAGGAGCAACTATGGAGCCATTGTGGGAGATGTGGGGAGATGTCGGGAGATGAGAGAGCTCTTTTTCTCAAAAACCCCTGTATAATACGTTAAATGTTACAATTCAAAAGAAGTGTGGGAGATGGTGGGGAGATAAGCCTCGTCTCCAGCAATTTACATCGTATTATTATAATCACAGGAAATAATAAAACATTTCCCCTTGAATACTGATTCTCTAAGCACTCGGTGAGCGAAAAATGATGCCTTATCCGTCCAACTAGGAAAGAATTGTATCAAATTATCTGCTATCCTTATTGGCCAAGCATAAGAACTGTTTTTTTGAGCAGTCTTTTTGCATATATATGGTTGTGTTGCCTTGTGAAAAAACTTTCTTGCACACACACGCATGTTATTGATATTAATATCAAACACGCGCCGGCACGAGACGAAGAAATATACAGGAATTATCTCTACGTTTTATGTTAAAATGTATAGAAATCCAATTCTCTCCTAAGAGGTTTATAAATAACATGGTAACAGAAAAGATTATTTTCCTATACGTTTTATGTTAAACGTGATAAGCCGGGATCTCATGTTGAGTGAGCATCCGATCCTGAAGTCAGGGATCCGTATCTTAAGGCCCTCGGAATTTAAAACAATCAAGAACATTATTACAAATAGGGAAAAACAGGTCTTGGTTGACGCTCTCCTGTTTACAGGCCTGCGTTATGAGGAGGCATTGAGGTTGAGGGGGAACCCCGACTGGTTTGATGGGAACTTTATTCATTTACCGGAATGGGCACAGCAGAAAGCTAAGAGGAAGCAGAGGGAGAGGTGGGTAAGGTTATCTATCCCTGGTAAATATGTGATGAGGGAGTTTTTCTCCATAACCGTACCGTCCCGTATTGCTTTCGATAAATGGATCCGCTATAATTTCCCTTTAATAGAAGGGCTATCGGCTAAGACGTTCAGGAAAACTTGGGAGTTATGGCTATTGTTTTCTTATCCCGATAAGGCCATGGAAATAGCATTGAGCCAGGGGCATACAGAACTAACACAATTAAGGCACTATGCTAATCTTCCATTCTTGGATAAGGATAGGGAAGAGATGAAGGAATTCGTGGTGGGATGGGCATAATGTGTGAATGGAGGTGTTCGACACGAGAAGTTTCATGGAGATGGTGAGTGCGGTAAAAATTTCTATAGAGAATGAGTCGATCTCGGGTATACATATAGCTAAGACGGACAAAAAATATAAGGTGTTTTAATTGTCGAATGCACCCTACTTTTCCGGAGAAGATTTAGGGAAATATTTGGAGAATGTAAGCAAAGCAAACTCAGAGGCAAGTAAATCCTATCTTTTCCTAGAGTTTACAAGAAACGTGTTCAAACAAGTTAATGTTGATTATTCTGAGAAGCTTTACCCCATACTTGAAAAGCATCTTAAAGGCAAGGCAAAATCACTTATCGTTAAGGGACGACTCGATGCTATGTTGGGGAACCTTATAATCGAATTTAAAAAAAGCTTGGATGATAAAAGTAGGGAAGAAGCAGAATCGGAGCTGCGTCGGTATGTTTCAATACTTTGGACTCAGCAAAGGGAGCACAGAGTACAGTACGTGACTTTAGCGACAGATGGAATAAAATTCGTATGCTATAGACCTAGAGCGGATCCATCAGAAGCTGAAGTGATTCCTGACGATATCTTCTTGGACGAGATAGATAAAATAAACCTACAAGAAACAGACCCTGGATCTGCGTTTGTGTGGCTTGACAGGTATATGTTGGCAGAAACTAAAAGGCAACCTACGACAGAGGCATTTTCAAGTGAGTTTGGACTTAACCAGCCTGCTTTTAAAGACGCAGAAACATCTCTTAAGCAGGCTTGGAATGAGAATAAGGAGACCGTGATATATGACCAGTGGGCGAGTTCCCTCAGAATCGTTTACGGTTCAAGTGTTGATAGTGAAGACCTATTCATCAAACACACTTATTTGGACACGCTTGCCAAGCTTCTTGCATATTCTTCTTTTTCTGGTGGAGCATTACCAGTCTCACGTGAACAGATAAGTGAAATCCTCGAGGGAAGAATTTTTGAGAAATGGAATGTGCATAACTTCCTGGAGGAGGACTTCTTTTCGTGGGTCGCTAGAACAGCTTCTGGTATTGAAGCAGCGCGGGTACTTCTTGACAGATTAGCCTCTTACGACCTCTCTTCAGTAGATGAAGATATCCTGAAGTCCCTCTATCAGGAACTGGTAGACCCGAATACCAGGCACGATCTAGGAGAGTATTACACACCTGACTGGCTGGCAGAATTAATAATCGATAAGGTATTGAATAATGATCCAGATAAGAGTGTTCTTGATCCCGCCTGCGGTTCGGGTACATTTCTGGCTGCCTGCATTCGTAGAAAGAAGCAGTTATTGAAAAATAAAAAACCGTTCCAACAATTAGAAGCAATACTATCCTCTGTAAGAGGAGTTGATGTACACCCCTTGGCAGTTATACTTGCAAGGACTAATTTTCTATCGGCACTGGGAACAGATTTGCTTTCTGCAAGGCAAGGACCCATTTCGGTTCCAGTGTATTTAGCTGATTCTATCCGGCTGCCCGAATCAGACGTAACCCTCCATGATGGCGTGGAATCCTTCAGAATTTACGCAGATAAGGAAATCTTGCGTATTCCTGTTAATGTAGCTAAAAATCCAGATTTGACCGACAAGGTGGTCGAAACTATTAAAGAATACGCCCGCATGATTGCTCAAGGGAATAAACCAAAACTCGACGATTTTAAAAATCTTGTAATTCAGAAGGTTGACACCGAGATGGACCTCAAAGAAGTCTCAGTCCTCTTCAATTCCGCCGAAACTATGGCTAAGCTCATTGAACTTAAGAAAGATACTATTTGGGTATTTATTCTGAGAAACATATATAAGCCTCTCTTTTTGAGAGATAGGAAATTCGATGCAGTTGTTGGTAACCCCCCTGGCTATCATATAGATATGTAGAGAGCACCGACTATCAGGAATTTCTAAAGAATATGATCTTGAATGAAAGTAAATTACTCGACCAAAAAAGGCCTGAACTGATTACTCAAATGGAGCTTGGAACACTGTTCTTCGCACGCTGTAGTGAGCTCTATCTCACGGAGAACGGTATGATTTCCTTTATATTGCCACGCAGCGTTTTTGTAAGCGACGAGCACCGTAATTTTAGGGATGGCAACTACAATCCAAAAATGAAATTTACGGAAATTTTGGACCTCGAAGACGTTGATCCACTGTTTCGTGTACCTAGCTGCGTTATATTTGCCAAAAAAGGCACAAATAAGTATCCAGTTGACGGCCTGGTCCTTGAAGGTAGACTGCCTCACAAAAATGCAAAGTTAGATGAAGCTCTGAAAGCTTTAAATCAGAAAAAGGAGAAGTTCACTCAATACGAAATAGGGAACCGGTCTTTCATAGAGGACCAAGAGTTTGAAGAAGTGCTTAAACTAGCAGAAAAAGGGAAGAGAAGCTATTATTACGAAAATTTCACCCAGGGTGCAACAATAGTTCCCAGACAGTTCTGGTTCGTAGATATATTGCCGCATCCATCGTTTGGCATTGACCCAACAAAACCCGAGCTCAGAACATCAAAGAGAGCTACTGACAGGGCAAAGAAAGAATACGAAGATACTGTGGTTGAAGGAGAAGTAGAATCGGGATTCTTGTACTTTGTAGCAACTGGTTCTGAACTTGCCCCATTCTGCACCACAACACTACCTATAGCTATCTTACCTATAGAACCTCACAATGGAAAATATAGAATAATCCATTCAGAGGAAGCAAGACAAAGAGGGTATTACGGGCTTTATGACTGGCTTGTTAAAGTGGAGAATATTTGGAACAAAAAACGCGGAGAAAAAGCAGGTTCGATGGATGTATACGAATGGCTTGATTACCAAAGAAAATTATCGAGCCAGAGCAGCAGTTCAAAGTACAGAGTACTCTATAATACGTCAGGAACATACCTGGTATCCTGCGTGATTGAAAATAAGACTTCAATTGTTAAGGTCGACAGTTCGTCGATCAAGGTTTCTGGGGTGGTCGCTGATGCAAAAGTCTATAGATATGATACGGATGACTTAAATGAAGCACTATTTATTTCTGCGATGCTCAACGCACCCATTGTTGATTCCTTGATCAAGCCCATGCAGAGCCGGGGACAGTTTGGAGCTAGAGATATCCACAAAAAGTTGTTGGAGTTACCTTTACCAAAATTTAACCCTAATAATAATCAGCACAGGGAACTCGTTAATCTTGCTAGAAAGGCAAACGAAAAGGCTACGAAAATTGTACGGGAGCTTGAGATGAAGTATAGTGGAACTGGAAAGATTCGTCAGTTAATAAAAGAAGAAATCAGGGAGGAAATTTCGCAAATAAACAGAATTGTGCGAAACATTATCATTGATGAAAATAAACGTTCATACGGGTTAGATTCCCTTTTATAGATTTTCTGCTATAATTCCACTTAAATAATCTCCCACAGAATCCATCTGCATTTTGTGCATCGCCTAAAGTCAAGAATTTAACACAGTAATCCAGTACCTAATTAAATAAAGATCTCACAACTCAACAACTGAGGACGTTTCTAAAGTCACCCTGCAAGTTTAGATGGGCCAGCAGGGGACGGACGCTCAAGTATTACGATTTAAATCAAATATTATTGATCTTCTCTGGCTTAATTTGTTCTGATTTCCACGTAATACCTTCTTGTATTCATTAGACATGCACGTCTCCCGTTCTCCCGTCAGGCCTGCACAGTTCAAAAATCACTTTCAAAATGTGGTTTTAAAGTCAAAACAAAGGGTCAAATTTGCGAGATAAGGTATCAGGTAGTTAATTTATCGTCCTTACCCTCCATACCCTCTTAAAACGCTTATTTGGAAGCACTTTTCTTTCAGATTTAAGGTGATATATTCTGGATCCTCCTGGGAAAGGATAATGTAATTATTCGATATGGAAAATAATAACACATTGTGTCTTTAATCCTTATTCTCTGAGAACAACCATGGAGCTGTTATGGGAGATAGTTGGGAGGTCTTGGGAGATGATGCAACCTTATTTCCAGACACCCTGAATCATACGCTAAATTTAGCATATCAGGAAAATTGGGAGATGTTGGGAGAACATACCTTATCTCCCAAACTTGGAGCATGTACCGTAATTATCTATTATTCACATTCTCCAGACATTCCGACCTATCAAAAAGCGCTATTCTTACATGTATATATTCAGTTGTGGCTTCTTAGGAAAACCTTCTCGCACATACGCGCATGTTATTGATATTAATATCCAGCACGCACGGGCGGGAGAAAGGAGGAGATAAAGAAGAATTGTCAAGAGATCTACTTCTCTTATTCTAGAGGGATTACATAAAATTCGTGACAATATGTAGCTCTACAATCATAGACTTACTAGTCTACTAAAATTGTGTCCGACCGGTCGCTAATAACGGAAAATAACTAAGATTCAAATTGAACGTCACTGTTTGCTATAAGACGTTTTAGTTATTCTAACCATCTTATGCTTTCTTTATATTTTTTTATATCTTCTTCTTTTGTTGGCTTCCTAAAAATGAGTAGGTGTTCGTAGTAGAGCAGATAGAAATCCATATAGAATTTTTTATTTTTATCTATATTTACCCAGCATTCATCTTCTACTTTTGTCAGTCCGCCCCATTTTTCTCTTGTTGTTTTGGTTTTCCATTGATATTTTATTACATCATCTCTGAGGATGAAACCAACTTCCAGAAAGGTTTGCATTGTTCTGAAAGCTATTGGAACATGGTGCCTCTGCCTTCTTGTATCTCCTATAAGTATTGCAGCGAACCTTCCTGGTTTTAACACTCTGTAGCTCTCTCTTGCTATTTCTCTCATTTCATTTATGTATTTATCAACGCTATGTATTGTCGAAAGGTCTCCTGATATTCTTTCTTTTTTGTTGTAGCGTATAATGTTTGCATATGGCGGATGTGTAGCTATAAGATGAATAGACTCATTCTCAATTAAATTTAGGTTTCTTGCGTCCCCCACATATGTTTTTATTTCAGCCTTATGAAAATTAGGGTCAAGCGGGTTATATTCGAAGTTTAGTCTGTCAAGGGTGAGCATAATGGAATTGATGTTAATGTCGACTCCAATGGCATTTCTTCCAAGGAGTTTAGATTCAATTAAAGTAGTGCCTGACCCACACATTTGGTCCAAAACTGTTTCGCCAGGTTTTGAATATCTGAGTATTATATTTCTTGCCATTTGAGGCGGCCAATTTCCTCTGAAATCACCCTGGTGTGTCGCCCATGTTCCTCTCTTTGGAAAAGACCAAACATTTGTGGTTTCAAGCTCGAAGTTTTTAGGTTGATATTCTTTAATCTTTTTAGACTTTCCAATCTTAACCTTTACATTTTCTATTGTCACTTCTTTATGGGTCTTTACGAATTCTTTATAGTCATTAAATCTCATTTCTTTCATGTTCATATATTTTTCAGACATTTTTACCATTTTTTTCTGTTTTTCAGTATCCAATCAAGAATCGCTTCTTCAACGGCCTTCTTCAGGAATCCTTTTCTGGGTTCAAATTTCTCTGCGGCTGCCTTTCTGAATTCCTTTTCTAAGTTGTCATCTATATCAAGGTTTATTTTTCCCACTTTGATCAAAAAAGATATCTTCATTTCCATATTTAAATTATTCTTGGCAAATTTTAAACAGAAGAGGTTTTAATAAAAAGTAATGGATATTGAAAAAGCATCGAAAACCTTAAAAAACCTGACAGATGATGAACGTAAAGAAATGTATAAGGGCGTGAGCGGGACCGTCATATCGGCGAAACGCACGAATAAAATTTGCCCTCATGACTTCGCTGTTGGTTTAAAGATTCCTGGTAGAGATGAATTTTATCCTACACATATTCGCCTATTATTTGATTTATACTTAAAGCGGCTTTCTAATGAAAAGGATTTCAATCAACTTTTTTATAAACTTGAAAAAGTCTACGACGGTGAAGACCCGGAAGTTTTTGCTTCTGAAGTATCAAAGTTAAGTTTTCCAATGAAATTAGACGACCCTGACGTAAACTTGTATTATACTCAACTCTTAATGATTGAGCAGGATTTTAACTATGGACCACAAGGATGTAAGAGGTCAAAGCTGAATCCGCCAAGAGAGTTTTTAATGCGTTTCATTAGATGGGTTGCTTCCGGGGAAGAAATAGATAAAATAATTTTTCTTGCTGTCCGTAATAAGCCGCCACCTTCAAAATATGCAAAAAGAAACATTTAAGCTCGTATAAGCTCGTGCAAGGCAGATTTTGCTGTCTCCACAGGCGATAATTTTGATTGTATTAATCATGTTTTTATCGGGTCGTCTTCTTTATATTTATTGTAGCACCCTGACATACTCTCTTCGCTAAAGCTTTGGAGGTTCTAGGTTTCCTTTCGTTCTCAAAGTTGTCCCTTTCGAAGTATCAGTGCTTTATCCGCATGCATTCCTGTCTGTATACAATTGAACAACGCTTTCTACTAAAGGAGGACGCAATGATGTATTGAATGAAGCATTCACATAAGCGCAGTCGACTTGCCCATAGTATGAAATGCTTTTTCTTTAAATAGAAGAAAGGCCATTTCAATATGTGCCTTTCTTTCCAAGGAGGTGACAATATTAGCCTTATAGGTGTTGACATACATAATAGGATTTTCTTGGAGAAAATTTCGCTATTTCTTTCTAGGGACACCGTAGTTGAGATAGAGTTATTTCAAGGACCTCTTTCTTGGTGCTATGTACTTAGGATAGAGTTCATGGTGTTTCAAAGCCCAGTCATTTACTTCGTTGATCGTTATGTGATTCGAGTCTTTATTTATAGGTTCTAGTTATGCTACGAAGATTTTTATTGAATACATCATAGGGAAATTTTATCCTCTTCCTAGCACTACTGTTGGCAAACTTTATTGTCTCAGAGTCAATCTGCCACATATAAACTTTCTCTACAAGCTATTCTTGAAATGGTCCCATTACGTCCCATGGTCGATTTTCTTCAGGTAAACTCATTTTCCTGTCTCCTCAATTCTACACTATTCCACTTCTGGACTTACCATTATTACCATTCTATTATCGTTAATCTGAATCGTCCAATTCAAACGTTGCTTATCCCTTAGCCCAAACTGCTTAACAATTCCCATAGGAATTGTAGTTCTCAATGATTGACCTTTACTGATAGCTAGAGCGATCACCGTAACTTCTCCTTTCTCCAAGCTTTTTTTGACATATTCAGATATCGAGCTCTTATACGTATAATTACCTATGCGGTTGTAACGAAAAAGGCAGAAGCAAACATAGTTGGGATAGAGATTCCAGGACATAACAAATGGAAGACGATAATCAAGAACACTTCCATATCCAGAAAGGCACCAGCCAAAAAACGGAGTTATGTCCCTATAATGCAACAGAATCTTAAACCCCCCTAGCTAAAGCATCAAAGTTTTATTCGACAAAGTATTATTAATAAATAAGAAATGAAAAGGAAGATGGTTTAATGACAGAAAACCAAAATATGCTCTCAAATACGAAACAATTGAAACCCATATTAAAATGGGCTGGAGGCAAAAGGCAAATTCTCCCATATCTTTTACAATATATTCCTAAAAACTTCAATAATTATTATGAACCGTTTGCGGGAGGATTAGCTCTCTTAATAGAGTTATATAATCAAGGTAGGATTAAAAAAGCAATAATATCCGACACAAACAAAGATTTGATAAATTTATATGAGATAATAAAAGAGAAGCCATATGAGTTAATTTCAGCAATCGAAGAAATACGTTTCAAAAATAACAAAGATGATTATTACATGGCTAGAAAATTATTTAATTCATTAGAACCTCATAAGAATGTTAGCAGAGCCGCCCTTTTATTATATCTTAATAGACACGGGTATAATGGATTATATAGGGTCAATTCCAAAGGAGAATTCAATGTTCCATTCGGCAGGTACAATAATCCATCACTGCCTGACGAAGATAACATAGTTAAATTTCACGAGATGTTAAAAAGTTGTGAAATTTTAAATTTAGATTTTGCAGAAGCTGTCAAAATGGCCCGTAGATCTGACTTCGTTTATTTTGACCCGCCCTATATGCCGTTAAATGAAACATCTTATTTTACTGACTATACCTCAGGTGGTTTTTCAGAACAAGACCAAAAGAGATTGGCATCAGTTTTTAAAGAACTGTCAGATAGAGGGGTCTTCGTTATGGAAAGCAATTCAAATAATGAATTTGTTAGACAACTCTATGCTGAATACAATATAGTCGAGATAGAAGCAAGACGTAATATAAATTCGAATGCTTCTAAAAGGGGCTCAGTAAAAGAACTCATCATCCTGAATTATTAGGTGAAATAAATGACGCCAGGAGGAAAAGGAACAAGAACAGGTACCAATATGGAAAGAATGATAGCTTCTGCTTTAGAATTTAATAATTATAAATTTAAAAAACAGGTATACATAGGGCAACAACTATTTGGGAATAGATATAAGGCTGATTTTGTAGTTGGTGATAAAATAATCAGTCTGAAATGGCAGCAGGTGCCTGGCACGGCCGAACAAAAATTGATCTATGAAATAGCAACGTTGGTTAAGATAATAGACGGTTCGGGAGGGAGATTTACAAAGGCATATGTAGTATATGGCGGTAATGGCTTTTCACCTGGGGCTCTAAATTATATGCAGCATAATATGCATGTGGGCTTACTGATACACGGAGACCTCGTTTTTATTGAATCCCTCAATGATTTCATAGCGCGCATAAACCAGCATAACCTCTAATTGAGTACATTGGAGTTAAGACAACAAGGGCATTTCTAAATGTTATCCATCTTCAATGCATGGAGAATGCGAAGGTATGTTCACTTTTCAATTTTCTCAATTTTCAAATGCAGCTGCAATTTTGAAAAGCCCTGTATCTATATTTTCATCATGCTGTTTGGAGACTGTCTCCGAAACGTATTCCTTGTCAGGATGCCATCTTGCATTCGCCTTTATCTTTCCAGCGTCTGATGAAAGCTTCTCACTTAAAATTGTGCTATAATTATTCGCAAGTACAGCCTTCTGGCCTTCTGTCAGATGCCTCCTGTTCATAGCAACTGAAATGAGACATTTGCCCAGGACAATTCGGGGAAAATACAAAAATCATAATTTCTTTATATAGTCGAACAAAATAATAATTAAAAGTGAATGAAATATGAAGACCATAAACTTCTCTTCCTACAACAACATGCATCCTTTCTATTGCCTGCACTGTGGTCGGAATTTCAAGGACTATCCCTATCTC
>Ga0080003_1000939_pt1 | contig 17100 bp, 16 predicted proteins | sample JossMetagenome_FD_69206 | JGI IMG/M metagenome (GOLD analysis project Ga0080003, IMG submission 69206) | Hot spring microbial communities from Joseph's Coat, Yellowstone National Park, USA - JC2_E (SPADES assembly) (version 2) | ecosystem: Environmental > Aquatic > Thermal springs > Hot (42-90C)...
ACTCCTTCTCTTTATTAGCTATTTCCATCTCCCTAAAACATCATACCATCTTAGATCATATATCTTTCCGCAATTCATCTCCTCTCTGAAGGTCGGAGCTTTCTTGCTCATTTTTCTGTAAACGATAGAAGGTAAAGGAAAGAATATTTTGTAGTTTCTGTGAATAAAATAAGAGCATTATGAAGAAAAAGTTTCAATAAGCTTCTCAAGTTCGAGCTGGTACTTTTCGATCACCTCCCTCCCCTTGCTGAAGAATTTTTCCGATAACTCCGTCGCTCTAAGAAGTTTCAGTTTTGTATTTTCCCCGTCTTCGTATATTACAATTTTGCACGGAATGAATAGACCGTTGAGGTAATCGTTTCCCAGTATGTCCTTGGCGGCCTTCGGATTGCATATCTCAAGTATTCTGTAGTTGCTGAAATCATAGTTGAGTGCTTTTTTCAGGATGGATTTCACATCAATATCAGCAACAACCACATAGCCATTTTGCTTCAGGTGAAAAATGAGACTTTCAAGGACCTCATCCGCATTCAGCTGATACTCCTTCTCCAGATAGAACATCTCCAATTAAAACGGATTCAAATTAAAAACTTTCGTCTTGGTCAACAGGAAATTTGAAGTTGATGAGTATCCTGGAATCACTTAACTCCTCCATCTATGGGAATCATCGTACCGGTAGTTGCTCCGAATATTGAATCCTTGACAAGCGCCACTGCCACATTGGCCACGTGTTCCGGGAGAACTTCAACGTGCAGAAGATTTCCCCTCTTGTAATCTTCGACAGTTACACCCTTTGCCTTCGCCCTGTTTTCTAGGACGCCACCCTCCCATATCCTGGATTCCCTGAATACCTTGTCTGGATTCAGGACATTGCTCCTTATGCCGTATTTTCCGCCTTCGATGGCCACGTATCTTGATAGCTGGGCGGCAAACGCCTTAGAAGAACCGTATGCCATCATCCCCTCCCCCGGGTGTGTGACATTCTTCGTAGCATTGAATATGAAAACACCGCCTATCCCCTGGGATTTCATGATCCTGAATGCCTCCCTTGTAACGAGGAATGTTCCGATGGAATTCACATCGATATGCTTCTTCAGTACCTCCAGGGTGGTCTCATCCAGAGGGGAAGGTTTAAGATAGCCAGCGTTGTTGAAAACAACATCTATCCCACCGTAATTTCTGATGATCTCCCTGTATGCCCTCTGAACCGCTCCCTCGTCAGATATATCGAAGGTAAGACCCAGTGCCTCGCCTCCGAGGCTCTTCGCAACATCGTTGACCCCGGGGTCGATATCGCATCCCACAGAAACCATACCCTCCTCTGAAAATCTTCCCAGGGTTACCTTGCCAATTCCTGAGGCTGCGCCTGTTACGAGTGCAATGTACCCTTCCAGAGGCCTCCTCTGAATCTTTCTGAGTTTCGCCTCCTGCGGCGGCCAGTACTCCATTTCGAAGCACTCTTTTTCCGGGAGGAACCTGTTCCTCCCTATGGAAGATGATGCGGAGGCAACACGGAGTGAATGAATTGCAAGATCCCCCACTATCCTTGATTCTCCGGCGGTGAATGAAGATGCAACAACTCCATAGCCCCTTATGATGAGAACGTTCGGATATGGATCATGCATCTCGTACTTCCCTGATATATATTTTCCATATTCTTCCTCGTACCTTTTCCTGTATTCCTCGATGCGCCCGGATAAATCTTCAAGCGATTCTGCGAATAGAAAATTCCTCTTCGTCCTGATGAGCATATCCGTGGTTGCAGGTCCGACTTCCCGCAAACTTATCAATCTCTCATCGAGTGAGAGACCTACCGCCTCAGGAGTGCTGTTCCAAGACAGTATTTTCCTCTTTTTCCTGGATAGCATTCCCCTGAGCTTCGGAAGGAATGAGAGGAATTCTTCCTCCTTCTCTTTTGAAATGTGAACTTCCTTTATGCCTTTCCAGTGCTCTGATAGGAAGCTTTCTGCCCTCTTCACCAGGCGGATGTGCTTTTCATAGCTCTCCTCTGCGGAATCACCCCACGTAACAAGGCCGTGATTCCTCAGAATTGCTCCTTCGTAATTTCGAAGCTCGCTTCCTGAAACTGCCTCCATAAACTTCTTTGCAAGATTGAAGCCGGGATGTATGTATGGAAGTACAAGGACTGAGCCACCGAATATATCCTTAATCATTTCATCAGTCATATCGGTGTTGGTTATTGCAAGAACGAGGTCCGCGTGAGAATGGTCAACATACCTGAATGGTATGAAAGCGTGGAGGAATGTTTCAACTGAAGGCTGCTGCTGTTCTGGGTCAAGCATGCTTGCCTTGAAGAAAAGAACCATGTCCTCATCACTCATCTCTTCAAGCCCCTGAGCCTCAACCAGGCGGTCAAGATCCAAGGCGGTGAATCCCTCCACAGCGGCCTTCCCAAGATCTGAGCCTGAGCTCTTGACAAATAGAGCTCTCACATCCTTTCCCATTCTCGAGACTACTGTTTTCACACTCGTATTCCCCCCGCCATGAAGAACAAGAGAACTGTCACTCCCAAGCATCCTTGATGTCCTCACCCTCTCTTCCAGTGAGGATCTTGCCTCGCCATTCAACGAATAGAGCATCCCTTCCTTATTTCAATGTTGTAGAATATACTTATTGTGGAAAATGGAACAAAAGGATTTATTGTGACTGAAGATATGGATGCAATGGATGAGTTTTCCAACAGGGACAGAGACGTTTTCCTCATAAACTGTGAGAGGATGATAGACAGGGGGGCCCTTATGTCACGGTATAGCAGAACGAAGGAACTTGATATAAGGGCCCTCTGGGATAAGGAGTTCAAAGGAGATGAGTTCAGGGGGGAGAAATTCTACGAGCGGGTGTTCCTTGAATACGGGGACGAATCCGTATCAGAACTTGTTACTGCCCAGCTCGGTGTTCAGAATGTCAGCAATGTTATTACCAAAATCATTGAGGAGGGGAGGATAGGTCTTTCCTACCTGGAGAAAAGTTCCAGGTACGTTCCATACAGGGAGAAGAGGGGAGGAAGGTATCTGTACACAGAGGCTGACGTTGCCGGGATTCCCCAAAAATTCAGGTCGGAATATGAGCAGCTATGCGATTCCCTTTTTGATTTTTATGTTGAGGCCCTTGACGAAATCACCCCATACTTGAGAGAAAATTTCCCACTGGAAAAGGCAGTTTTCAAGCTTCCTGATGGCACTGAACTTCCCTACGGTTCCTCGAATGTACCAGAGGAATCCATGAGGAAGGCTTACGAATCCGCTGTGAGAAGCAGAACGCTCGATGAGGCAAGATTCATACTCCCTTCATCCACCCTTACAAACCTGGGAATAAGTGGCAATGCGAGGGGGTTCGCCGGAATGCTTGAAAGGCTGAAGACAAGCGGTCTTGTTGAGGGTGAATCCCTCTACGACAGCATTCTAAAGGAGTTACGCGCTGTTTTCCCGAAGCTCATAGACTCTGTGGAATCACCTCACGGAGTGGAGGGAATAAGGTATAAGTCTTCCCTTAAATCCCACATTCCTCTTAAAATTAAGGGGGGCTTTGAGATCACGGATCAGGTTGTTCTATTGAATTACGATGATGAATCATCTGCCCTTGACAGAACAATTTCTGCCTATATGTTCCAGAGAGTCGAAGGGGGATTTCCAGATATGCTGGAATCAGTATCACACCTTTCAATGGAAGAGAAGAGGAGAGTTATGGGGGAAATAGCATCCCTCAGGAGTAGCAGGAGGAACAAGCTTGACAGGAGCTTTGAACACACATACTACACATTCCAGATCACGACGAATTTCGGTGCATTCAGGGATTTCCAGCGCCACAGGATGATGTCATTACAAAGAAAAAGAATATCCACCAAATACGGATTTGAAATCCCACCCATAATAGGGAAAATGGATGACCTCCTGTCAAAATACAGGCAGCTCATGAACAGGGCTGATACTCTTTACAGGGCCATGGAAAAGGAGAACGGGGATGTTGCACAGTACGTGGTTCCATTCGCATTCAGGTATCCTGTAATAGTCACGCTCAATCTCAGGGAACTCGTTTATCTGACTGAGCTGAGATCTACACCTCAGGCCCATTTCGATTTGAGAAATATATCCAGGAATATGGTGAAGAAGGTTACGGAGGTGCACCCTGCGTTCTCCCCCCTGTTCAAGTTCGTGAACTGGCGTGAAGAGGAGCTCGGAAGGCTCGCTGCTGAACTGAGGAAGGAAATAAAGAAGAGTAACTTAACCTAATTCTTTGAAGCTGCGCTGAGCTGTGCTACAGACTTGTTCTCTCTCAGGACGTCCAGGGCCTCTTTAACAGTTGCATTCTCGTGCACTATTGCCCTTATTGCCTTTATCATTGCAACCGGATAATCGCTCTGCCAAATGTTCCTCCCCATATCCACCCCTATTGCGCCTTCCTGCATCGCATTGTAAACAAGGTTCAGAACGTCTTCATCTGTATTCATCTTTGGACCACCTGCAACAACCACAGGAACAGGAGTGCCTTCAGCCACCTTGTGGAAGTTCTCGCAGTAATACGTCTTCACAATATGAGCTCCTATTTCCGCGGCAATCCTTGAAGCGAGGGAAAGATACCTTGCGTCACGCTTCTCCAGTTCTTTACCCACAGCAGTTATTGCCATCACTGGCATTCCGTATTCCTCCCCTTCATCCACGAGCTTCGAGAGATTCACAAGGGTCTGTTTCTCGTGAGCGGTTCCAACGAAAATCGAGAGGGCAACAGCAGAAACATTCAGCCTGACGGCATCCTTCACCGACGCTGTTATCTCCTCATCACTCAGGTCCTCCTTCAGTATGCTTACCCCTCCAGAAACGCGGAGCAGTATAGGAACGTCCCATTTGGGATCTATGGATGTCCTGAGGACTCCCCTGGTCACGGCAATTGTATCCGCGTAAGGAACCAGAGGCTCTATGGTCCTCCTTGGGACCTCAAGTTTTCTCGTTGGCCCCATGAAATACCCGTGGTCACAGGCAAGCATCACAGTCTTACCGTCAGACTTGATCATCCTGGACATTCTGTTGCTCATACCCCAGTCCATTTTTTCTCCCACCTTAGTAGGGGAAATGTTCTCCTAACCTAATAATGTTTTTGTCCCAACCGTTGTTCTCTCTCTGACATACTCTCCTCGCTAAAGCTCGGAGGTTCTGGGGTCTCCGTCGTTCTCAGAGTTGCCCCTCTGGGGGTATCAGTGCTCCCTTTGCACGCATCCCTGTCTACGTGCAATTGACCTATGCTTTCCAGTAAAATGCAATACAGCGTATGGAGCTACCCGAGCTCTAACCCATCGCCTGAAGTTTGCAAAGTCCCGTGTTCTTTCAACTGGAATTGAAGATGGAAAATGGATGCTTATCGGAATGCAGAAGTTCTGGGATAAGGCCCGTTTTCAAAATTTATGAGCTTGGCAGGTATTTTCTCTATCTTGCCCCTCTCCTTGAGGAAGAACAGTATTCCCATGACAGCCCTTCCCGCATCCGCCACACCGCTTATGATATCCTTGCGTCTGTTTGTTATGTCGCCGCCGGCAAATATTCCAGGATAAGTTGTCATGTTGTACTGGTTCACAATTATATCACCTGATGGTGTCATATCTATCTTATTTCTGATATCTTCAGGCAGGAATGAGAGGTCACCCCTCTGACCAGTAGCCTCTATGATCGTATCAACATTGATCACGAATTCCCTGTCCTTAATGGGTTCTGGCTCCCTTCTTCCCCTTCCCGTATCAACCATCCTGTTCTTCCAGTATTTTATCGCCTTCACGTGGTTGTTTTCACCGACATATTCGAAGGGTGTGACCTCCCACATGAATTCTATTCTCTCTTCCTCCGCCTCCTCGAGTTCCTCGTCCGCGTTGCTTGAGGGATACCCTGGCCTGTCAGTGGCAGCCCTTCTGTACATCACAACGACACGTTTCGCTCCGAGTCTCAACGACAGTCTCGCAGCGTCAAAGGCAGTGAAGCCACCACCTATAATGGCAACAGTATCACCCACCTCTATCCTCTCACCTGCATTCACCCTTCCAAGGAACTCAAGAGCGTGGTACACCCCTTTCAGTTCCTCACCCTTCGTTCTTGTTCTAGAAGGGGACCAGTTTCCAACTGCTATGTATATCGCCTCGTATTCATTCATCAGATCCTCAAATTTGATATCCCTGCCTACCTTGGTGTTATAGAATATTCTCGCACCGTATGAAAATATGTGGTCTGCTTCCTTCCTGACCAGATCCCTTGAGAGCCTGAAACTTGGAATGCCGTGGACCATCATCCCCCCGGGCCTGTCAGTAGCCTCAAACACGTCCACCTGGATACCGTTTATGGAAAGGTAGAAGGCAGCAGTGAGACCGGAAGGTCCCCCACCTATAACAGCAACCCTTGGATGGCCTCCAAGGTCATTTCTCACTATTTTCAATGTTTCCCCGTAATCTTCAACATTCTCTGCAACAAATTTCTTTACGTGCCTCGTTGCGATAGGACCGTTGTTATCATCGAGAACACAGTGGTCTTCGCAGGGATGGGGGCAAACGTTTCCGCAGACTCCAACGAATGGAAGTTTCTCAAAATTTATTTTCAGAGCTTCAGCAAGATCGCCGTTGGCCACCGCTATCTGATATCCCGGTATGTCTATTCTTGCCGGGCAACCTTCAACGCACAAACCGCACCCTATGCATCTTGAAGCTTCCGCTGTAACTTCCTCTATAGTATACGGTACCAGCGTCCTTATGTCAAGACTCCTAACTCTCTCCTCGGGGTCCGTATGTTTAACGGGGACCCTGTTATAGTTCACATATTTCAAAGAGGTCCACCGGAGGATAATCACATCCGGTATAATAATAATTTTCCACTTGCTCTTCAGCAAATCCAGCGGAAAGGAGAATCAGAGAAATCAATAAACGTAAATTCAGTACTAAAGGGTTTAGCCCCTATTGCATCATTATAATTCATTAAAAGAAATACAACCCCTGCAAACGCATTCCTTTTAATCAAACCTTCGCTTGTATCTAGACTCTGGGGTTTATTGCTTTCTCGCGGTTACAAACAATACCGACATTATATATGGAATATAAGATATTTAAAAAAACGGACCGTTCTTTTTTCCAGGTCATCTCCTGATTGCCCGGAGTCTTTCAAGGCTATAGGACGCGCGGTGAAACTCCGGATCAATCTCCAAGCACTTCAGATACATCCTTTCAGCAAGCTTCAACCTGCCTGCGCCCTCAAATATCTGCCCTTTCACGAAGAATATGTCTGCCTTTGGTTTTCCGCTTTTTGATATCGCGTTTAGATCATCGAGTGCCATCTTCGGGTACCCCATCATGGCAAGCGTTATTGCCCTGTTGAAGTAGGAGTCCACCGCCTTTCTCTTCGTGACTTTCTTCAGTATGCTGATGGATTTGGTATAAATGTCAACTGCCTCGGGGTACTGTGCGTCCTCAACCAGCCTGTTTCCAAGTTCGTAATATTTCCTGGATATTCTTCTGGCGGCATCCCTTCTCTCTTTGTCCGATATATCTTTAGGGGAACCCTCCCTTTTCAGTATTTTCTCCGTCTCCCTTTCCAGCTCTATTTCCTCCCTGTCCCTTTCAAGTTCACGCTCCAGCCGTTCGGGATTTACAGCCATGGCAAGCCTGTTCTGGTCCTCGTCTTTCATTGTGGAATTATTGGAAACATCATATTAAAACATTTTGTACTAGGTTCCTGGAACCCACAGGCGCTATATCCCCTCTCTCCTGAACTCTATTTTTCCATCACCGAACGTCAGGGAATAGATATCATTGACCTCGAACTTTATCCCGAGGGATTCATATTCTTCATCGGTTAACCTGAGTATCAACTTCTGAGTGGGCCTGGACTGTATTCCCATGCCCTGGGAAATATTCTTCATAAGTTCGTTTATGAAATCGGGTCCGAATGAGAAGGTCTGAACATTCCCCTCCTTCTCCTGTTCATATTCATCCAGATAGACCTCCCTCCCCCTGGTTCTCGTCTCCTGATCGTAATATGAGGAGATGTTGGTCACTATTACCTTTCTGCTGTACATATCCTGATAATGGAACTTCTTATATTTAGTTAGAGGTTGCTTTTATCATCATTTAAAAGCGTTCTGGCCTGAAGTCCCCTGAGATCATCAAAATTCCTGGAAACATCTCTCACCACATCATCCCTGCCCATATTGTGGAGCGCAACTGTTGCATTTCTCGCAAGGCCCTGTGCAGTTGCCCTTGTCACTGCAGTTCCCCTGAACCTTTCCCTGAACTCCTCATCTGTCATGAAGGCCATATCTTCCAGTTCAATGTTTGCTATACTGTCATTGAATTCGATAAAATCGCATCCCTTTCCCTCCCGGTTATTCCAGGGACAGACTTCGTTGCATATGTCGCATCCGAACACCATGTTTCCCATCCTTTTTGCTATGTTGGTTGGTATCACATCCCTGCTCTCTATGGTATGGTAGGATATGCAGAGCCTGGAATCCACGGTCCTGTCGTCCCTGATTGCACCCGTCGGGCAGCTTTCAATGCATCTGGTACACCTTCCGCAGAGGTCCGGCTGGGGAAATGAGGGGGAATCGATCGCTATATCCGTAACGGCAGTTCCAATGAATGTGAATGAGCCAATCTGCCTGTTAATCAGCATGGAATTCTTCCCTATCCACCCCAGTCCTGCCATTGCCGCAATGGTCCTCTCTGAAAGGGGTCCAGTATCCACATAAACTCTATATTTATCCCTGTAAAGCCCCCTGCCCTCCACATAGCGGGAAATTTCTTTTTTCAGGAGAATGTGGTAATCCCTGGATAGAGAGTAGGAGGCGAACTTTCCAAAACCATCCTTTATTCCCCCTGGTTTTCTGTATCTGAATAGGAAGACAAGGATGGATGAAGAATCCGCCATGAGAAGGGATGTATCTTCCATTTTCATTATTCTATCCTCCCTTGAAAGGTAACCCATTCCTGCGTTGAGGCCGCCGGAAAGCCACCTCCTCAGAAGCTCCATATCATGAATCTTCACCCTTACCGAGGATGTTGCAGCTTCCCTGCAGGGAGGATCGAGGTCTAAAATCATGCTGCAAAGAATATTTAAATGCTAATAAAGCTAATCTGCCCTGAATGAAATTAGGGAAGATTGGAATTAGGGATCTGGAAAGAATGATGAAGCGTCATGGCGCAGTTATGCTGAAGTCGAACAGGATAGGTTCAGATTTCTCATTTATGAATTTAAAGGGCATAAGTATGGTATTCAAGATTGAACCTATGGTCTATTACCCTTTTCTGAGCAGCCAGGAGAATGCAAAGCTCTCGCTTGCATTTCCCATGAACGATTTTCTCACTTCAGGAACGTTTCCCCAGGTGGCTATGATCGATATGGAGAAACCCATGGATGTGGGAAAAGAATACTGGGACTATGTGGACTCCCTGTTCACTCTTTTCGAGGGTAAAGGAATAAAGATTGCATCCGGTCACACTGGTAACTACGAAAACATAAGGTCTGGGGTTGTTGGCTCAATTGCACTAATAGGATACAGGAAGCCAGTATTCAGCTATCTAAGAATAAGGGAAAGGGACGCTTTTTACCTTATAGGGTCCATAGGGCTTGAAACCAGGTACTTTTACGAGAAAAGAAAGTACGGAAAATCCACGATATCAGAGGAAACACTTTCAGTGGAGAAATACGTTCTGCCCCTTCTCCGGGTTAAAGGTGTGCACTACATTCATGACCTCTCTGAGGGCGGACTGATCAGGGGGCTCAGGGAAGTCTCGCTATTGACGGGAAAGGGATTCAGGGTACAGTATTCAGGGGTAAAACATCTCTTATCCGGACTCAGATACGGCAGCAGGGTTGAGAGGGTCTCTTCAAGTTCCTCGGGGTCAATTCTTGTTTCCGTTGGATTCAGGGAGAAAAAAAGTTTCGAGGATTTCGTGACGAAGAAAGGCTGGCCGTTCACCGAAATACCAGCGGGAGGAAGAGGGGTCACGCTGGATGGGAAAGTGGCGGTGGAATACGACATCTTCCCCGATGTCATGGGTTTGGATAGTAATAAATAATGATTTTCACTTGACATTACAATGGAGTTGAACGGTTACAGGATATTCCTGGCGAATGACGGGCTGTTCAAGCTTGATGGCGGTGCAATGTTCGGCGTGGTCCCGAGGCCTGTATGGGAGAGGTTCTTCACGCCCGATGAGAGGAACAGGATAACCCTGGCTACAAATGTTCTCGTTATTAAATACGGGAAATATACTGCACTGGTGGACCTGGGGATGGGGGACAAATTCAACGAAAAGCAGCTTTCCATCTACGATATCAAAAGGGAGAAGAACCTTCTCGAGGATCTTAGTAGCAGAGGTGTAAATAGGGAGGATGTGACCCATGTTATAGTGACGCACGGTCACCTAGATCACACAGGCTGGGCCACAATATACCATCATGGAGAAATAGTGCCAACATTCCCGAATGCCAGGTATTACATGCAGGCTGACACGATGGATGAGATAAGGAATGCCAATGAAAAAACAAGACCAAACTACAACTACCTGAACTTCGAAAATCTTGACGAAAGGATAGAACTCGTGAATGATGATGAAGAGATATTCCCTGGAGTTGAACTGGTGAAATCAGGGGGGCATACGAAGGGGCATCAGATCGTTATGCTTCACACCGGAAATGAAACGCTGTGTCATTTCGGTGATCTGATACCCACATCATCCCACGTGAAGCCTTCGTATATAATGGCTTACGATCTCTATCCCATGGAGTCATTCGAAAGGAAAAAAGAACTGCTTGTCAGGGCTGTGGAAGGCAGGTGGATACTGTTATTTGAGCATGATCCAGTAACGCCTGTTGCCAGGTTGATGGATATGGAGAAATACACTCTTGAAAAGATGAATCTCTAGAATTCAGGGAGGCCGTTCCTGAGGATTTCCCTGGAGATTATAAATCTCTGTATCTCGTTTGTCCCCTCGTATATCTGAGTTATCTTTGCTTCTCTGAACCTCCTCTCCACAGGATATTCCCTCGAGAATCCGAAATGACCGACGATTTCCAGAGCTCTTTCCGTTATGCTAACTGCGGTATCACCTGCCTGCAGCTTTGAGAGGGAGCTAAGAAGTGTTGCATCCTTTCCGCTCTCCGCGATCTCTATGGCCTCGTAAAATTTTCTTATGGATGAGTGAAGGTTGTTCACCATATCGGCCAGGATGAATCTGTTCCCCTCCCTCATCTCAACCCTGTGGTCAGAGACAAACCTGAGGACATCTGAAACAGCCCCCTCAGCTATTCCAACTGCCTGGGATGCTATTCCTATCCTCCCTACGTCAAGCGTTTCCATCTCTATCCTGAACCCCTCATCCACCTTGCCTAGTACTTGGCTCTCATCAACCTCCACGTTCTCCATTATAACCTCGGTGGTGCTGGTGCCCCTTATCCCCATCTTCGAGAATTCCTTCCCTATGGAAAGGCCCGGGGAATCCCTGTCAACAACGAACAGCGTTATTCCAGAATGCTTCCTGGCGCTGTTCGTAACAGCGGAAACAACAAAAAATTCAGCCTGCAGTCCATTTGTGATGAATGTCTTGGTCCCGTTTAGAATGAAACTCCCGTTTTTCCTGAGTGCTGTGGTTGTTATGGCAGCAGCATCGGAACCTGCCCCCGGTTCTGTTATTGCAAGTGCACCTATCGCCCCACTGGTAATCTTTCCAAGGTAGCGCCTCTTGAGAAAATCGCTGCCGTACTTGGCTACGGGCTCTCCGAAGAGGGAGAGGGTGACATCGGGGATGAGCGCGGTGGAAGCACATTCCCTTGAGATAATCCTGATGGATTCCATGAGGGACGATAGTGAGAAACCGAAACCGCCGTATTCCTTCGGTATGTAAAACCTGAATAATCCTATTTCTGCAAGACCTTTTATGAGATCCTCAGGGTAGAGTGAGCGTTCATCAATATCGTTTGCCTCCCTCCTTATTCTTTCCCTCGCAAATCTTGATATTTCATCCACTTTACTCATTTCCTCTGGATTGAGGTGCATTCATTCTGTAATCGCTATCCGCACATTAATCTTCGCAATTCTGATCTTCTGACAAAAGTCTTATATTTGTCTTAATTATTAATAATTTAATGAACCAAAATATAGCTCACGAATTAAGTTCTGAGGTGACCGACAGTTTCAAGAACAGGCTGCTCGGTAACGGGAAGAGCAGGAATACCGTGAAGATGTATTCCTACATAGCGGAGCAGTTTCTGGAGTTCATAGGTTATGACAGGGAAAGGATAAATTTGGAGAGTATTGAAAAATTTAAAGAATATTTAGCTATAGAAAAGGGGTATTCAAAGAGTTCCATATATCTCTACGTAAGGGCCCTTCAATCCTTCGTAAACTATCTTGAGGTGAATGATATTGGCCGTCTCAAAGCTCCCAAAAGGCCGCAGAAGGTACCCAATTATCTTGTCGGTGAAGAAGTGAGGGCAATTCTGAAGAGCTGCAGTGACATCAGGGAGAGGCTGATCGTGGAGCTTCTCGTTTATACCGGAATAAGAGTCTCAGAATTATGCTCCCTGAGGATAAACGATATAGATCTCAACGGCAGAACCATAAGAATAAGGAGCGGGAAGGGGGATAAGGACAGGATTGTCGTTTTCAGCGAGGAGATGCTGTCAGACCTCAGATCATACATATCAATGATAAGATCGAGGATGAAGAGCGAATTCCTCTTCCCGACCTCGAAGAGCAAGAAGATATCCCCGGTAACAGTTGAAAAGATAATAAGGAGGATAGTTGCCAGGGCAGGAATTCAGAAGAAGATCACACCGCACACATTCAGGCATACCTTCGCAACATCCCTCCTCAGAAACGGTGCAGATCTGAGAACAATACAGATACTTCTCGGTCATTCCAGTATAAGCACAACACAAATATACACCCATCTCGACGAAAATGCCCTGAAGGTGGGGTATTCAAAGTTCATACCGAGATACCAGGTGAACCTGTAGTTATTTTTAACTTCAGCTCAAAGGAAAGAATCTGTGATAAACATACCTTCATTCAATAGCGTTAGGGCATCTTAACCCGAAGAAAATGTGGAGGGGGGATGCGAACAGAAAAACACAATAGTGTTTTTAATAATAGCTGCATTTGAGGTTGAGGGTATCAAAGGTGCTACCATGGATAAGAAGACGTTAGTTGCAGTCGAAGCGTTGAAGCATATATCCGAAGGTAATGTCGTCGGTCTTGGGTCCGGAACCACCGCATCCCAGTTCATCATGGAACTCGGAAAGAGCAATCTCAGGGACAAGATTGTGGGAGTTGCAACGTCTATTGCATCTGAAAATCTTGCAAGGGAAGCCGGTCTTAAAACCGTGGATATAGATGATGTTGACTGGATCGACGTGACAGTGGACGGGGCGGATGAGGTCGATAAGGATCTGAACATACTGAAGGGAGGGGGAGGGCAACTCACCCGGGAGAAGATCGTTTGGAAAAAATCCAGGAAATATATAGTTATAATAACGGATGATAAACTAGTTACGAGAATCCCGGAGAAAAGGGGGATTCCAGTTGAGATAATTCATTTTGGAAAGTTTACCACAATGAAGAAACTTGAAGCCCTTGGGCTCAACTGTAAACTCCGGGAAGGTTTTATCACCGATAACGGGAACGTGATATGCGACTGCTTTCCCTCGGAAATGGAAAACCTCGAAGCCTTAGAGGGAAGGATAAAGGCGGTTTCGGGAGTGGTGGAATCGGGTCTCTTCCTGGGTGGAAAGAAAACTATCCTGGTTGCAGATAACGATAGGATCAGGGTTATTGGGTCCTGAAGAGTCCATTGGTATCAAAGGACTAGCTCCTGTATCTGGCCCAGAACATTCTGCATATCTGATATCTTCTTCCTCTGTTCTTCCTCAAGTTCCTTTATTATCTCGTTGAACGGTTTTGCAAGCCTGTATCCGTGAACGGGCCTCCCCTTGCCCTCCTTCTTAATGTCCCTCTTCATTATCCAACCGTGCTCCTTCAGTATCCTCATAGCTATGGACACCTCAGGCTGTCTTAAATTTGCATTTTTCTCTATCTCAACAGAAGTGGTTTCCTGTCTATTTCTCATGTATACCAGTGCCTTGGAAACGTTCCTCGGGACACCCATCTGTATCAGCAGGCCAGCTAATTTCTCATCTTCAGGTGTAAATCCTTCCGCCATACCATGGTCCATAAAAATTCGATATTTATATTTTATCAAATTTATTTAGGCTATTTATCACAGCTCAAATTTTCTTTCTCTTCACCTTTCAGGAATGAGGAGAGAATGGATTGATTCCCTATAGAGGGAAGTTTTCCTGCAGTCTTTTACATGGATAGATCATTTAGTCTGATAAAAATCCCCTTCTTCTCTAAAGGGAGATGACCATTTCCATTCAAAAAAAACCTTAAGTAGAACGTATTGTAGTTATAAGCCACAGTGGTTGTAATGAGTGCAGATGATGAGGTATTTGAAAAGAAACTGGAAGACATCCCACCTGAGACTCTCTCCAGGTTCAACAATGATGAACTCAGGGCGAGGGTGTTTATCGATAAATATGCTATGAGGGACGAGAATGGAAACCTTGTCGAGAAAGTTCCCGAGGAGATGTGGAGAAGGGTTGCCAGGGAGATAGCTTCTGTTGAAAGCTCGGCCAAGGCGCCTGAATGGGAGAGTAAATTTTACTGGCTCTTGGAGAACTTCAGGATGGTTCCGGGAGGGAGGATACTCTTTGGTGCGGGGCAGGATAAATATAAAAGAAGAGTCACCCTGAACAACTGCTACGTTATTCCAATAAAGGACGATTCCCTGGAATCTATTTTTGAGTGGACGAAGGAAGCGGCCAGGACATACTCCCTGGGAGGGGGAGTTGGAACGGACATATCAATACTTAGGCCTAGGGGCGCACCAGTGAACAACGCGGCCCTGAGATCAACAGGGAGCGTTTCCTTCATGAACATCATGTCTGAGACCACGGGAACAATAGGTCAGGCCGGTAGACGCGGTGCCCTCATGATAACGATAAGGGTTGACCACCCTGACATCATGGATTTCATAAAGGTAAAGAGGGATCTTAACAGGGTCAGGTACGCAAACATTTCCGTTAAAATTACTGATGAATTCATGAGAAAGGTTGAAAATGACGAGGATTTCACACTCTTCTACGAGAGCGACAAGGTGAAGAGAATTGAGAAGAAGATCAGGGCGAGGGATCTGTGGAACGAGCTCATAGATTCCGCCAGAAACTGGGCAGAACCGGGACTGATTTTCTGGGACACGATGAAGAGGGAAAGCACATCGGAGTACAACGGAATGGAAATACTCACCACGAATCCATGCTCCGAAATACCTCTGGAAGCATACGGTGCCTGCAACCTGGGAAATGTGAACCTTTCAGAATTCGTCCTGAATCCTTTTGAGACCCCGGAAGTTAACTGGAGTGATCTGGAAAAGGCCGTGAGATACACAGTAAGATTCCTGGATGATGTTGTGGATTACAATCTCTTCAAGCACCCCCTGAAACAGCAGACTGAGGAAGCATCAAAGAGCAGGAGGATCGGCGTGGGATTCACAGGTCTTGCTGATATGCTAATAAAGATGAAAATAAAATACGACACGAAGGAATCAATAGATTTCGTGGAAAAGCTGTTCAGGAGGATAATGAATATAATATATGATGAGAGCACCAACATAGCAGCGGAAAAGGGACCGTTTCCCGGGTTTGACCTGGAGAAGCACATGAAATCACCTTTCATGAGCAGGCTTGATCCCGAAGTCCTGGAAAAGGTGAGGAAGTTCGGTCTCAGGAACGTGGCCCTGATAACTGTTCCGCCGGTTGGCAGCGGTTCAGCTCTCGCGGGTACCTCCAGCGGCATAGAACCGGTGTTCGCATTTTCCTATACAAGAAGGAGCGAATCGCTTTCCAAGCAGTCATTCAAGGTGTATCATCCCCTAGTCAGGGAATACATGGAGCTCTACGGGTTAAAGGATGAATCGGACCTTCCCGAATATTTCATTGAGGCACACAAGATAGACCCTCTGTTTAGGGTTAGGCTCCAGGCTGCAATACAGAGGTACATAGATCACTCAATATCATCCACTGTAAATCTTCCGCAGAGTGCCACTGTTGATGAGGTGGGGAAGATATATTTCGAGGCCTGGAGGGCAGGATGCAAGGGAATCACCGTTTACAGGGAGGGATCGAGGGAGGGGATACTTCTAACCAAGGAGGAAGCGAGGAAGAAGGAAAAGAGGGAGTTCGAGAGGTCTATGGTCCTCTCGGGGAGGACAATAGTTTTCCCACTGTTGGAAACAGGAAAGCTATACACAACAATCAATTTCGATTCCGAGGGGAATCCCGTTGAGGTCTTCGTAAATGTCGGTAAATCAGGATCGGAGGAGAAAGCGTATTCCGAGGCGATAGGGAGGCTCATCTCACTCTACCTGCAGCAGGGTGGGGACATATCGAAGGTCATAAAAGCCCTTTCAGGTATCAAGGGAAAGACGACCACATTCCTGAACGGTACCAAGATCACATCCGTCCCAGATGGAGTCGCAAAGGCCATAGAGCTTGCGATGAAGGGAGGGCAGCCGCAGTCCACATTGACGGGTGAATTCTTCGTTTCAGATCTGAAGCCAAAGGAAAAGAAGGAATCCTCCTTCCTAACATGCCCGCAGTGCGGCAACGAAACTCTTGTGTATGAAAACGGATGCCTGACCTGCAAGACCTGCGGTTATTCAAAATGCGAATGATCGCTCCATCGGTTAAATCTAAAGAACATATTCTAGGAAGGCAAGGGTTGATAACGAGAAGCGCATAGCATGGAAGATGGAAGGAGAGCCGAGGAGCAAAAGGGTAGATAGGCCCATACTAACTGTTGTTTTATCAGCATTGATAGCAGTTTCTTCCGTTATTTTTCTGATCCTTCTATCCTTTATAAAGAAAGTTGGGGGTTTGGGGGAAGCGGTAAAACTCAGACTTTTAGAGAGGAGATACACGGACTTCCCCCAACAGAAAAGCTTATTGATTTGCTTTGTTCCCTAATAATAAATGTTCAGAACCATTAAACTGAAAC
>Ga0080003_1000940_pt1 | contig 17085 bp, 15 predicted proteins | sample JossMetagenome_FD_69206 | JGI IMG/M metagenome (GOLD analysis project Ga0080003, IMG submission 69206) | Hot spring microbial communities from Joseph's Coat, Yellowstone National Park, USA - JC2_E (SPADES assembly) (version 2) | ecosystem: Environmental > Aquatic > Thermal springs > Hot (42-90C)...
TGGAGTAGACGTTTGCGGTGTCGTAGAAGTTGATGCCGAGGTCCCAGGCCCTGTTCAGGACCTTGAACGCCTCTTCCTTCTCCACCATCCAATCGGCGGTGTTACCGAACGACATGGTACCTAGGCATATCCTGGATACCTTGAGACCAGAAGAACCCAGACGCGTGTATTGCATAAAAAGCTACTATCGAGACACTTAAACGCTCCGTCACGGTGTTTGACGCGGGTTGAAGGATGAGCGCGATTGACGCGTCGGCGCTTTTCTCGACGAGACAAACATCTCAGGTTAGAGAAGAATTCTTTAACCACTTTCTTTCCGATCTTCGATCTTCTATGTGTCTCGGGTATATCCTTGCTTTTCAATAACCCCCTTTATGGGCCCCGGGGGTCGTGAAGCCCCAACTTAAGGCACTCATGCAAATCCCCCCCATACACGTCTTCGGGTAGAGTTCCCGGTATTCCTTTGTCCAGGCCGGGGCGAGGTTGAAGTGAGCCTCGGGTACCGCCTTTCCGCCGAACTCGGTTATAATAGGAACTTAGCAACGTAGTAAAAATTTGTTAAATATGGAAAGGGGTTACACGATTCCGTTAAAAGTCACTTAAAGCGATTTATGTGGGGATCATAGCGGAGCGAGCTACACAGGAAAGCGTAAAGCGCGCGATTTGGAAAAACTATGGAAGATCCGAGTCTCATATCTTCGCAGAAGGTATATCAATCTAGGGTTTTCTCGCTGTATAGGGAAACCTTTGAGAAAGCGGGTAGGGTGATTGAAGTTGACGTGGTGAGACACAGAGGAGCGGTGGCGGTTTTGCCCATTCTCGGGGAACAACTGATTCTCGAAAACCAGTTCCGTTATAGCATTAACAGCCGCGTACTCGAGATTCCCGCGGGCACCCTGGAGCGGGGAGAAAGCGTTTACGAGTGTGCCAAGAGAGAATTAGCAGAGGAAACTGGATACGTAGCCGAAAAGCTGATCAGGATGGGCCAGATCGCCGTCTCTCCTGGTTACGACGACGAAAGAATAACGCTATTCGTGGCGTGGTTGCGTCAAGGCGAGCGTAAATCTCAGCAGCTCGATGAAGATGAAGTAATTCAAGTGCTTCAAATGAGCAAAGAAGAAGTCCTCAGGAAGATAAGGCAAGGGGAAATCTTTGATGCTAAAACAGTCGCTGCGGTTTTGTTAGCCAAAGAACTGGGCTACCTCCGAGGTCCGTTGGCCACGCGCTAACGGTTTCTGGACCGTTTTGGGTAGGGAAAGCCGAAGCGCGCGATCGAGCGAACTTTTTTACATGTGCGCCAACTTTTCCGCGGTTGACCTGCTTAGTGACCTTCCATCTCGGTTGTAGAGGCGAACCCGGTATCAGCCGGTTGCGGGTTTTAACTGGTAGGGGTCAAGGGGGCGGAAGTCCCCTTCCGTAAGGTAGGGGATGGATAGGCCCCTTATAGAAGAGGTTTTTAGATAAGAAAAATATTAAGCTGCTGAGGTCCAACGTAATTCACTTAATGTATTGGTCTACGCCAGGTAAACTACATCTGTTATCGACGGGGCTTTAGGGTTTCCGGTCCCCTTTGTAGGAGGCCTTCATAGCCCTTACGGGGGTGTTTGCGTACTCCTGATCCGTATCCCTCGCTAGGGGACGGGCTACGCCCGTGGGGACGTTGTAAAGTCAACTCCGCCCAGGTTCTCATGGAACACGCTCAGGCTTTTAGCCGTAAAGGCATTTATTTCCGATTCCTCGCCCTCCCGGAGGACGTCTCTGGTGAAAAACCATTAAGCGTCGTGCTTAGATTTGCATGGCAGCCGGGTTTTTGCCCGTTGAGCGATGGAAAAGGAAGGCTGCGTTTAGGCGTTTCTCTTTTATCTGGTGGGCGAGTATTTCGGAGTAGCTTTCAAGGCGCGCTTCCCGCCGATTGCGGCATTGGTTCCAGCGTTTTTTGCACGAACGTGTAGAAATAGACTTATATTGCCCGTGTTGACTGACACGGGAAAATCATGAAAGGCGACGTTTCTAATGATGATGCGAGGTTTGTCTCGGGTCCTTCACCCGAGGTGACCTCAGGTCCATCGGATCAGCTCACGGAATTAAGGGCGAATAAGCCAAGCCCTGGTGAGGTGAAAGCTCGGGGGTCGGCTACTAATGCCGCCGCGTCCGAGAGGATCCCCTGGCTCGCGATAACTGCGCTCGCTATGGGGATGCTGGTCTACGGGGTGGCGGAGAGCTATGGTCCCGTGGCCACGATCAGCAGCCTAGTTCCCCAAAAGTATTACTTCATCGGCTTGAGCCTGAGTTTCATAGCCGGAGGTTTCGGCGCACTCTTGGCTGGCTTCTTAACGGACAGGATGGGTAGGAGGAACTCGTTTCTTTTGGTCGCGGGTATGATTCTAATCGGAATAGCGATATTTCTACTCGCTCCGACCAACATTTATGCCTTGGTGGTCTCTTTCATACTGGTAGGCATGGCTGCCATAGGTCTCGAAACTCCCATCTTAACGGCCATTGCGGAGGTTGTACCCGCCAAGTGGAGGGGGAATTTGGAGGTATTGGTTCAAAACTTTGGAAATCTGGGGGTTGCCATAGTCTTCATACCAGTACTACTTGGGTTTAGCGCAGCGCAAGCTGAAACAGCGTATGCTTTGCTTTTCGCGGCACCCCTTCTAGCCATGCTCTTGGGATATTGGGGTGTTAAGGAGAGTGTACCCTGGTCGGCGGTAAAGGGTAAAGCTTCTGTGGGCGTGGAAAAAGCTTGGCAAATGGTTGACCAACAAGCAGTGGAAAGGGTGACGCCGAAGGCTGGCCTAGGCTTCAGAATTCTCATGATAACGATCATCGGTATAGCTCAAGATGTAGCCTTCACTTGGATAACTTACGACGTGGGGTATCTTTACTTCACGCAATATTCCAGTCTGATACCGCTTGTGGGAGGGCTTACTATGGTAGTAGTCGGCGTGTTGTTTGGCGTGTTCTTCGCGCATAGGCTTTCGAGGAAGTCCGCCGCGCTAATCGCCTATGGGTCTCTTGTTGTACTTTGGGGCGCCCTTTGGGGGTACGTTGCAGTCACCGGTAGCTTTGGCGGATTCGTGTTGCTGACCATAATAACGCTGTTGTTCCTACCCACGGAACTCACGTGGGGCGTAAGAGCCATGCTTGAACCGGAGCTTTTCCCAACCGGAAAAAGGGGTACGTTGATCTCAGCGGTGCGCGCCATGGTGTGGATAGCAGCTGGAGTGATAACGCTCCTGTTGTCGGTATTTTATTTACCCTCAACCGCGGCGGAGACCATGAGCATGTTCGATGTATCGTCTGCTATCGTTATGGCGGTGTTCGTCCTTGCATTAATATTCTCCTTTGCTTGGTACGTCAAGGGTTACGAGACGGCCGCCAAGAGCTTGTCCGGCTATGACGTAACCAAGAGTTGAACCAGCGGGAAAAGAGCTATTAATTTAAAATTTTTTATTGGGTTTTACCGAAAATCTGTTGTCTGCTTATATGCAGAGATTAACGGTGACGTTATCTGTTAAAGCGAAACCACAAACGCGTAACTCAAATTCCTTTTATTTTAGCTGATCTTATTACGAATAAAATAAAAAGGTGACCTGCATCTTTTGGTTTGTTTAGCAAGTAGTATGCTATGTATACGCAGAGCTTATTCAATCCAAGGTTTCTGTTGAGAACTGATGGGATAGCGCGCAAATTTGCAGGCTGGGGAGGTAAAGCTAGAGCTACGCATCAGCCCTGGCGTTCATGGCTCCTGGGTTTGGTCGCTTGCTCGTTTGCTCGTTTGCAATTGCATGGCTGAGCGGAAGACTTGGTACCCGGGCAGAACCCCCTGGGCTTTCTTGTGGTTTTGGGCCGCGCGATGCATTTCGCGCAGATTCTCACTAGCCTCAAGTGAACTTTCTTTAACGGGGCCTAGTCAGCTGGTTCCTGTAGCTTTTCCAGGAGGCCTTGCACGTGCTTGGTATCCGGCTGAAGTATTTCGATCGCCTCTTGAGCGTTGTAATCGCTAAAAGACATATACTCTATTGTTGCGTCCTGTCCACAGCCTGCTGCTTGGACCGTTACGAGTACCTTTAAGTAGTTGATACCTCCTTCGTATAACGGCCTGCATAATCGTACTCGTCTGGTCTCTTTATAGATGCATATCCTTTAGATTATGGCGTTTATGCGCACCCGATTGGCAAGAAGTTCTCGGCGAGGTAGATTTTCTCGCGATTGGGATACTTGATTATGTCTGAAAGGATAGATTTCTTCTTGATATTTCTCGTTGGGGCCTCAGCCGCAACGGCTTTTAACTTTTGCTCGGTGCGAATTGTATCCGTAACGTTAAGGTGATCTTGTACGGGATCGTCTTCACGGTAGTTTTACTTTTAGGACTATTTTTTGCTAGCTTTATGTTCGCGCTTTCTTTTGTTTTTGGTCTTTTGTTTTTGTCCGTAACTGGTAACACGGTTGCGACGGTGCTCACGCTCGTCCTTTGGACTTGTGCCCTTTTCAAGGGAGAAACGGCCGAAGAGAGGATGAGCACACCTAGCTGGACGCCAATTAGGAGGAATCACCGATTGAGGGCAAACCCTGCTCAGTTTTAAAAACTGCAAGCCTCTCGTATCTAATCCCTTCCGAGGCAACGCCTCATATCCAACAGAGCAGAAGAAACGTTTCGTTCGTGTTCCTCCGTGCGCAAAATAGAAACCGTGCGTAGGTATAGAAACTTGTTAAAGGTGTTTGTGATCTCCGCGGCTATCGTAGGGGCATGGATTGGAGACAGAGCGACCAACTTAAACTTAAAAATCGAGTTGTGGAATTGGCACCGCGTACTCTGGCGTTTCATGTTTACAGGTGAGAGACTCGAGGTATATTTAGTGAGGGTCGGCTAATCTAGCTCCAGTGTTTGATCTTTGAGCGGTGAAGTTTAAGAATGTATGAAAAAACGGCAGCTTATTCGGGTTCACCCTACAAGGGATTGACGCGAAATTCGACGGCTGTGATGAGTATTCCATGACACACTGCAGTTCCCGCCCCCGAACTTGCGAAAGAAACATTCTAACGCTGAGCAGGGTCAATTTTAATCCAGCGCATACCTTAATTTCAAACCATGACGAAAGCCGATCTGAAAATACATTTCACGAGCGCACTTATAGGGCTCGTAAAGGTAGGTTCGTTTAGCCCTACTGCTGAAATCGTCGTCTTCCTTTGGTAACTTTTTTTACGACTTCTAGCATCCCGGCAAACGACTCCTTGGTGCCCTCTTCCCGATCGTGGGATGGGGGGACGTAGTGCGTTTCTAGCGATACCACGATGTCTTTTGCTAACAGGTCTTTGATTTGACCCTCGAAGTCTATATCTCCCTTTCCTATGGGCATCCATTTGAAAGCGTCGTTCTCAACGCGGGCGTCTTTGAGATGGACGTGGATAACGTCATCCTTGACGAAGTGGTATCCGTCTGGCCACGGATTCTCCCTGGCGAAGAACGCATTGCCTGGGTCCCAAAGCGACTTTACGGCCTTAGACTGCAACGAGTTAAGGAGTTGCCGGGTCTCGAACCCCGTTGCCGCATAGCAACCGTATTCGTTCTCAACCGCAAGGGTAAATCCCTCTGCTTCGGCCAGTTCCACGGCCGGCTTAAGGGCTTCTGCTACGTCGGCCAGTTTATACTTTCCAGCCTGCCACCAAAAGCTGAATATGCGCGTGAACCCTACGTCGAACGACTTGCTCAGCTCGATCGCTTTCTTGAGTATCCCCAGGTTAACGGCGCGTGCCTGTGCGTCCCCGAGGTAGCACTTGAAAGCCGAGGAGTCGATATTTGATATCTTTAACCCGTAACTTCTAACCAGCGATTTGACGCGCGATACTTCTTCGACGCTGAGCTCAACCGCGTTCTTTCCCCAAAGGTTCCTTATTTCAACGTACTCTGCGCCGAGCTCTTTTATGACCTTCAGTGCGTGCTCGAAGTCTTGCGATATTTCATCGCTGATCACGGCCAGCTTCAACCGATCCACCTCTTCAAGTAAACCCTGTAAGCGGGTAATACCGAATCCGGGTCGGGTAATTCAGGATGCCACATCTTTTCCCACTCTACCGACACGTACCCGTTGTACCCTGAGCTCTTTAGGTCATCCATTATGGAGGTAAGAGGCACAACTCCTTGACCGGGCGCGCAATAGAGGGGGTTGTTGTCGCGAAGCACGTAGTCCTTAACGTGCACGTGAGCTAGCTTATCCCGTATAAGGGGAAAGACTTCTTCGTGCTTTCCGCCGGCAAAGATGACGTTAGCTGGATCGTAAAGTATCCAAACCCCGCGTAGCTTGGGGAGAAGCCTCGCCAGATTTGACACTTTATCCAGAAGAGGTCCGTGCGTTTCCACCATGACCTTCACTGAATGGGAGCCCGCTAACTCTGCAGCTGAATTAAGTGCTTCTGCAAGGGCATCGAAGTCCGACGCATTTCCCGCGTAAACCCTAACGCCGAGGGCCCTGAGGGCAGATGCTATGTCCGCCAGCGTCTCGATCAGCTTCATTGAGCTTTCGTTTTCTACAGGATTATCCGAAAACCGGGCGTAGGCGGCTAAGTCCGAAACCTCGACTCCCCGAAGAGCTACACCGTCCTCTTCGCGAATGGGATAGGACGGCCGCAGATGTCTGCCGTCGTCGGCTACTCTCAATTCAAGCGCGTCGTATCCCATTTTCGATACCCTCTTCACTACATCGGTCAGCGTCAAATCTGGGTACGCTAGGCTGCTGAACGCTAGCTTCATCAATTCATATCACTGCTCCTGGGTCCAAAGGGAGCTTAATCACCTGGTTTGTCCTAGAGGACAGGTATATGGCTTTTATTACCTCTAAGCTTTTGATCCCTTCTTCACCGTTGACCTGAAACTCGCGGTCTTGTGCGATCGAATCCACGAAATCCTGCAACAGTCTCACGTACAGGTTGGGGTTTTGTTTGATCGTCTCAGACACTTCTTCTGAGCTTTTCATTTCGTTAGCTGTCTCGGTTTTTAGCTGCGTGAGTTCTGTTTCCGTCAGCTCGGCTTGACCCTTCGTCCCGTAGACCTTGACCTTCCTGAATTGGAAGCGCTCTGGGCGCGTGGACACCGTTTGTGATATGGTACCCACTAACCCGTTTTTGAATTTCAGCGCAGCTACCCCGGTGTCTTCTACTTCGACGGCGGGGTGAGAGGCGTTGATCGCGAAGCCGGCTACCTGTTCGACTTCCCCAACGAGGTTAATCATGGTATCTATGGTGTGAATCCCCTGGTTTGTCAGAGCACCCCCGCCCTCCGTTTCCCACATCCCCCTCCACCCGCGAGCGACCTCGTCCCTCAGGTAGTACGTGCTTTGATCGCGCCACCACTTCATTTCGCCGTCTATCAGGAAGATGTCCCCCAACTCTCCGTTTTTTATTTTTGACTTTAAGGTTATTACACCATCTGAGTATCTTTCCATGAAGTCAACGCCCAACTTTACCCCTTTTTGCTTTGCCCTTTTTATCAGTTGTTTTGCGCCCATTAGTGTAGTAGACATGGGCTTTTCTACTAGTACGTGTTTTCCGTACTCCATGGCGTAGAGCGCCTGGGGCACGTGCAAGTAAGTCGGGGTTGCAATGCAAACCACGTCGACGGTTGGGTCTCTGACCGCGTCGTCAATGGTGGTGTAAGACTTCACGCCCAACTGCGTTCCGAAATTCTCGGACACGGATTTTATTTGGTCGACAACAGCCACGAGCTTCGCGCCCTTGATGTCTTTCTTGAAAAACTTAGCGTGCTCGGAACCCATAGCTCCCAAACCGATTACAGCTACACCGAGATCCATAGGTGTAGGGCGGGTCGACTTTTAAAGAAATCGACCTGCAAGACTTGAAAACAAACGTGTTGCCGGTTTGCGGGTTTTGAAGTTCGATCGTGTTTAGCCATAGCGTAACCCTGTTTTATTGCAGGTGGCTTCTGCGGGCAGCAGTTACCTCGTCGGTTGTTAGCCGCCTCAATCGCCTTAGTGCGCCGCGTCAGTACATCAACGAAGCCCTCCGGTAGCTCTGCCCCGGCGCGGACAAACGTCGGTAGCACGTGCAAGGGAGCCTCGTGATTCTTAAGTTCGGCTGGTCCGTCGACCGTATCACCGTTCCAAAGGTCAAGCCATTTACCCCCTGGCAGTATGATATCCCTTTCGGTGCTTCCTTGGTCCAGGACCGGGGCAAAAAGTAACCCGTCCCCGATCATGAATTCGTCCCCTACATCGAAGATTTCGCTCTCTCTAACCTCGGTTTTCTCTCCAGACCCTGCGTCCGCGAAAAATATTGGGCGGACGATGGGCCACCCCTCATTCATGCTCTCTTGGACGAGGCTGAGTAGGTAGGGCGAGAGGTCTACGTGCAGCCAGGCGTATTCCTTTGCGATTGCAAGCGTCCGCTGGTCATACCTCCAAGGGAGTATTGAGAACTGAAGTGAAGGCATAGGTGAGGAAGCCTCCACCCATCTTGCGAAGAGCTCGGCGTCGCACTTTTCGTTTCCGTATTCATTACCTCCCACCATGTCCGGCATGATGAACGGGTAGCCCAAAATCGAATAGGTCAGCGTCGAGGTTACAACCGACCGTAAACCGTTGTTAAGTCCCCACCTGGAGTCTTTGTCCCCCAATCTGGTTAGCAAGCCCAGCGACTGCGCGAAGGTGCTTACCCTCGTCTCGGCGAAGTCGCTAAAGTTCTCGGCGATGAACTCCATGTAAGCGTCTGTATATTGAGAGGATAATAAGTTTTTAAAGCTGTGAGCACCTTCTCTAAAGAAGCCGGCATCTCCCGCGTCAAATTTGAAGCCATCGAATCCTAGGGCCCTGAGTTCAAGAAGCCTTCTCTTGAACCACTCCCTCGATTTAGGATTAGAAAAGTCAATCAATCCGCCTTCGCCGTCCCACCACCTCACGCTCAGAGGTTTGCCAGAATCCTTCCTTGGGGTCTGTTGAAAGGACCTCTTTGTTGCCCTTCACCAGGGAATAACCCAGATTTTCTATGTTTACGTCAAGTTCATACCCTCCGAAACCCAGCGGAAATACTAGCGCTTTCATAAGGTAAGGGCACAGCCGCTTAAAGCCCTTGCTGGCAAGAGCTGTTCACGCTTTGGCAGTTCGAACGGTCATGGTAAGCCAGGTAAAGACCTCACCAGATTCGGATGAGGATGCTAAGAATGATTCTTTATCTATACCTCTCGACGCTTTAACCCAGTTGGCGTTGCTTGGATGAAATGAGGCGGTAGTTTTTAATTCGTAGGTGTCCGAAGGTGCCATTCGCGGAGTTTCGAATGAAGGCGAAAAAATCAACGCCGTTCATTTCGGACGAGGAGGTCCCCAGGGGAAAACAATCAAGAGCAACGGAAGCGGATTGAATTATATGGCCATATTCGATATACGTGAGGATCGAAAGCGAAAATGCGTGAATGGGCGTGTCTTTTCTCGCGGTTTGCCCTAACCTAAGGGCCTAGCGCTGCATGGGTGACGGCCTGTTGAGAATGAAACGGTCCTTTCGTTATAGCGGTCGAAACGGTAATAAGCCACCTCTTGGGGGATAGAAAAGTCCATATACTCGGGTTTAAGCATTTCATGCGACCGCGAAAGAGGCGCGTCTTACTTTTCGGCGTCCGATTGGCCTTAGAAACATTCTAAGCGCAGGTTTACGTCTTGACCGACCGCGGCCGGAGCGTGGTCCTAGGCTATCGAATTGTTGCTCGCACTATCCTAGGTCGCGGTTCGGATGGCATCTATCCCTGCCTTGGGGCCGTGAAGGGTGAGATTAGAAAAACTTTTTAACTCCCGAACATTTGTTCGTAAAGATGTCCTCGAGTATGCTTTCCTTCATCGATAAGGCCCGCTGGGGAAAGGCGCATTGGCTAATATTCGCGTCGACGGCAGTAGGTTTCTTCCTCTGGGGTATCATAAACACATTGGGTTACGCTTTCTATCCGGAATACAGTAACGTCGCCTACATAGTTGTGGTCGCCGCGGCCCCTTTGCTGGGGACGCTAGCTCTGCCTTGGCTTTCTGATGCCTTCATGGGAAGGAAGAGCATGTACCTCGTGACCATGAGCCTATACGGCATTGGCAGTTTAGTGATTGCCCTTGACTTACTTTTTCTCCCAAAGGACGAGTTGCAAATGGTCGTTTTCCTGTTGGGTTATGGCATATCCATGATAGGGGTAGAAGGCGAGGTGCCGATCGGTTTGGCTTTGTTGGCCGAAATAATTCCGGTCAAACAAAGGCAAAAAGCCCTCATTTTGAGCCCCAACTTTGAGAACATCGGGGCGGCTGCCGCCGCAGCCATAGCCTATGTTACGTATTTCCTCGGGGCGCGGTCTTACGCGGTTGATTCCCTATCCGTGGTTTTTATGGCCATGGTGGGGTTGGCCGTAGCAGTGGTGTTAAGAGTACTCATGCCGGAGTCGATACGCTGGCTGGGCGTAAAGGGAAAAGAGCAGATCGCTATGCAGGAGCTTTCTAAGATCGGAGGAGAGCAAGACAATAGTCTAGTCCTTGAGAGCGTAAAACAAGGGGTCAGTTTTCGCGGCAGGTTTGCCGTACTGGTGGCTTGGAGCGTGGCGAACTACCTAACTTGGGGATTGATGGCTTTCGTGCTGGCCGATTACTATTTTGTGGGGGCTGATGTGTTTTTGGTCATGCTCGTCGCGAATTTGGGCGCTTCGGCTGCCGGTTTGCTGGTACCCATGTTCATAGATAAAATGGATACTAGGAATTATGCCATGGTCTCGTTCTCTGGGGCGGTATTGAGCTTTCTTCCAGCTTTCGCTTATGTTATCCTGGGTTTCAAGGATGCGCCGCTGTTTTACCTAATAACCTTTTCCAACCTGTTCTTCATAACTATGACCTGGTTCGTCAGGACGATTTACGAACCGCTTCTCTTTCAAACCCAAAGGAGGGGACTGATGATTGGATCGGTGAGGGCCGTGGCAATGCTTGCTTATACCGCCTCGACCTACGCTACGTCGGGTTTCCCCGAATGGGCCTTCGTCATATACGGGGCTTTCCTTCAAGGGGTCGGCTTAGTCGCCGCGGCGTGGTGGAAGTTAAGAGGTTATGACGTGAGAATGAAGTCATTGGAATCTTTGTCGGCCGCTCCTCGGCTAGGCCAGTTAGTAGCAGTAGCAACAAAGCCAGGGAACCGAAAGAAAAGAGGAGTCAACGCCGATTTTTGGCGTTTAGTGTTTGAACGCATTTAAAGATGCGTATGCTAGTGGATTTCATGAGTGATTCTAATACTCTGAGCAGAAATTAAGAGGGTCACCGTAGCCCTAAATAAGGGCACTAGCCTAGACCGAGCGTCGCACGCACGCCGGATAAACTACGCCGATTTCAGACCAAGGCGGGGGTCTTTATCAAGGGCAATCATCATGAGCAAACGAATTGTAGCAAGAGTGGGCAAGAGCGGATAAATTGCGCTTCGCCTTATTTCTCATTGTGGCAGAATCGTTGGTGAAGGAAAGTTCTGGCTGCGGAGGAAGGAGTTCGACCTTCCTCAGTGCTGCCTAGGTGGTGAAAGCGAAAACCGTATTAATGCGAGTAAGATTATTGTTATGAAGTCTGCCATCAGAGAATATGAGGGTAAAAACATAGACATAAAAAAATTGGGGCAAAAACTCGAGGAATATTTCAAAGAAGAAGGGTATAAAACTCAGTTGGCCGAGCACCCCCAAGGGATAGTTATACAGGCGCAGAAAGGGGGAATACTGAGGACTCTATTGGCCGCTGACAGGGCCTTAACTATAACTATAACCGGGGACCCCAACAAGGTGGTTGTGCGTATGGGGGTGGCCAAATGGCTGCAAAACCTGGGCGTGGCAGCGATCGAGGGTCTCATATTAACGCCCCTGCTCTTCTTCGTCGAAGTGCCGGAGTCCTTGTGGTCCTTTGAGATTGAGAGACAAGTCTGGAATTACATTGAATCTCTGCTGAATCTTGGTGACATAAAGATATCTTGAAATACTGCCTGCGAATTTTTTAACTAGGGTATCGCTTATAACGTCCTGGATTGGTTTGCGTGGCCTTCCACTAGCAAACGGTTTTTGTGCTGTTGGACAGTTGCCGGTTTATCAGTGGCGCGAGTTTTTGTGTTTTGATTCCCTTAGTAAGCGGGCCGGGTTTGACCCGGCTTTGGTTTCGCGTTTGAGTGGGGTCGGGCATTTCTGGGGTTTTCCGGGGTCGGAAAACCTTAAGGAAGCTCGTCCGTAATTCATTATGGCTGACTTGGTTTTTGCGGTTTACAGAATTCCGATTGAGCAGGTAGGTGGGAACTCCTACGTAGTGATCAGGGGGGAGGATACCCTCGTCATAGACACCGGTACGCCCGGGAACGCCTCCAAGATCCTTTCCCAATTGGAGGCCTTGAACAGAAAACTCAGCGCCATAATATTGACGCATTGTCACGCGGATCACGCCGGTAGCGCTGCCGACTTAAAGGAAGCCACTGGGGCCGAGTTGTACGTTGGGGAGAAGGATGCGGCCTACGTGTCTGGCCAGCTCCCTCTTCCCTTGCCTCCCAGAGCCCAATCTTCACAGCAACCGAGGGCCGATTTCACTTACAAGCCCGTCAAACCTGACCACTTGTTGAAAGAGGGGGACTTGGTGTTTGGTTTCAGAGTGTTGAGCCTGCCGGGGCACACGCCGGGTTCCGTGGCCCTCTATGACGGAAGGTCTCTCTTTTCAGGCGATAACATGAATAACAGGCAAGGTGGGATCCAGGGAACGCCCGAGGCTTACGATTGGGATCACGAGCAGGCGAAAAAAAGCGTCGAGAGGCTGCTAAACCTAGACTTCGACATTTTGTTGCCCGGTCATGGCCAGCCCGTTATCGGAGGGGCGTCCGAGGCCGCCAGAAAAAGCCTCCTTCACCGAGCAGCTTGCATCGCCCGACAGGGACGGCCGAAAACACGGCCGAATCCCTCTCAAGATTCGCTGGATTGCGTTTCCGGGAAATCCCCAATAACTTCACCGAGCGGGCAGCGGGCAAAGGTTAACGTAGAGTCGTTCGAGCCGGTATTTCTAAATTATGCTGAGATTGGCGTCAGCCAAGTCATTTTTGCGGAAAAAGAATAGCTCACAGAATCTCGAGGTTTACTTTTCTTGAAAGGGGGTCGAATTAGATTTGAAAGGTGGGAAATCATAATGGCTTCAAGTTGGTACGTTGAATTGATTCGAAAAAGAGGAAGAAAAAGGAAAGGATGTTATCGCTTCACTCCGTTGGTTGACCTTCGCGCATGCTTGCCCTGGTTAGCTCCCGTTGTCGGGCACGATGGCAAAGAGAAGGTTAGGCCTCGCCGTTTAGGGCGACGAGAGGTCAGCTCTGGCCTCGAAGGCCATCCCATAAGGATACGCCCCGCGAGAAAACATTTATAGGCCCGGTACGTAAGGACGCCATGATCTTGGGTATTGACGTGGGTGCCACTTGGACCAGAGTAGTACTCTCGAAGGAAAGCGGTGAGTTCGTTCAGAGGGAAAAGTTTCGCACTACCGCAGATCCCGTGTCTTCTGCCCTTCAGGTCGCCAAAAACTGGGATTTTGACGCCGTTGGGGTGGGTAGCATCGGCCCGCTGGACCTCAAGGCCGGAAAAGTAGTAGGGTCTGCTAACGCCCCCGCTAGCGTATTCTCTTTGGTAGATCCTCTGGAAAAACTGGGTAAGCCGTATTACGTGGCCAACGACGGGGTTGCCGCGGCGTGGGGAGAGTACGTCTACAGGTGGAACAGCGTAAAAAACTTAGTCTACATAACTTTTTCGACGGGTATAGGGGCCGGTGCGATAGTGAACGGGCAGCTTCTGCTGGGGAAGGATGGCAACGCGCACGAGATCGGGTACCTTGTGGTGGATCTATCGTCCGGGTTCCAGTGTTGCGGAGGAATTGGCTATTGGGAGGGTCTGGCCAGCGGGGGGCATATGGTAGATGCCTTTAACTACATGACGGCTAAATGGGGTCTCTCCCCTAAAAAGAAGCCCGTTCAAGCAGCGGACGTGTTTTCAATGGCCGAGGCCGGCGATGAAGCGGCAATCAGGTTCCTCAACTACTGGTTAGACGTTAACGCTGCTGGTATAACCGACATATGCGTTGCGTACGATCCCGAGGTTATAGTCATAGGTGGTTCGGTTGCTTTAAATCATTGGCAGTTCTTGTACGACGGGATATTTCAGAGGTTAACGGGACATCTGCGCGTCCGGGAGCCGAGGATCGAAAAGGCGTCATTTGGAGACGACGAAGTTAGCATGGGGGCCATAGCAATCGTTTACAAGCCACCGGAAACCCTGAAGGATTTCGGGTATCCTAGGAAAGGACCTAGGACCTAGATGAGGAAATGTCTGCCTGCCTGCCTGCCTGAATTGACGGATGGCTACAGCGATTTTTTGCGTCCCTGTCTGGTGTAGATTGCTACAATTATCACATAAAAGACCGTCCTACTGACCTCTTCCCGGCCTCAAGGGCGAGGTTCGTCGTTCGCTTCGTCATCAAGGTCTGTGCGACCTGCAGAGCCTCTTCAAAGTTTGTCTAGTGCAAGTACCTTTCGCGTCTAAGCCTGCTGCCGAGTCTTGTGCTTGTAACTACACATTAACCGGGCGCGGCTATCGATAATTCCTTAAAACCCTTCGCAGCGAAACAATGGGATATCGCTGTGGATGTGCGTTGCTTGGTGGACCGCCTTGGGAAGCCTTACTCTCTCATGCTGGGCATAGATTTGAAGGGAGGTAAAGAAGAAGAAATGCAAAAATGGCTTTTGGCCTCCCTCCTTTACTCCCATCCCATCAGAGAGGAAACCGCCACGCGCACCTACGCGGTTTTCGACCGGCTAGGTCTCGTCTCGGCCCAACGCATAGTGGAAGCCGGGTGGGATTCCTTGGTTGCGGCCCTTGATCAGGGCGGATACACCAGGTATGACTTCAGCACTGCCACGAGGCTGTTAGAGGTGTTCGGTAACCTAATTTCGCGTTACCGCGGTCTCTGGGGACTGTATAACTCGTGCTCGACACCCGACGAACTCGAGAGTGACATAAAATCGTTGGGAAGAGGAATCGGTGATGTGACGATATCAGTATTTCTAAGGGATATGAGATGGATATGGCCGTTGGCCAGGCCGAAGCCTACTCCCCTGGAGAAACTCGCCCTCGATAAGCTAGAGATTCACGACTTGGAGGGCTTCGCCAAGGCAAATGACATAGACTTGGTTTATCTGGAGACGTGTGCCGTTAGGCTAGGTAAGCTCATAAAACGCGGTAAGGCCTTGGAAGTGCTGGACAGCTGCAAGCGAAATGCCTTCGTGTCAACACCACTTCTCAAGGGCTACCCCGCCGAATTCCAGCTCTGTTTCATCTCAGCACGTGACTGCTCGCGCCGCAAAGGGTTTCGTTTCGTTTGCGTTTCTCCCGCTGGCTTGGACGCTTGCTGGCCCGCATTCATGGAAGGGTTTGCCTAGTTTGATAAAGCGTACGGCAAACCTCTTCCTTCTAGGGAGGGGTAGGATTTAAAATACGACTATTTTCCTTCTTTATATGCTCTCCTCCTGTCAACTCTGTGAACATGAGGAGCGGGAGCCGGCACTTACTCTCGCAATGCCGGAAAAGGGCGTCTCCGAAGTTAAGTACATGAACAGGAGGGCATGCGTAATCCGTCTTCTTCCAAACGGCTTTCAGGAAAGGAAGCTCAGGAGGCTTGCGAATGCCTCTGCGGGGTTGTTCAACGAGATCAACTACGAGAGGAGACAAGGGTTCTTTCATGGGGAGAAAGTGGGCTTTGAGGAAACGTGGGGCAAATGCTACGAGAAGTACAAGGCTGTACTCGGCGTTAAGGCACAAGCGGTCATGCAGAAGAAGGACCGAGCGTGGAACTCTACCCTCTCTCTGCTGAAGTTGAAGAAAGAAGGAGAAGGCTACCACCCTTTGCGAAGCGCGCGGGCCCACCCAGATACTGGAAGTAAAAGGAGACCGGGAGGGGGAAAGTCGCCCCGGGTGATGAGGCAGGAAAATCACGCGGTGGATGAGCAGATTGCAAGCCGAACCTGAAGAACTTCGGCCTTGGGGCCAAGTTTGCCGGCAGGCTGACGTGGTTCGGCAAAGGGGTTGGGCTCGAGGTATACCGCGACCAGGCCAGGAAGGCCTAGTACCCCTCTATTCCAGTTGAGGTGTGTGTCGAGACGACGAAGAATGGTAACGAGCCATGTACATCATCCGCGGTGAAAGGAGATCCGTCCAAGTGCAGTCCCCCAAGGGTGTCAGGTTGCTTCAGTCGATTTGGACACAGAATAAGCGCCCTGGCGAGCGACCCCGTCGGCGACGGCGCTTGTCTGTTTTAATGAGGTGTCAGGACCGAGGAGGACTACTTCTGCTTGAGAGGAGGCTCTCAGGAGTTCGGTTGCTTGCGGACAGAACAGATACCACAGGGGAACGTAACGCCCGTTATGAGTTGCCGACGGAGAAGAGGAGGCTCTTGAGGAAGTCAACGAGTGGGCTGATTCGCCTTTACGGGAACCTCGCTTCCCACCTGGTCAAAGCTCTCCATCAGCTCGGCGTCTCGGCGATTTGATTGAGTTGTCCTTTCAGCATCGCCCAGGACAAGGGCGACGAGTTCAACGCGAACCTGAGGTCGTGCTGCTAATTGATGATAGTCATCGAATTGAGGGCCCAGGAGTACGGCGCGAAGGCCTCCGGGGTCGTCGAGTTCAACACCTCGAAGTACTGCGCCTATCACGGCGCAGAAGTCAAGGGAGGACCGAGAGGAGTGGTCAGCTGTCCTTTGTGCCGTTAACTCCATTACCACCCGAACGGTGCGCTGAACATCCCGAAGAAGGCTACCAACTCATTAATCTCAACGAAAAGGTAACCGCCCTCCTTCCTGGTGGACCACAACCTAGTAGCACCCGTAAAAGGGGTGTAACCCTTTAGACCTCGGTGAACCCTCGCCCTTCAGGGCGGGGATGAGGCCGGTTCAATGACGTTCGAGCCAATCCATGCGGTAGAAAAGCTCTGCCAGCAATATGGCGTTGCCTGCCGCTCCCCTTATGGTGTTGTGGACGAGAAGAGAGTACTTTAAAGAGTGGTCATCGATGCCC